>Ga0172381_10003390_pt1 | contig 16924 bp, 20 predicted proteins | sample Leawel6488metaG_FD_119754 | JGI IMG/M metagenome (GOLD analysis project Ga0172381, IMG submission 119754) | Leachate microbial communities from a municipal landfill in Southern Ontario, Canada - Leachate well 64-88 metaG | ecosystem: Engineered > Solid waste > Landfill > Unclassified | place... | reverse complement strand
TCCCTTTTGACTTGTTGGCAGCGCCGGGGATTAGGTCCGGGATCACGCAGGCAATTACTCTGCGTCAGCTGCCATATTCAGTATACCGCGAAACGCTGGTGATGCAAGCGGAAAGGCCACTTTCACGCATGGCCCCCGATCTTTGGCCTAAGTCGGGACCAAGTTCTGCATTCCGATGTCAGATAATATACAAAAGTGTATAGTTTTCGACATGAGGATGCAGGACTCGTCCCATTTTTGCGGTGCTATCCGTGACGAATCTCACACTTTTGCGGGGCAACCTTCAAATTATTTTGACATTCATGCACACAAATTGCCGATAAGTATGCAGATTGTCCGACCAATGTGCAAATAATGCACGAAGGTATAATTGGGAGAGCCGCTATTATCGGATAGTACCAATTGGCAAGAATACGGTTATGCGTATTCTACTGGAATAATGCTACAAGCATAATCAGGTTTGATAACACTTTTGTTAACAATCTCGCACAATTCTGGAGCCGTTTGTTGACATGGATGTGCTGAACTGGTACTTTATATACCAGTTTCCGACTTCCATGTCAATTAGCGCCACGCCATGACGATAATGTCACCACACAAAAACCGCCCCTAGTGGTAGCGAGCGGGGAACTATTCGGTAACTCCGAAGAGTTGGTCTTACTGCGTCATGCTACTGCGTCACTCGGAAATATGTATGTCCTTACGAACGCCGTCCAGTCTCACTCTTGGACAGCCACAATGAGTCGGGGCCAGTTGCTTCTCTTCTGCATAGGAGTCTTCCCACTTGACGAACGATCCCGAGTTGACCATGAACATCTTGTCTGCTGACAGGGTGGCTTTCCCGGATGCTGACACATGAAGCCGATACTTGTCCACGGGCGCGGCAACTTCCATGTGAGAGTGAGCGCCGACCAGCAGGTCTGCCCCCTCGAAGATGTCACTCAGCTTGTAGACCCTGTTTAACTTCCCGCCAGGAGTCCCCCCTCCCCCGGTCGTGTGATGACAGAAGACGGTGTAGTGGATCCTGCTCGTTTCACTCTTGCCCCCGCCATTCTTGTTCTGGAGCGAGTGTCCGATGTTCAGCCGGAGGACGGCTGAGAACTTGGCGTAGGGAACCTGGAGCTGGTCGCAGAGGTCCTCCATGAGATCCTCATTCGCGTACCTCATCAGGCGCATTTCGTGGTTCCCGATGATGCCCCCGATGATGAGGTGCTTCACGGGCATGAGCCTGTCCCGCATGTACTTCTTGGCTTCCCTGAGGTTCATGGCGGCATCGAAGGGACTGCTTACCCCGCCCATGACCACAGTGTCGAACATGTCGCCCATGAGGAAGATGTACGCCTTCTCGCGCCTCGCCCAGTCCAGGTATCCCTCGAACTTTTGATAGTCCACCTGTCCCGACCCGGCATGGACATCGCCAATCGGGAGAAAGTAGACCGCGTTGCGCTTGTCGGACATCTCAATAAGTCTCATGCGCCCTCTGTGTGGATGATCTCATGGATGACAGGCTCCAATAGATAGGCCGCGCCCTCCAACCTCTCGGTATCGCAGAGGTATTGGAGAACGTGGACGGTCTCATGGGCAAGGGTCGATTGCAGTTCCTTCGTGTCCTGATTCGCCCTGACATACACCTGGCAGAGCTTGTGGGGGCCGAGCAAATCAACGGAATCCTCAGCGGGCAGAACTGTGAAGCCTCTGCACTGTTTGGCGGGACCGTCTACTTTGCACTCCTTGAACTTGCGGTTGAAATCCTTGTCTCCAAGAACTTCATACGTGACGACCATCATGGAATGTCAATCTCCATTGAGGTAGAAAGGTGAATCGCTTGTCAACGATTGTGTATTGCCTATATACTTGACAACCGCCAAACGCATGATACAGTCGGAATTGTCACAGGCGCTATGTCCTGTGATGGTGGGGAGTGTACTCACATTGCACCTCCATCGCGCATGTCCCCTAGTGAGGCATGTGCCACTCTCACAAGAGACCGACAAAGTTGCCGCTCAGAGTTGTCGGTCTCACTTCATTTATGGGATGACCCATCAGGTGAAAAGGTGAGGGGCGGCTTGTTGACCGCCCCTCGGGTACTACGGTGTTACCTCTGGCTTAGTGGCAAGGTCGTCCCAGTATTCGCCCCACTGGAGTTTCGCCGTGGCTACTGCCAGCTCGATCATGTCATGGGCAGTTTCAGGCGGGAGGTGGAGAGCCGCATCGACACGCTGGAGGGCAACGCGATACTTGGCAGAGTTCTCCAAAGCTCCTAGCGTCTGCTGGATGACCATGACGATCGCATCGACCACTTCCTGATTCTGGTCGATGACCGTTTTCGCCTTGGCAAGTTTCGCGCTCCATGCCTCGAACGCCAGCTTGATCGCCATGGGGATGAAGGTGCTGATCAGCACGGCAATCAGCGCAACAATCGCGCTTGTTACGGGAGTCCAGTCAATCATGCCTTGCCTCCTAGTATCTTCCGTAGTGCGTATGCCTGTGTCAATCGTGTCACAGGATCTTCAGGTCTGACGGGCGCGTTATACATCCCCACGTCTGAGGCCCAGAACATCACCTGCTGGTTGGGGTCAAGGCTCTGAATGAACACTTGCCGCCAGCCTTCCACCTTCTCAGCCCATTGCTTGTCCGAGGCATACCATGAGCCGATGCCAGCAAGGGACTGAGGGAGCGCCCCGGCCTTCTTCGCTATGGCGTGGCGGTAGTTGCCGGGGTTCTTCAGAATGGCGGTCAGGTCGGCAGTCACAGACTTAATACAGTCTGCAAACGAGCTGAACCGCCCCTCGGGTCTCGGCCCTGAATCATGGATGCCCCACGAGAACAGGTTGGAGTAGGGGGCTTTGGCATAGCCCCCCGTCCCCTTCCCGCTCTCGTGACAGGCGATCGCCAGCCAGTAGTCTGCCCCGCCCCCTGTCTCAGCCTCAGCCGCTATGAACGCGTCTCCAAGCCCCGCCATAGGAGTTCCGGCGAGGAACTTGTTGATGTCATTCGCCGTCAGGTCAGTCTTTCTGATGATGCTCTTGTTGAGTGAAGCCACGATGTACCCGCTCCTAGTCGTTGGGCTCGTCCAGGACGGAGAGCTTGACACCCGTCCAGTTGTACTGATAGAGGACGCGACCATCGCTGTTGCAGATGCTGGCGATGAAATTGGGAGACTCTTCGGTGAAGTCTTCGTCCCCGACAGACAGAGTGACCATAACATCAGCAAGAGGACCAGGCTTGACTTCAGTGTTGGGTTCCTTCTTGAGAACAGGGATGTCCTCATGCTGAAGGATGGCGATCGCGGCATCTTCCATCGGCGTTGTCGGAGGCTCATGCTTATGCGACTCCAGCATGTAGCCAATGAGCTTGAGCAGGGAGATGAGCCCGAGTTCTTTCTTCTCTTCATCGGTCAGCGCCTCCACCTTCTCGGGTTCGTCCAGCTTGGCGAGAGCATCGAATGACACGTCAATGTCTTTCAGTCCCTCAGCCTGTACCGTGACATCCTTCGCCGTGCCGAGCTCGTCCACAATGAAGCTGACCGGGAGCTTGGAGTTCGGGCGGTAGTGGGAGAATCCAACATACTCGCCGTCATCGTTCAGCTCGAGCGTCCCCTGCCCGAGGTGCGTTCCGGTTTTGACTTCATCAATCTCGCCGTCCTTGACATAGACGTTGATTGTCAGGCCCTTCGTCTTCTCTGATACCAGTTTGCCGTTCTTGTATGTTGCCATTGTTGCCTCCTAGCGGACTGCTGCCGCTGTCGTGAGAATCTTGGGAACCCAGTTGACTAACGCTACCAGTGCAGCCGTCACGATAGGGACTAGCCACTCCAGGCGCGCTATCTTGATTCCCAGTTGCTTCTGTTCCTCTTCGATCCGCTCCAGCCGATCCTCAATTCCATGTGCGCCCATGACCTTGTTCCGCACGATGCAATCCTCGCAAAAATCCTTCATCGTCGTTTCCATTTCGCTCATGCCCGACCTCCCGCTCTCACATAGCGTTCGTCCATATATCGCACTAGCGTGGCAAGCACAATCGCCACGATTCCGCATAGTTGCATTACGTCACCGATTGAAGCCAGCCACCTATTCGCTACAGGTATCCAATCCCCGAAGGGAAAGGAGAAGGGCATCACACCCCCATGCGTTGAGACTTGCCAGACGTTGAGGCTCCGACCCGCAAAGAAGGTAAGGACATAGGCAAGGATACGGAGCCAGAAAGTCATATCATCCTCAGCAAGAAAGACGCTCCAAATGGCGTGAGGGGATAGGGCAACCCGGCTCCCCCGTTGTAGAGTTGCGCGACCTCCGTTGTAGTGAGGGCGCGGGTCCAAATACCGAGTTCGTCCAGATTCCCCTTCCAATGTTGGACGGTAGAATTGGAGCCAATAGCAAACTCAATGTCAGAATCTCGATTCATCAATCGGTCTCGGTCAGTTGTCGTTTCTCTGGTCGATTTGCCCCAAATGTTGAAGCTTCTTGATACGCCAAAGTCTTTCGCAAAATCCGACACTTGGACTCCATTGACGTATAGATATGTATGAGATTGTCCGGCCTCTGCGGTCATAGTATACATGTACCAAGTGTCCAAGGCTTGCGTGACCGAAGTGTTTTCGTACCAACCATTGACCAGATAGAGACACACTCGACTCAAATCCCGCCTTGTCGCAAAAGCAAAAGCTGGCAGAGTAAAGGTCTTGGTCACAAAGATATGACTGCTCGCCCCATCAAACAGCCCCCCCTGCCCCCACTTCCCGTATGAGTCCCCATAGGTCATCGACGTATCGGTACCGTCCGCATCATAAGCGGTCGCATCGTTGCTGTTGCCTTGCATTGGGTAGTACGCCTTTAGATCTGTCAACAGGCTCATGCGCTTTGTCCTATAACGAAACCGTCATACGTATTCGCGCCAGTCCGAATGAAGCCGAACGTGTCTCTCTTGTTCAAGGTTGCCGTCAGGATCGGGGCCGTTCCGCCCGCCCACCGGATTGTTGCAAACCAGGCGGCAATCGTTGAAACGGTTGTGCCGCCCTGCAAGATTGAAACCACGAACGGCTGGTTATTGGTTGCTCCCGTCACGGTGAAGGTGATTGCTGTGCCGGATGCATGACCCGTGACAACGTGCATATTGGCGCTTGTCACATCAAGAGCAACCGTTTGAGCGCCAGTAGCGGGAGTATAAGCCGCTGCTGTTGGGGCAAGCGGAGCCGCTCCCAACGTGGTCAGGACAGCTCCAGTTGAGGCATCATCAAGGATAGAACGTCCAGTTGCGGTAACAACCATCTGTTCTGGCTCAAACCAGATAATGTCGGCGGTCACGGCATACCCAACGATACGTACATAATCATCCGCCGCAGATGGAGCGGTTTCTGTCATTTCTCCATCCGAGACATACAGAGTCGCCCCGACCGTCCATCCCCATGAATCATCACGCACCCAACTGCCGGGAAGGGCGACCAGCATGAGTTGCGTATTTTCCTTCGCTTCGAGTGCAATTCCAAGAAGGCCAGTGGTTTTTGCGGCAGTATCCTTGTCTGCTTGCATCCATTTCCCATCAGTTCCCATACGCAGTAGGTTCATACGCCCGATGCTTTCGCCAGCAGCATAGAGTTTCGTGGTGTTCCCAAGCGCATAGTGATCGCCAAGCGAGTTCCAGTGATTTCCCCCACCGTCCGCCGCGTAACTGAGCCAGTTGACCAGCCCGGAATTGATAGCAGTATTGTTGCTTGCGATAGCCCCGCCCGTCTCGTCATCGAATGGCGTGGTAACGTCATCCATTGTCCAGCCGTCCATGACAATCGCCGTTGAGTCTCCGCGAAGGACTACTCCATATGTGCCATCTTTCGCCTTCCAGTTGCGAACCGTTACGCCGTCCACACCATACGTTGACGAAGTAGAGACTTGAAAATGGTTGAAGGTCGCGCCGGGGTAAGAGTCCCAATCGTTGAAGGTGAGGTTGTCCGAACGGTGAGCGCCATCGTGCGAGACATAGACCGAGAAGCGAGTCGTCCCCGATGCAGACGTTTCCGTGCAAGTCCTCACCTTGAACCCGTTGACGGTAATGTGGCTTGCATAGGCAGTATTAACCAGTCCCGTTTGCCCGAGAGCGTAATTCTGGATCAAGAACGAGCCGCCAGTTCCGGCAGGGTCGAACGTGATATAGGCAGTCTTTGAGTTGCCGCCAAAATAGAACACGCCGTCACCAGAATCATCCGTTGTCCCGTCCCAAATAACTTGCGCCCCGGGAGCGGGACGAATAAGCAAGGGACGAGCCGTGCGGTCGACATCAATGGCAACGGCGTGCCAATCCTGATACGCCCCCCCCTGCATCTCGATGACATCGATGGACATATCGGCAACCATCGTCAGGAAGTTGGCCTGCGTCATGGCCGTGGTGAAGGACTCAACAACGGGGCCAGCACCTGCTGTTCCAATCTCTGCCCCTCGCCACGAGTACACAATCATGGAGACGGCATTTTCGGTCACAATGGCGACAGGCAAACTAATATGCCCGACCGTTGTAGGCTCAGTTGCGGTCAAGAGTCCTGCCGTAGCGTCAGAGAGGAACAAGACCGTACCAGCGGCAACAGCGGGAACGCCTGTGGTCATCACACCCCCCATGCAGAAGGTGAAGTCGTCCGTCCCCACATCTTCGGAAACGACCCCTACCACATCAGCAGTCGCGGCATCGTCTGCCTTCGCTTTGGCATAGGTATTGGCTCCGCTACAATAGATGACATCGCCCGCCGCGAAGGGGTGGGAGGCTTGATGGACAGTGACGAAGGCTCTCGCTGCGCTGTCTGCCTCTCCCGCGCTCCAATCGTGATAGATTGCCGCCCCATTGAGATGTGTTGCAGCAGTTGACCCCTCATAGCCCCTTGTGACCGTCCAATCTGTACCCGCGCCCTTACTTGTCACGCTCAGGGCTTCCGTTCCGATGCTGATGATGAAGGGAGCGGCAGGGAAAGAAGCGCCAGATGTAACGGTGATTGCCGTGCCGGACGTATCGGTGATAGCGGCCGCTAAGGTTGTTTCAGCGAAGTTGGCGTGGTTCATGCTAAATCCTTACAGGCTCGATGACGCGTAAAGTCCATGCTGGCCATGTGTAGCAGAGCGTGCCGTTGGTTGTCCGCACTTCCAGGGAGTAAACCCCCTCCGTAAGCAGGGTGCTGTTGCAAATCGTCACCGTACACCCTGTCGTGGTGTTCTGGACGGTGAGAGTGGTCTTGACCAGGGATTCCGCTTCTGTGATTGCCTTAGCGGTATCTCCCTGAGCCAACGTAGCCACAGTTGTCCACGGCCCGCCAGCAGTCAGGTCGAACGCTACGCCGTCTTTCGTGAGCGGACAGGTGAGCGCGTACCTGTCCCCTCTGACAAATCGGAACTCAGCCATGTGACGCCTCCAGGATGCTTATCAGGTCATGTGCCGACAGGCTGGTAGCGAGATTGACGGTCGGCAGGACAGTTGTTGCGCTTACTGCAACGAGTGAGGGGATACGAAGATTGGAGATGGAGAGCGTTGCTTTCAGGTCATGCGATGAAAGCGCCCTCGGGATAATCCAGAACAGGGTACGGAAGGCAGAGATAAGGGAAGAGGTCGCTGCCAGCGTTTGCTTGTATGCTGAGACGAGAGTTGTATAAATGACTCCCGCTGCCTTGTATGCGCTGATGATGGTGGCTGAGATGAACGCTCTTGCCTTGAACGCGCTGATCGCCTGAGCCGCCACAATCGCCCTGGACTTGAACGCTGAAATGGCTTGGGCAGTCACAACCTCTGCCGACTTGTACGCCGAGATGACCGCAGCCGCGACTTGCCCGCCTGACTTGTAGGCTGAGATAAGGGTTGCGGTGATGAACTCTCGCGCCTTGTATGCTGAGATGACAGTTGCCGCGATGATTGCCCGAGCCTTGTGCGCCGCAATCACCTGAGCCGATATGATGACCTTGGAGGCATAGGCAGAGATAACTTGGACGGCTACGATACCGCCCGCCTTGAACGCGCTGATAACTTGCGCGGACATCTGCTGTACGCTCTTGTACGCAGAGACCAGCGTGGCGCTCATCTGCTGGACGGACTTGTAGGCTGAAATCACCTGAGCAGAGATGACTGCCCGTGCCTTGTACGCGCTACTCAGCAGGGCATCAACAAGAACCCTCGTTTTGAAGGCGCTGATGACCGTGGCAGAGATGAACGCCCGCGAGACGTAGGCAGATATGGCTTGCGCTGAAATGACCGCCCTTGCCTTGAAAGCGCTGATAGTCTGAGCCGCTACAACAACCCTGCTCTTGAAGGCAGAGATGACTTGTCCCGCCACGATGATGCGAGACTTGAACGCTGAAATAACCTGTGCGGCAATCACCGCCCTCGACTTGAAAGCGGATATGACCTGAGCGGCGACTGCGCTAAGAGCAACAGCCGCCGACTTCAGGAAACTATGCTTGCCGAACGAGTGTCCGAGCATCAGGCAGCGGTGTCTCCCTGTACCTTGAGCGTGAAGAACTCGTCATCGTCAGCGGTCATGCCCGCCGTGATGGTTCTCCGAATCCAGATTGCGTACCCTTCGCCCGCTGCCAAGTCTCCGAGAGCAAGACCCGTGGCATAGGCGATACAGTCATGGGCAAAGGTCACAGCAGGGTCGGGAGCTGCCGCTTCTGTTGCGATGGTGTCTGCTGTTCCATCTTTCCCCGCCGCATCAAGGGCAATGTCAATCATGTCCTTGGCGTTGGCGGTGTTCGTCTCGATCCACACCTTTGCTGAGGTCAGAGACAGGGAACCGTGCTCGTTGTGGATGTAGATGCAGCGATACTCCACGTCCCCCGCAGCAGCTTCCGCGCCCGAGATGTCATCGAAGATGCTGTTAAACGTCTTCGTCTTCGTGATGATCCCCCCGGCTGCGGTACTCATTGCCCCGCCAAGTGCTGCGGCAGGATCCTCGTTCGCCGCCCCGCCCGATAATCTCCAAATCAGATCTGTTTCTGCGATTGCCATTGTCTACCTCCGCTTAAGCTCGTCTAACATCTTGGACTGCGCCTGTAATGTCGCCGCAAGTGTCTGTTGGTCTGCCCCAGCCGCTACCGTGATGGTTCCCGCATCCATGTTCCCTGCGATTGCTCTCACCTGTAGCGGTGTGCCGTCGCAGTTGACCCATTCTCCGAGTGACACGTCCTCGTTCATGGGCAAGGTTTTCGTATAGGAAGGACGTGCCACACTGACTCTTGCCAGCATCCCGTCAGCCCACGCCTGTGCGCCCTCTCGTGAGTTAAATCCTGTGGCTTCATCGGGATAGAGGATGTCACCCGCGCCCGTGACTGCTTCCACGACCTGATCGAGAGGATTGGAGGCCGCAAGTTGAAGCGCGTCCAGCTCGTTGATGTTCGCACAGGTCAGTTCAATAGAGGTAACTGTGCGCGTCGTGCCTGTTGGGGCGAATGAGGTCAAGGGAATGTCGATAATGTCCCACAGGTTGTACGTTGAAGCCCATTCATACCGCGAGATGACCCATGAGAGGGTAGACGTGGACGCAATCTGGAACTTGACCAGAATGGCAGAGGCGTTTCCCCCTGAAACTGTGGCAATCTGTCCATCCGCCCCGGCATATCCGGGGTCTGTCCCAATGTGCGACCCTACCCAAATGTCATCGCCCAGGATGGTGACATAGACAGGCACTACTTTGGTGACGGACCGTAACCCCCCAACTGCTGTGTAGTCATAGATCCTGCAGTTGATGGAGCCGCCCACCATCATCAGATCCCATTGCTCGCCCTCTGCCACCGTAGGGACTTTGCCAAGCTTGCCCGCAAACCCCCACTCCTCGTAGTTGGCGTACACGTCATGGGACTGAACAGGCATACTACAGGACAGAGTTGCCCGGTAGTTGATTTGCCGAGTCGTGCCTGTGATGGTCGCCACCTGCTTGTACTCGTCAATCAGGAGTTGTGTGCAGGACACGCCGTAGCCAGAGTTGACCGGGTAAAGACCGCTAAACGTCAGCTCCATCGTCGTGATGTTGTCGGCCTGGTAGATGCTTGCCGGGATGGAGACCTGCCAATGGTTCTCAGCCCCGACCGTCTGGACGGAGGCGCATGTCAGGATGGTCGCCCCGGACTTCTTCAACACCACTACGACGGAACAGGGCTGGGTCATGTACCCTTGAATCAAGACAGGACGGATGGAAGCGGTCACGGTATACAAGGCCGTAGAAGATGCGCTCGCGCCAGTGGCGATGAATCCTGACCCCTGCCCCCCCGCGAACGTGCGGGTGTAGCTGAGATAGTTGGAGCCGTCCTGCTTCAGTTTGATAGCGAGCGTGGTTGCTGTCTCAGGGAGCCAGTTCAGCTTGAACCTGTCGAAAGGCGCGAGGTCGATGGACAACCCAGTCCTCGAGACGTTCCCATTCGCCCTGAGCATGTACCACGCGCCCGAGGGAGCGGACAGGAGATTATCAGTCAAGGCGACATCGGTGATCGTGCCGGTCCAGTTGGCAGCATCTTTTTCTGTGAGAGCAGTCGCTGGTACTGGATACTGCGCTATGGAATAATGCGCCCTGACGCGGTTGTAGATGGTATCGTCAGCCTCGTACCCTACTTCCGGCTCAGCCTTGCCCCATGCCAGAGGAGCGGTAGCGGGCGCGTCGATCGAAGCGGCATTCCACCTTCCCGCTGACAGCCACGCCATGACGCCGGACTGGATCAAGAGTTGGTCAACCAGTTCAGATGCGCGACAGTTGTACGTCTGCCCATAGAACCACTGGGGCATGAGCAGGGAGTAGTCCGCAGCGGGCGCAATGTTCCCCATCGCCTGTTGCATCAGTTCTTCTGCTGTCGCGCCCTTCACGGAGAGATTCAGGATGGCGTTTAGTTGCGCTTTCTCTACCCCGTCACATTCCATATGCCAGCCGTTGCCAGACTTGGAGTGCCGTGTGACCTTGTACGTCCGCGCCTCGTACCCTCTCCGGCGAAGCACCACCTGAACCTGCCCGGTGATTTCCTCGTCCGAATCGAAGGAACAGGAAGGCACATCGGGCAGGGGAACGTCCGTCCACTGGAAGCCCCACGCGTTGACGAGCTTGTCACCCCAGTAGACCTTCGCGGAAGTCTCATGGAGGTCATACGATGAGGTGAATGTCTGCTCATCGGAGATAACGACCGCCCAGATGTTGTTCACCTGGACACTCAGCGTGTGCTCTCCCCTGCTGACATCCGCGTGTGCCACGTAGACATAGGAGTCAGGGGTCTTGTCGGTCACCTCTGCCACGACTGCCTGACCATCAACATACACGGTGACAGTCGGAGGGTGCGAGTACGAGTCCGTAATAGCGACTGTGACCGTGGCATGTTCGGCAGACTGACTCACGGTGATAGAGTCGATCGTCGGGAAGGTCACGGTCAATTCCAGCGCGGGCGTCCAGGTCACGGAGGCTTCATCAGCCGCCCTTGCCCCGAACCTTGCATAATAGGTTCCAGCCGTCGCAGGACTCCAGGCAACAGTCATGCTCTTCGGGTCTTCCGCTTCTTCCGTCGCGTCGATCAATCCTGTGTCGGCAAGGGGCGTCGCAAAGTCATTTGCGTCATCTATCTGGAACTGCGCCTTGGCCAATGTCGAAGCGTCGGCGTTGATGACACAGTCCAAGACTGCATACCCGCCGCCCGCCGAGTTGACGTTGATGGCATCGGTATAGGGAGGGATAGCAACAACGGTGATCCACATCTGGTAGACCTTGGGGAACGTCGACCCCTTCATCCAGGTACGCCAACCGATTCCGTCTCCCGCAGCCTCCAGGTCGGCCCATGTCCATGCCACGCCCGTTGCGGGATTTGTGGTCAGCGCAGCGCTCTCATAGGTCGTATCCGATGCGGCGATCGTCCACGCACCAGCATCCCCATAGGAAGCCCCAACCAGCCAACGGAGAGAAGAATCGCCGCTGCTCTGCGCCCGCATGGAGAGTTTGACGCTGACGATGGTCCCCTTCTTCTGAAGAGTTGAGGGAGAGAAGGACAGCAGAACCTTGTTCGTGGCGTTGTCCGTGTTCTCAACAAGGTAGTCGCCCGTGTCCTCGACCGCTTCATCGACCGAAGCATACGAACCCGTCCAGTACGTGACGGTCTTGTCTGCTGTCGGCCTCAGGGTATAGGTCTTCAAGGTGTATCCATCCTTGCCAGCTCAGCGTACCATCTGCAACTAACCCCGCCCGCCTCTGTGAGCGTCACGTTAGCAGCGCCTACTGCCACGTCCGAACCCCCGAGCAATCCGCTGTGGTCGCTCCCTGCGATGACAAGGGTCTGTCCGTCCTTGACCGTGGTTCCCGCGTACCTCAAGGGGATCCGCAAGGTGTTGAACTGCCAGGGCGCAAGAGAATAGACCAGCGCCTGGTACTCGGCAGAGGTCAGGGCGTAATCGAACTCAGTCAGGTTGGCAATACTGCCTTCCAGCGGCCCTAAGGTGAGCTCCGGCCACTCGATGGCTGCGAGAGTACCCGTGTGGACTTCCCACGCCCCGCCCGCTGCGTGAACCGCAAGTGTGACGGCATGAGAAGCTCCGTCAATGACTACGATGTCGATGAGCGTTCCAGCGTCCCAATCGCTGGAGGGGAAGGTTGCCGTGACCGTCGTGGTATCGTCCGTCCAGCTGATGGTATCCGTCCCCGCCTGACAGTCGATGGTCAGCTTGTTCTTCGCCGCCGTCCAGACGGTGAGGTGATCCCCGCCCGCTGCATAGGTCTTCTTGACCTGCATGCTGATGGAGCGGACTGTGGCTGTGGTGAAGGTCAGCTTGCCGACATCGGTTGACGTATCAGAGGCGAGATACAGCCCATTGTCGTAGGCGGGGGTGTTGATGCCGTAGCTGATACCGCCGTGCGTCTTCGCAGCTGCCCTCGTGAAGGTTATCCCAGTGCCTTCATAGGAAGCAAGAGATTGACTGAGCGGGAAGTGCAGGAGCGGCGGCAGGAGCGTGATCTTGGGTGAAGCGTTCGCGTTCCCGCCATGGGCTACGAGAGTCAGAGACTGCGCCCCCCACTTGTAGGCAGGGGAGGCGTCAGCAAGAGGAATACGGACAGACGCTCCAACCCTCTGGACGTATGCCACAAGAGTCAGGGTAAACGGGTAGATGCTCGACCATCGGTCATCCTGCCAATCGACACTAGAGAACACGACCGTCTGATAGGAAGTACCAGAGTCGAGCGAGATACCGTTGATGTGCTGCCAGTCCACGGCAGTCTTTGTCTCCACCATCCCCTTGATGGTGATTTTCGACAGGCTCAATCCATTCCCTGCAACAAGAGATGAGTCGCTCCCAGGGATGTGATAGGCATAGGCCAGCTCTTGCCCGTACTCCTGCCCTACCAGCTCAGCGACAAGGGTATAGGTTGAACCGCTGGTGTATCTCAGAATGAGGCTCATGCTATCTCCCTAGCCCGTTCAGGGCGTTACCGACCCCTGAAGGGATCCCCGCACTGACCCGAATGAGCGTGTCCAGCCTGTCTGCAATGCCTCTCAGGAGCAAATCATTACCGCCCGTCTGTCCGGCAGGAGTGATGTACTCCGGCCCCTTCTCTCCAACGAGTGCAATCTCGGGGCCGTGTAGCCCGACCCAACCGCCTGAGGCATGAGGAACGGGACTGACCATGCCGGACGCATACCGACCGCCCGAGAGGATGTCCCCTTTGGAACCGAGAGCGGCGTCCGAAGCACCCTGCACGCCCTTAACCCAATCAATGGCTTGCTTGGCGTGGTCAATGATCCACTTGATCGTGTCCACTACTCCATTGATGACCTTGCTGCCGATCTCGAACGCCTTGCCGATTCCCTGGACTACAGAAGTGATAACCTGCTGGATCTGAGGCATATGATCCGTGATCCAGCTCATAGCCTGTTTCAGATAGGGCATGAGCACGTCCATGAACTTGGTCGCAAGAGGCATGAGAACACCGCCAACCGACTCTTGAAAGTTGCCGAAGGTAGTCTTGAACGCCGTCCGCTGCCCTTCAAGTGTCTGACTCCACGCATCGCCCGACCCCTTGACCTTGACCTGGATCGCATGGAGATAATCCATGCCCGTTGCGCCCTCTTTGACCTCGACCCCGAACTGTTTGAGACCACGGGCAGAACCGTTATATGCCTGTTCCAGCAAGGTTGTGGCAGAGGAAAGGTCGATCCCTTTGTTCCGCGCCACCTCCATCGCAATCGAGACGTACTCCTGCGACTTGGTAAGGTCTCCCGTCTTGACGATGACCCGCTGCAAGGCTGCTGAAATCTCAGCATCGTCAAACGACTTGCTGGCCTCCATCTCATTGACCCATGCTACGGCTGAGTCTTTGGCAGCATCGGTCATACCCTTAACGTTGCCAAGGGAAGCCCTCAAAAGGACTTCTCCCTGCTGCGCCTCTCCCGCTGCGTTGATACACGCCTTGCCAAAGGAGACAACAGCAGCGACCGCGGCCCCGGCAATGATGGTCTTGACGATGCTCCCAAACTTGTGCGTGGCTTGCTGGACGGAATCGAGGGCAGAGACCGCACCCTTCGGGTCTCCCTTGATCCTCAGTATGAGTTCCTTGAGATCCATTACCGCCCCCTTGCCTTCAATCGCTTGATGGATTCAGCCCTGATTGCTTCCGCTCGTTCCTTTTCAGCCGCACCGCCCAACACGGCGATGTCGAACATCCACTGAGCGAAGTCGATGTCTAGGAAGTCGTGGGGCCACTGCCCTGTAGTGAGATAGCGTTGCTTGAGGAGCTGCTCGACTTCGGGAGTGATCCCGGAACTGCTGCCTGAAAAAAACCGCCTATCCACTCCTGCAAGTACGCCCAGTCCTTCGGGTCGGAGATGTCATCCAGCGTGAATCCCTCAGGGAACCGCGCCTCGACCATCTTCAGGAGCTTAGCCAGGACTTCGGCTGGCTCACTCGTGGATGATGCGGCGTCCATCATGGCCTTCACCTTCGGGGGCTGGATGGTCAATACCAGCCCCGAGGGGAATGTCAGGTCAACCGTTCTCAGTCTGTACTCGTCTACCGTCATTACAGGGAGATTGCAGCAGTCGTCTGGTTCTCAACGAACTTGAACAGAACGTCGGAAGACGAGATTGCCGTAGCCGTCACCTTGACTGTGGCAAATCCATCAACCGAGGGCAGGATGTCGTCAATCTTCGTGATCTTGCACTTGGGGAAGATGACGATGCAGTCAGCGGGGAGAGCCTCAGTCGCTTCCAGCGTCCCAATCCCTGTAATGTCCGTAGACTTGACCCCGATTGCGAAGTAGGGAGCAACCGCCGTGACCTTGAACTCGGTTGTCTGGACGAAGTTCGGGGTAGCGGTAGCCCCAAGCGAGGGAGCGGTATTGCCCGTCAGGAGTGCCAGGTTGGTGGTGGAGAGGTTCAGCGTCCCAAAGGTGATGGTCGCCTTGGTCAGCTTGGTGCTGATTGCAACGATAGCGCCCTCTCCCTTGCCCTCTGCTGAATCCCATTCCGCATTAGCCGAGATGTCCGTTGCCTCTGCCAAGTCCGTCTGTGAACCACCTGCAACCTTGAAAGCGACGTCGGCTATCCGCGCAACGGCGATGTTGGTTTCCAGAGAAGTGATTGCCATTATGAGCCTCCGAGCACGTCGAGCGTGCTGACGATGTGAGTCTTCCCGCTTTCAGGAATGCAGCGGTGAGTTACCGGGCTATGATAGGTGTCAGCAACAACCTTGATTGCAGCCTTACACGCCACGATGTCTGGCGAGGATTTGCACCATGAGTCGATCTGGACGTTCCAGCGGGCAAGAGCGCGGTCGATGGTAGGAATACCCGCTTCTGTCTCTTGTACCCCACAGCAGGGCTCTAGCGCAGCCACAGGGGGCCAGCCACGATAGACCCGCTTGCCGTAGACAGTGGCCTTCTTCAGTTCAACGATAACGGCGTCCACTTTGTCGGTTGCCATTACTTGACCTCTGCGTCGATGCGCTTCTTGACGTAATCGGGCAGGAGACGGAACCCAACCTCGGCAGCATGGGTCATGAAGAACAGCCCCGGCATGTAGCGAGTGCCAAACTCCTGATACACGGCATAGTTGACATCTTTCAACTGCCCTGCGCCTGTTCCTGCGGAACCGCCGGCCGTCACCATGACCGTCTTCTCTTCCTTGTTGGGATGTGTGGAAATAGAAGAACGGAGATTGCCCGTATCTACTGCTGTCTCGTTCTTCTTCGCCTCACGCTCAATCCTCAGCCCAGTATCGACACAGCCACGATAGACGGCGTTGGGATACTCCTTCGCCATGCTTATGAGTACCTTATTGAGCTCAGCCATTCCCTCAATCTCAATCCCGATCATGGAAGTTGGAGAGGCTTGTACGGCTCGATCAACTGCTGGCACTCACGCGGGAGCCTGGTGTCGGGAATCTCCCCCGGTTGGAGCTGAGCAGTCAATCTCAGGGCATAGGCAACATAAAGACGTACTGCTTGCTCAATAGGCTCGGGCAAGGTTGACCATCCGGCGTTGTACGAGAGGATGATATGCGGGTCAGCGCCACGATAGGACTTCAATTCGATATGGTGCGGGAACAGGTAGTAGTCCAGCCAAGCCGTGAGCGTCACATCATCGGTTCCATCCGTATCAGTCAGATCCTCACGATACTTGACCACCAAACTAGTGGCTGGCAGGTCAGTGAAGGCTATTTGCGTATGACCTACCGACTGCTGAGTGACGGAATGGCTGGCAACCGAGTAGCCCAGTTCATTGGAGATTGCCCCAATGGCGGCATCGGCAAGAGATCCAAGGAGGGTGTCACGGTCGGTCGTATCCCCGAGTCCAAGGTATTGCTTGAGTACGGTAATATCTGCCATGACACCCCCTTATGCTCAGGTGTAGATGTAGCCGATGAAGATCAGCTCGTGGTCGGCGTTGGAAGCCGAGTTCTGGTCAACGGTGTTCTTCTCGATCTCGTCCGCATCAACCGTGACCGTG
>Ga0172381_10003389_pt1 | contig 16924 bp, 40 predicted proteins | sample Leawel6488metaG_FD_119754 | JGI IMG/M metagenome (GOLD analysis project Ga0172381, IMG submission 119754) | Leachate microbial communities from a municipal landfill in Southern Ontario, Canada - Leachate well 64-88 metaG | ecosystem: Engineered > Solid waste > Landfill > Unclassified | place... | reverse complement strand
TTACCACAATATATAGTGTTCATGCAAGAATTTGTTTTACATTGCCATACAGATTGACGGGTTCATTCGTTTTCTTTCAATCTCCTTCTTAAAACGCTATTTATTACAAATAGTTACGCCTACACTTAGCGCTTTTTGCCCTTTTGCCCTCATTACCCTGATTAATCCCATAATTAGCAATTTATCACGTTATAAGTTATTGATTTTACTTATTAATATTTCTTTATTTTGCATCATAATTTTTATTGATATATGCACCATGTGGCTGTATAGTATTTTTAACAAACGGACACGACACCGCAAATAACAGGAGGGAGGAAACACAATGGAAAAACGACGGAGACCATTTTCCCCAGGCCCAGACCATAGGGAAATAGAATTCACAGCCGAACCCGTTGAAATTTTACAATCTGCTTGCCGTGCGTGGGGGGTATTACCATCTGGATTAGAGAGGCTCATCTATGAGTCAAGCCCACACCCAGTGCGCGCATATACTATGCACCAAGATGAGGAGGTGGAACTTGTACAACTACAAAGCCATGAGATACCCAATCCTCCCGGTGTACGTACACCCAAAAAAATCGGGTGGACTGATTACTCCCTTGCAACGATGTCATGGGAAGAATTTGAAGCGCAAATAAATCGCGCCGACGCGGAAAATTGGGTTAAACGCGACAGAGAAACCGAAAAAAGAGATGTACAGGATGCCTTGGATTATGAAGGAATTTTATAATATTTACGGATGAATTAACGTTTGATCCTTTACCCTGCCGACATACCAACTACGCAGGAGTAAGGGATTAAATAAAATTAAGAGGTGCATTATGAATAAGGAACAGGCAACCAAAACGGCTCAAGAAATAGCAAACAAAACAAACAGGTCGGTCTTTGTCGATTGGAATTTAGAAAACGGTTACTTTATTGGCAATCTCAAGGATGCGAAAAAACTTGAGTGGCCTCTAATAATCACACCTGAAAAATAAATAACATACCAGTGCAGAAAGGATGAAACGAAATGATAATAATACAAGCATTAAAAGCATACGCACCCATACCAGGAATGATTGCTACATCAATCGGAAAGCCACCTATCAGTAGGTTTGAGGTAGCCACTATCAATGAAGCGATAATAGCCATAGAAAGCGAGCATACCCGATTAACGCAAGCAGGAATAGAGTATCAAGTCAACGCTATTTGTTACGGTAGAAAGCCGCGTGGATGGAACCAAGCAAAAAATCAACTCATTAAGGCATTTTTAAAATAACCGTTTTCAGTTTTTACCCTGCCCATTAGCGATAGTGGGTAGAGATAAGAATTGAAACTAAAATTTGGAGGCAAGGACAATGGGAAAAGCTGAAGTTATCGAAAAAACAGGAAAAGCTAAAAAATGGCATGACGTTATTCTTCGACGCGTGACGGGATGCAATGAACCGACCGAAAAAGTCATTGCCAAATTTACGGCAAAAGGTGACGCCTTCGCATGGGCGCAAGGGATAGCCGACAATTTTTCTTATGATTGGAAATTAATCATAGACTAACATACCGGTGGAGGTCAGAAAATGAAATACTATGTACAATATTATGAAACAAATCCCATTACTCATAAACTTTATGTACCTTGCGGCGACAGGTCAGTTGTCATTCTCGACGGACGAAATAACCTTAGAACTATGCATCAAGATGCTGTGAAATTTAATGGCTTCCGAAGACCCAAATATGAAGCATACCAGATTTTTAAGGGGGATTTTAGGGAAAGTACGGCTATCACTGATATTATTAATTTATAGCTTAATCCCTTTCCCAATCTCACAACATACCAGTTGGATTTAAAAAACAGGGAGGTCAGGAAATGAATATAGAAATTATTTTTGACAATGGCGGCGGGGCAACATTACAGGATCGAGATAATAATTATATGCACTATTATCAAAACATGGATCAGCTTGCAAATGACGTTATCGACCTGAAAGATGGCGGAACTACATTAGATTGGGACGGTAACGAGTTTGAGGAATATTTACAAATCCAAAAAGACAATGCTGAAGATCCCGATGAAATTGAAGAAGATGATATATTTATTGATCCCAGTTATGACGATATCCGTAATGGAGGATACAGAGTCTTTACTATTGAGGATTTGCTTGATTATGCAAAGAACATTGATATTGATGATATCTCATGGGGAAATATCAGAGATACAGTGCAAGCTTTAATATAACTGCATACCAGCGAAAACCAGAATAAGAGGGAATTAAAACATGAAAGCTACCGAAAGAAATCTAATAATCCGTAACATACCAGACGAGTTACGCAGCGATTTTAAAGCACAATGTAAAGTTGAGGGCACAGCTATGTCGCGGAAAATAATCAAACTGATACAACGGCATTTGAGAGAATGCCAAAAAAGAAACCATATTACGCTGGAGGTGAAATCATGAGATTATTGGGACGCTGTATTGATCGTACATATTGTAGATCAAACCAACTAACAACTGTAATCAATGATTTTATGGCTATAGCTGGTAACAAAAAGTGCTTTGTTGCAAACATTAAAGACCTTTTACCCATACCACAAAGCAAGAAATGCGAGGTGTAGCCATGCAAAACATGATTGATAATTTAATCAACGGAAATTTAGCAACTGCGAAAAAACAGGCGAAACGCTTTAAGCAAGTTGACATCATGCAATATTGTATTGATAACGGTTTCAGTTTTGAGAAATCAGTGGCAATGGCAATGTATCTTAAAAACCAAATTGAATTTCAGCAATATTGCGACGCTGAATAACTAGCATACCAAGGCACTGCAATGCCAGAAGGGTAAAACAAATGAATAAAGAATATATAGCTGCACTATTAATTAAAGCATACCAAGAGACCGGCAACACAAGATTTTTAAAACGAGCGGCGAAACTGGCGAAAGAGGTGGAATAATGAGCACACCGGATAAAAAAACAACATGGACTGTTATAGACTGTTACAAAGAATTACCAGAATCAACGAGCAACATACCCGATAGTGTGACTGATTGTTGGCAAGCGAGAGAAAATATGGAAAGAATCAAACTAGAATTAGCCGAAGCGGAACTGATTTTAAACCAAAAATCAGACATTATGCTCAGGGAATTGCTGGCTGATTGGACAATTGCAGAGATTGACGAGACTGGAATACGTGACTGCATATGAATATATACAACTTATACGTTAAACAAAAATTTATAGTAGCTTGCGACATATCCCCCTTTAGACATCCGGGAAATGAACGAGAACTATTATTTTATGCTAATGGATTATGGAGAGCGCGCAAAATAGGGAAATCATGGATTAAAAAACATCCCATAGGGCAAGCTCGAATAATAACGGTTCCGTGCTTAAAAAGCGAAACATCTTTTGATAAAAACGCTTGAACCGATAACCGGAATTGCTCTTGATGATTTATTTCATCACGGCTTAGAGGATTATAGAAAATATGTTGAATTGAGCTTAAAACTTGTCGCCGGAATGATGAAGGAGGTGGAACGTGAACGCACCATTAACAGCCTATAAAATTACATACCAAGACGGAAGCATAAGGCGTACCAATATGGCCGCTCATGTCACGCTCGAAATGGCACAAGATTATTTTATCGGCAACCAATTTAATTTAGGCCCATACCCTATCGAAAACATGCAAACAGCAATCAAGGTTGAGGAGGTAGAACCATGACACCACAACAAGGCGATAGGATTATAATTAAGAACATACCAGAAGAATACCCCTTTAAAGACCTGTACCAAGGCGAAGGAGTTATTGACAATTCTTTCAACGGCACAGCTATAAATGACAATGGAAAAGTGGGGTTTTTTACCGGCTACATACCGTATAAGGATAAAGATTTTTCCTGCTCTGGTTGTGGTTATAGCATACCAGCCGACAAACTGAAATATATTGAAACAAAGCTAGGGACTTTCTGGAAATTCAAAAACGGAATCATGCGAGCAGGGAACGCCGAATATTATCAGGAAACTGTTAATTACTTTGAAGCTGACTTTAAGGATATAAAACAATAGGAGGTTACATTATGCAATATCCTGGCTTTTTGCACAATGGGCAAAGAATTTTTTATATTGACGCAGAGGGGAAAGATATAAGTTTTTCCCGGTGGAGAGTGTCCCTCTATTATGCTGTTCACTTAGCTAAAACTTATTTTTTACCAACACAAGCGGCTTATGATGCTTTCTTGGAAATCCACGCATCAGAATGTTACCCTGATTATACAGATTTTCGTAATGATTTTGAAGGAATATACTATACATAAAAATGATCTTTCCCGTACAGGAAGAAAGGTAAGGAAAATGAACGGAGATATTAGGAGACTCGAATCAGCGCAGCAATCAGTAAACTTAGCATTATCATCGGTTAAATCAGCATACCAAGGAACAAAGAACGATCTAGTTATGGAACTGCTGATTGATATGATCGATACACTTAATCGCATGGATGGCAGGCTCAAAAGAATGGTCGGCTATTGCGAAGATAGCAAAGCGGAGGAAAAATAAAATGGGACATACTGCAAACCATACACCGGGCCCTTGGAAACTGGCAAAAATAAATGATGAGAATGGGCATTTAACGCATTTTGTAACAAATGATGATGACTCCATTATTACCTATGCTCTTCCGAGGACTTTTGCCGATGAGGAATTGATGGCAAACGCTCGCTTATTAGCCGCCGCTCCTGAACTCCTCGAAGTTTGCAAGGGGATCGCCAAGTTAGCTGAAGGACAAGGACACTGGAACATGCTGGAAATTGCGGGATTTGCAAAAACAGCAATCGCCAAGGCAGAGGGAAACTAACATACCAGCCGGATAAATACAAGGCTGGCATACCGAGAAAGGAGAATGGAAATGAAAATCACAGAAAGAATTACCGAATTAACGAAGGATGCAAAAACAAAGAGCGATTTCAACGAACTTATTTTTGGAGGGATTTTTGCTACTCTGCACAATGAATTCCCTGATGCTCTTTTTGAGGATATACTAACCGCATGGGAGGGAAGAATAAAGCAAACCATCAATGTTAATGCACCCGATGATAACATTGCCATATCTAAGAAAAGATTTCGTTTCCGTGATTTGTCGGATGGCCGCATTCTGATTTCTGATTTATTTTCCAGTGACGGCGTAGAGGGATATGTTAGGCTGTCATTTTCCGGCGTTGTACTACAAGATTATTTTATTGAGGCTGCATCCGCAATGGGATTTGTTGATTATCGAAAAATCGGCAAACAAATGTATAGAGAATGGGCGGAAGAGGATTAAGCCATACCAATTAAAAACCCCCGGCCCTCTGCAAAGGGTGGATCCGGGGGATAAGGATAAAACAGGGATTTTATAGCATACCAGCTTGTGAGATGCAAGTATACCGGAAGGAGAACTAAAATGGATAAATATCTAATACATTATAACGGAGTTGGAAGGCTGATTGAATTGTCAACAAGGGAAACAACGTCGGAACAGTTTGGAGAAATGCAAAGAAGTTTTGCCGATGAAGTAGGACGAAAAGAGAGAGATTGGCCTTATGCTGACATGGTGCGGTTATATCCCGACCAAATTAAGGAAGGTGTTTTTTATTCTTGGGGATTAGCTGGTCCAGGCGGCGCATGGTTTGATTTCCTTGTATTGCCGGACACGACGCAGGATCAATTAGCAAAGGCGGAGGCAAATATTAAGCGCGATCAGGATGTTGTTTCGATGTCTGTTACGCGAATTACAAAACTTATTTAACCCATACCAGCCGAAAGAGACAGGGACAAGCAAAAAACTAACACATACCCGCACCTGACCAATGCGGAAGATAAACGAAAGAGAGAACATACCATGAAACCACTTATGACTTGTAATAACAATATTCAACGATTCCTGAAGCTGGCAAAAACTCCACAAAATATCCTATGGTCTTACAAACTTGATGGCGTTCGTGTGGTAGCCGAAGTCAGCGAGAATGGGAAGGTTAAGTATTATAGCCGGACTCTAAAGGAATACCGTAACTTCGGATGCTTCAACCAAGAACTTATCACGCTGGCTAGGTCTTTGGGCATACCATACCCGGTGCTTTTTGACGGTGAGGTTATGGCAAAAAAAGAAGGTTTTCGCGGCGTAATGACTCAGGCACTTAGAATAAAAGACGTTGATGCAAGTGGTCTTGAGTACAGGGTTTTTGATTTGATTTTAGACAAAGAGCTATTTGTCAGGGAGGCACTTCTGGAACGTGCCTTTGAAGATCAAACTTGTGAAACCGTCAAGCTACTAAAACACCACATACCAGTCATTCCGATTACCTCAGAGGGTCAAATCTATGAAATGGCGCATACCGCTGTTGTGAATGGTTACGAGGGCATCGTCTTAAAAACATCCGATGGAGAATATGAGCATAAAAGAAGCGGCTTGTGGTGCAAGGTGAAACCAGTCGAGACTTTAGATTTACTGGTAACTGGCTTTATAGAAGGCGAAGGTCAGCATAAGGGTAAGATCGGAGCTTTACTTTGTGAGAATGCCGATGGGAGTATCAGGGTAAGCGTGGGAACTGGTTTAAGCGATACGCAGCGAAGGGAGTATATGTGCCAGTTGCCGAATCTGATTGAAGTTAAATACCAGGAACGCACCAAAGATAGTCTTAGATTTCCGGTCTTTGTAAGATCAAGGATGGATAAGACAGAGGTGTCTTTGTAAGCATACCAGATACCAGAAATGGAGGTACGAAAATGAAACCAGAATTCTTAGGAAAAGATCACAGAGGGTATTATTATATTTTGGATACAGACTTGTACGTTTACCAATTTAACGGCGCAGGGAAATGTTTTGGGTGGCTATGCTCATACACAGCTTGGGAAAATACATTACATAAAGTGCTTAATTTTTAGGGAATAGTGAAATGACAGGATATACACTAAAAAGATGCAGAACAAATGATGACACCTATGGCCCGTCGCATGGGTCTGACGATTGCCTCACGACATATTGTGGCATAAAGATCTACGAAAAGTGGTGGATCACATCAAATACGATTGGAGGCGATATAATCACCTGCAAGAAATGTCTAAGGCAACTAAAATGATAGGAGGCCATACCATGAAACCCATGAATGCACCAACCGAACCGATAGAAGAGGGGAAAAACAAAAAGTATCCTACGTGACTGCTCCGTCTGCTAAAGCAGACGGCTTCCAGGGGCAAGCCCCAAAGTCTTCAGCCCAAGACTCAAAATATTGATAGCGGCGTTTTCGTCTCTGTCTAAAACAAGACCACAGGAGCAGCGATGCACCCGATCAGCCAAAGTTTTTTCAACAAGTTGACCGCACCGAGAACACATTTTGCTCGTGTTGCGGGGGTTCACGAATACCACAGTCCTACCGGCACATTCTGCCTTGTAGGTTGTGAATTGCATAAACTGGTTCCACGCTACGTCACTAATGCTTTTATTAAGTTTGTGCCCAAAACATTCAGTCTTATTTCCCATCATACCCTTGATGTTGAGCTTTTCAAAGGCTATGATTTGGTAGGCCAGGATCAAAGACAAGGAAAGTTTATGAGCAAAATCCTTTCTCCGATTAGCAATTTTATCGTGAAGGCAAGAGAGTTTTCTTCGCTGTTTCACTCTGTCTGGACTTCCTCTTTCCGCTTTACTCAGCCTCCTTTGGGCCTTGGTAAGTTTTGCCTCATCCGTTTTAATGAATCTTGGGTTGGCAATCTTTTCACCAGAGGAAAGAGTGGCAAAGGACGAACAACCAACGTCAATCCCAGTGACTTTGTTTGTAGCAGGGAGGGGGACGGTATCAACTACGCACGAAAAACAAGCATACCACTTATCGTTCGTCCTGCGAAGAGTAACCGTCTTGATAGATCCTTCAATATCCCTGTGCAATTTGATTCTGACATTACCGATATTCTGAATGTAAAGTTTCCCTTTTTTCAGTTTGATGCCGTCACCGTAGGTCGGAAACGTGATCGAATCGAAGCGGTCCTTGCCTCTGAAGCGTGGGAATCCAGGGGTGTCTCCAGTTTTAATGCGTCGAAAGAATGCTTGAAAGGACTTATCCAAGCGTCTCAAAATATCCTGAGAAGCGGAAAAATTCAAATTGGCGATTCCGTCATTAAAGCCCCGAATTTCTTTAAGCGTATTAGCTTGGTCGTAGTAATTAATCGACTTGCGCCACTGTTTGTAGCAGAGAATCCGTTGCTCAAGGGCGCAATTATACAAAAAACGAGCAGAATTAAGCATATTACTAAGAGCGGTTTCTTGCGATTTGCTGGTAAATAATCTGTATTTGAAAGACTTTTTCATTTCGAGTTATCCAAATATCGATCGATCGCTCTTCGGATTAGTTCGGCAACAGTCAAACCGGTTTTCAACGCGAGTTTTTTTAAGCGTTCAATTTGCTGGTTGGTTATGTATGTATTAATCCGTTTCATATGTATAATATATGTATGTGGTTCTGTTTTGTCAAATGTTCTTTTAAAAAACTTTAAGAAAGGAGAAGGGCATGGGCTTTACTCTGCCACCTGAAGGATGCAGTCCCTAGCCCATAAAAGCATTATGGGAATATGTGAAAAAAGAACTGGATGGGATTATAATTACTCCATACCACCAACCATACCGCTTCAAACCTTACTTCTTGTGGTATTACACATGGGATTGTGCCAGTGGGGTAATTTGGAATCTGTCAGCTGTTGAAAGTGTACAGCCATTTCAAAACCATCTTTCGGCGTTTCTTTAACAAACGCTTGGTTCGTGCGCTGCCGGGCAGTTTTCGGTTTGCAGCCAGGTAAGACTTCTCTGCCTCTCTATAATATACTTCTTTAAACTTGACCATAGTCTCAGAAGCGTCCAAAATTGCCAATTTTATGGATTCAGTAAATGCCAATACACCTTTACGGATATCTTCAAAGGCCATCGAGGAAGTTCTGGAAAGCTCTTTTATTTTTTCAAATTGTTCTTCGGACAAACCAAACGGCATTTCTGTCATTTTTACCTCTCTTTCTTTTATGTGGACCAACGTGGATGCTCAAAGATGTTTCCAACTACTTCGCAGTAGGAAAGAACATCTTTTACTAGCTCGTCATGTTCTGTAAATGATACATCCATTCCCTGTCTTGAGTACCCGAAACAGGCGTGATCTGGCATCCATATAACAGACGCGGTGAATTCAGGTAACAAATAACCGGCATGTTTCGTATATCTGAAGATATCCCCTTCGTAGATAGGCTTGCCGTTTCTATCTTTTAAACCAATAGACTGCACAATAGTTACATTATTGAGTTTTTTTAAATACATTTCATATGCTTCTATAACCTCGATATATACCGATCCATCCGCACAAATATAAACATCTTCTCTATCAGATAGCCATTTCTTGTGGGTGTTATCCCATGCCCGAAATCTAATATCCCTCATGAAAATCACTCTCCTTTCAATATACCAGATGCTTCCAATTCCTCCAACGCCTCTTTATCGGTCATACCGCCATACAGCGTCATAATAGCGATCCGCTCAAGCGTTTCATAATCATACCTTTTCAGCCAATCTTCGGGAAACGGGTCTGCGGTTAATTTATCTGCCATACTATCCCCCAAATAAAACTTTCAGGAAATCAGGAATGTCCATTGATGATTTACATCTTGAATCCCGACTATCATTCCCTTTCCTCCACTCATTGCAATCTGGACACAACATTGCCCACCCAGTCAATAACCTGCCCTTCATCTCACCTACATACCGGCCACATCGACAACAATAAACCTGCATCTTTTATTTCCCTCTCATTTCCTAAAAATCCACTGGTCCACGCCGTAAAACATCAATCCACCTAAAAGGTTTGCTGCCACCGTCCCCCAAATCCCCGACCCCAAATACGCCATAACGCACCATAGGATCGGGGTTGATAGTTGCCACCGCAGCAGATACAGAACAAAATATCTCATGATGTCACCAACCACGATTACAGGCAGTTTCAAATTCATCCGCAGGCCAACCGTGTTTGTAAAACCCTTCCCGACAATTCCGGCAATACTGATACTTGTGGCCGCCAATATCCGCTGGACTATTGTGTTTGCATCCGCAACGAGGACAGATAAAGTTATTACTGGATAGCCCTTTTTTGCACCGTTCCTTAGCTTGCCTCGCGTGTCGTTTTTTAATGCAATCATCAGAGCATGTGACGTGGTTTACTGCGTTGGGAGTAAATTCACTCCCACATTCCACGCATTTCCTTGTTTTTTGCTCTGCAATGCCCTTTAAATCGTTTTTCTTTTTCATCCTTGCCAAGTATCGTCCTTGCATGATAGAGTTAAAATTGGGTGGTTTTGGTTGAAATTCACAGCATGTAATGTTTGCTGTAGTGCTGCATCATATCGGCGCATCTAATTTTTGGAGTTCCGGCATAGGATTTCCGGTTATGCCCATTGGAGTATCATAGATAACACCGCCCCATTGTCCAGGCTTTAGCGGATATAGATCATGTGCTAATCTATGCCGTAATATCTGTTGTATCTCGTAGGCTCTCTGTGCATCCACGCCAACCTGTGTATTACGTATTCCCCAAGACATATTTTGGGGCATCCCGAATATTTCCGCTTTTAATTCATCGCACAAACTTTTTACTTTTTCTAAATCCGGTTTATGGCCTTCCACCGGATGCAATTCTTCCATCCTTACCAGATATTCTATTTCCCCTAATTGCCCCATGAAAATGCGTGAATAGAAATCCAATGCCTTGATTAACAGATAACCGTGATCCACACTTATTTTCAGGTTGTAACTTAACGCATCTCGCTTGATTGTCATTTATTCCCTCACTAAAAAGGTACATAACCATCATTGTCACTTGGAAATCCGTCTTGATTTTCAGAATAGCCGTAGTCTTGAGATTGTTCATTTTTCCGGCTATCCAGCATCTTCATGTCGCCAGCGATTATCTGTGTCGTGTATCGCGTATTACCCTCCTTGTCAGTCCACTTATTTGTCGACAGTTTCCCCTCAATATAAACCAACTTCCCCTTTACGAGATATTTCCCGCAAATTTCTGCCAGCTTTCCAAACACTGAAACCTTATGCCATTCCGTTTTCTCAACCTTTTCTCCGGTGGCTTTTTTCTTGTAGCTTTCATCAGTTGCCAGATTGAAACTTGTTATCATTGCCCCGTCCGGGGTATACCTTACTTCTGGATCGTTCCCTAGTCTGCCTATAAGTGTCACGCGATTAACCATTTATTGCACCTCCCGCAAATTGTCCGTTGTCGTTTCTGTTCCTTAATTGATAGTTTATTTTCCCGTGGATATGGCTATGCTCATTCACGCTTAACAATCGTAGATTCTCTATACGGTTATCTGCCTTGATCCCGTTTATGTGGTGAACGGACTCGCCTCTGTTAATTTTCCTCCCTATAGAATTTTCCATTATAACCACGTGCTCACTCCGCCCCTTATGCTCTCCTCTGGTGATTTCGATGTACCCATTTGGCTTCAAGGAAATACCTTTTGCGCGTTTTTCCCCCGATTCGACGAGCGCCTTTTTTAAATTTCTTTTCCATTCTTCTGAAAATATACGATGCTTGCCTCTATTTCCTGAGCCAAGCTTGCCTTTTTCGGCTGCCTGCCTTATTCCTTCTGATCTACTCCTAAGAATACCAGCCGCCTTAAACCGAAAATAGAGAGTGCTTTTGGCTATCCCTGTTTCTTGGCTTACTTCGGGAATACTCATGTTTGTTTTGTAAAGATCATATTCGTTCAGAATTACCTTGTTTATCATTCTCTTATCTCCTTAAATTCTTCCTGATTCTTTTATTACATCGATACTCTGCCTAATTATTTCCCAGTTTACGGGTACGCCAATTACGTCCTCGTATTTTTCAAGAGGCGCTTTGATGTCCATAGCAATATAATCAATCAGTTTCTGGCGTATCAGCTCTTCCAGTACCTCCGGCATTGAACCGTTGGTATCTAACTTGACCAGATACCCCATAGCCTTAATGCGCCGTATGAATGGGATGAGTCCCTTCTGGATGGTAGGTTCTCCCCCGGTTACGGTTACGGCCTCCAATAACCCCCGGCGTTTTTTCAGATAAGCGAATACCTCCTCTTCCGGTATACATGCCTGAAACCGTTCGGGATCGACCAACTCCGGATTATGACAATACGCACACCTGAAATTACACCCCTGGGTAAAGATTACGGCACTGATCTTGCCCGGATAATCCAACAGGGAAAACTTTTGTAAGCCGCCTATTTTCATTGGTTTTCCTTGCCTATTCAGGCTTTTTTAGTCCCTTAATATTGCTTAAACGTACATTAACCTGTTCAAGTTGTCTCTGTAATGATTGAGTTGTTCGTTCTGCATCATCCAAGAGAGCATCATGGGCATCCTCCCATGTGTCAAAATAGCGGTAGTATTCTGTTATCTTGTAGTGCTTATGTGCTTTGCTGTTATTAACGCTTTTAAGCCACACGCATTTTTCTGTTTCCTTCTCAACTTCAATCGCTTCAATAAGGTTTTTCCCATAACCGCCTGTTCTGTATTTAATCATTCACTTATCTCCTCAAATTTCTCGAAAAATTCCTTTTCATCCCTGACGTAAATAGTGTTTCCGTCATCATCAGGGCAGTAGATTACCAACGGCGCTCCATCATATGCGTCTGTTTTGCACACCCCATATGCTAAGAGGCGGTAAATATTACCTGATTTCTTATGCCTGAATTTCATTATTCACCTTGTTTTCCATATCAAATTCCCTCACCGCCACCTGAATTCTCTCCACCCTCTCCGTGGAGCTGATGTATTTCTCATTGAGGACATCCTTGATTCTATTGATTATTTGTTCGTGCGTTATTGGCATTGCTTCCCTCCGTTATTTCAAATTCCTTTGATTCCTGGTACCTGATGTGCAAGATAGCCGCCGTTATGCCGTCCATCGCTTTTGACATCGTGGTTGATTTGGAATCCCTGATGTATTCCCTTGCTTCGTACAGTCCCGCTAATATTTTATTACCTTCTGACATTCAATATCCCCCTGAGTGATTCCAGTTCTTTCCCTAAGACCATGACAGCCCCTTGCAGCTTTCCTAATCTATCCTTAAGTTGTTCGTTTTCCCTGACTACCGCCGCGTAGGTTTCGTATGGCACGGTTTTTAATTTTCCCATTATACCCACCTCACGAATTTAGCCTGTCCGTGCTCTATCAATCCCTCTGCCACACTCCAAGCGTAGATGTATTCTTTCCCACCCGCCAATTCTATTCGGCATTTCTTAACCTCTCCTGGTTTTGGCGGACCAGTTAGCTTGTATTTTTCTGCCATACTAACCCCTCTGTTCAATAAATTTAAGATTATGATTTTCTACTATTCGTAAACGTACAGGTTCAAAATTACCGATCAAGGCCACTTCTTCTTGTATTTCATACCCATTAGCATTGTTCATCATTTCTACGATTCCAGATAAATACTTCGGGTAGTTGCGTTGCCCCTGCATAATCCCATAAAGACGTTCAAATTCTCTTTGCTTCCACTTCATTTCGTCCTCTAGCCAATCGCCAGTTGACGGCCATCCCCCCATAAACTCAATAACGGCATGAATGACAGGATCATCAAATTTCACGCTGCGGTATGGACCTTTAGACCTGATTCCATCCACCAGTTTAATCCATGCTACAGTAGCCTTGTCCTGTTCTTTGCCTCTAAGCCTCTCCATAAATTCCGCTGGTTTCGGAAAGAACTTGGCCGACAAGAGTATCTCTTCAATCGCCCCTTCGCATTCCTCATCGGTGAAAGGTTCCAGTGTTTTCCAGTAAAGAGAAGTCAATAAAGGGGTAATTGGTTTGTCGAATAACTCTCCTAGCGTTGCCATGTACTCTCGGAACTTTATTTCGTTTTTCATTGCGGTGGCCTCCATGCTTCTAAAACTGCGAGGTTGTTAAGAGTAACGGTTGATACTTTTCCGGCTAATGGGTGCTGCTCTGGAATTTCATCATCCCAACAGCCTTTATTAAGCCATGTTGCAGGGTGTTTCCATTCTGGCCTAAATTCATCTGGTCCCGCCCTTTCTCTCCAATCTCTTTGCTTTTGAATAGCCGACAACAGGGTATTAAGATCGGGAAGTTTTTTTGACTTGCGTAGCTTCTCCCATCTTGCCTCTGCCTCAGTTATCCCTACGTGGACAGGATAAGCATTCCAGAAAATCTCAAATTGATTTTCTTTCGGAGAGATCACAGAAAGAGCTTTTTCTTTTTTTAAAGAAGGAGCAGGAGAAGGAGCAGGAGCAGGAGCAGGAGCAGGAGCAGGGGTTAACGAGGCGTTAACGTTCGTTGAACGTTCGTTAGTGAATCGTTCATACTCTTCCTTTGAAAGGCTTGATATTCCTTCATTTTTTAACTTATCGTATAGTTCTCGGTTAATTTTAGCCAGCCGTGAAAAACGTGCTTGATCGCCTCTTTCTCCTACTTTTGCAGCCCAAGAATTATGTTCTGACCATTCATGGATGGAAAAATTATCGTCTTTTTCGTCTATGAAATGGAGTGCAATAAGCTCATCGACAAACCGTCCTGGTTCACCTTGCCAACCGGAAGCGATTTCAATATCTTCTTTATCCATTCCGTTAAGAATACCATCCGGTCGATATTGCGCCGCCCAAGTCCATAAACTTATTAATGAAAAAAACGCTCTATCTCCACACCGGCGCATCAGTTTGACCGTCTTTGGGTGACTGACTATGCCAACGGAAAGCCTAATATCTGTATTCATGACGTTACCTACTCGTTATTTTAGTTTAACGGTCGTTCAACGGTTCGTTAACGGTCGTTAAATTAACTCCCTCATCCGCGAATGAATTAATCCAACCGCAAAGCATCGCTGCCCGTTCTGCTTCATCAATATCTGTTCTGCTAATAGTCATAGCTATCAAAGCAACAACCAAAGAACTAATCTCAAAAGGATTTCCAAGGGAGTCTGTCGCTAATAATTTAATTCCAGACAATTCAATGATGTACTTGTATTGATCTAATAACTCTTGCTTTTCCATCTTGCACCTCCTGCGGTGTTCTGATTGTTGAAGGCGGAAGCCCGTTCAGGATTACGGGTTTTCGGTTGCAAGCCTATTCCGCCCCTTATTCCCCCTCATGCCGTAGTGCTTCGATCATTTCCGGGTCAGACATGGCCTTTAGGTATTCCCTGACCGCTAAATAATCATACTTTCTCATCTTGCATACGGTGTGTGCTTTCTCTTTGAGCACTTGGAACTTGGCTACTCCGATTCGTTGGATAAGAGCATCCCTGGCTGGTTCCGTGTCTCCCTGCCGGTGTATTTTTCCAATGTGGCAACCGAAGCAACAGTACACACCATTATGCAAATCCCACCGGACCGCCGAATGAGCACCTTTCCCGAAAAAATGATGGCTGGCCTGTCCTGGTTTCCCACACAAAGCACATTTCCCGTCGTACACTTCCCGAATAATGTGGCTCCACATGCTGTCAAGCTGTTTGATGATATTCTGCTTTGGGGAGTTAGCCACTGTGTGCCACCTTCCAAATTGCCGCCATACGTCCGCTTCTGGTCGGCCTTTTGCCGTATTTTGTGATGTACTCCATTTGAGATAGTTCAGTGCATCGTGCGGATATCGTCTGGTGTGATAATCCGGTCAGTATTTCCAGTTCGTCACAGGTTGCACCATTCAAGGTGCGGATGGTGTCTAGTACCAATCTCCTTACCCCTGATAACGTATTCACACTCATAGATGCCCAAGCTGCTGCGGATTCTGGATTGCCTTTGTGGTATGACTCAGTGGGGTCGTTACCCTTATCCTTCGTAATCATGCTGGCTCCTTCTCAATCGGATGGTCTGCTACTAATTCTTGCATGTCGTATATGACCTGCATGTCCGGTGTCCTCATATAACGCTTTGACCGTGCAACAATTTTGTCGTAAACATCTTTGTGTTTTTCATGCCGACCAGAAAAATCGAGGATGATGCATTGTCTGGATTCAAGGACTGTAGCGTGGATAAAATTTGCCAATGCAACAGCCTCTTTACTCAGTTCCTTTTTACGATCAAGCTGGACGACATTCTTAGAAGGATCGCTTTTAGTTTTCGATTTAACAGCGTGGATTTTCTTGCTTTCTTCCATTTCCTTTTTCCTTTTACTATTGTTATGCAACCTTCTGTAATTCCACTGAGATATTCCGGCATATTTTGATAATGTTGCTACATGCCTCAATACGCCTATTGTCGTCTGGTAGGGTTTCAAGGTAATCCATAATGGCATCATTAAAGGCATCATCTTTTCCACAATCGGATAGCCTTATTTTCTCTTTCCAGCCATTACGTTGGTTTGTCTTTGCTATGAACGTGTCGGCTGCTACCTGAAAAGCATCTGCGTAAATATTGCTGCTGTCTGTGTGCTGTGCGGTAAAAGGCTGGAATGCCGATTCTTGTTTTAACTTGTATTTCTTGGCCCGTTGTTCGCGCTCTTGATTCTCTTTTTCTATGCGCTCCTTTTGCTTGGCAAGGGCTTCGTCGTCCCTCTTAATGCGATAATCTAACGACCTGTCCCATCCGGCAGGTTTCACCCCTGTCTTGCGGTATTCAGATATTAGTTGGCGTTCGCGTTCTTCCTTGGATTGCCTTTCTTGTTGTTCGATGGTTTCGATCTGCTGATAGGCTTCTTGCAAATTTGCCAAATTGGCAACTTTGCCTTGATGCTCAAAGAGGTTCATGTAACGGTATGCGTTTCTTTGCCCCATCTCAAAGTTGGCTTCTATCCATGGCAAGAACAGCCCGTGGCCGAGAAAATCCCGCTGATCCGACCAGAGTTCCCCGATCCGGATCGCCTTCTGGACGCTCATTTTTAGCGTCTGATTAAGCTCGACAAGCTCCCGCTTAATTTCTTGCGTTCTATCTTGAAT
>Ga0172381_10003387_pt1 | contig 16927 bp, 18 predicted proteins | sample Leawel6488metaG_FD_119754 | JGI IMG/M metagenome (GOLD analysis project Ga0172381, IMG submission 119754) | Leachate microbial communities from a municipal landfill in Southern Ontario, Canada - Leachate well 64-88 metaG | ecosystem: Engineered > Solid waste > Landfill > Unclassified | place... | reverse complement strand
GCTATTGTGACCTTGGTATCTTCCATCGTTAACTCTCCTTAATTTTTTCTACACCAATAAGCTCTCGTTTGTCAAAGCTAGGCTTACCACGTATAGTGTTTGCTATATTGATAAGTTCTCCAACAGTGTGCTCGATGTGCCACTTCTGAGTGGTTTCATCCATAGCACCACCAGGAATTCTGAACTGGTCTATACCCTTGAACTTCTTACTCCTGCCCAAATCCTTCCTGAACTCTGCTGGTTTGTCATCCCTCATTACTAGGATTATTTGGTATCGGTGGAACCCTTTGTTTCCAGGAGATTGATAGTCAAGTTCATATAACCCTAGACAAGGTTCATCAAGATTGACTGCTGAGGTTCCTATAATTATACTAGGCAACGTGCACTACCTCAATAAATGGATCTAAGGTTACTAAGTCAGACAAGGGCAGGTTTATATTGTCGGGTAGCTGAACCTTTTTAACTGGAAGTTCATTGTCTATGGTCATCAATTCATTGTACTCTACCACAAACTTATTCCAGTTTTCTGATTCAGGTTCTATCTTAACCATTCCCTTTGGGTCAGTTGTCCCAAACTTCTTAATAAGACCATTCCTAGTTTCATCAATAACAGCAATTTCCTCAAGGACTTTACGAGCTAACTTTGCTATTGGATACCCATACTTCACGGGCATATCCCCACGAGCCATTAAGTTTTGTAGGGGTTCCTTGCAAGCATAGAGGTCAACATTTTTTATTTTCATTTTTCTCCTTACTTTGCCTGATTGTTTTCGTACAACCAGATTAAACTAAGCCTGTTTTCAGGCACAGGCTTAAGCCTTCTCTTCTATTTAACTAGCATCATCTGCTATGAGTAGGTATTTAGTTGCCCCACCAACATTGATTTTTAGTGTAGCATCCCCTGTAGCTGCACTTGCTGTAGTATCATAGAGATGCCCTGAGCCTGCGGTACAACCAGCAAGGTAGAACAAAAATCCATGATCATCAAAGTCTCCATCAGCATCTCCACTTTGAGCCATATAGATGAATCCAGCTTGGTTACCTGTAGCTGAACCTGCTGTGACAAGGGAAGTTCCACCTGCAACATACTCGATTTCTAGTGGATAATAAGCTCCACCTGAACCCATGTTAGCATTAGGCATGAGCATTTCTACACACATAGAAGATGCTAGACCTGTGACTGTGCCCGAATCCCCAAATTCTAGGTAAGATTTTAAGGCATTAGTCCATCCACCACCCACAACATTAGTGTAACAGTGGAACCTAGCACGACCACCAACCTGCCCTGTTCCTGTCAAGGTAGACTTAACATAGAATGGTTCTGCTGAGGTTGAACCACTTGTGCCATCATTAGTAGTGTACATACAGAACGCTGGAGTTCCAGCGGTGTACGCTATCGGGGCAGAACTTGTACCCAAGTTCATAAAGGCACTCGTAGTCGGGTAGTTGATAGTAGTTGTAGTATAATTGACTATCTCTGTACCATTAACATAGATAGACAATTTTGTGTTGGCTTCATCATAGTGGAAGCCCCGTTTTAGAGCTGCTGTATTAGCTGCCATGAATTTCTCCTTCTAGTAACGACTAGACGTGAAAGGAGGGGCAGAGCAGAATTTACCCTGCCCCAAGATGTTTACTTTACTCTCGTGAACCCTCCATGTAGATGTAGTCCACATCCATAGAGGCTGCGGCTGCATCGCTGTTCTTCACGAGTACGGTAGCACAAAGGTCAGTATCAGCGGTGACTGCATTAGCAACTCTCGCTACTTCCTTACCATTAATTGAGCCCACGGCGTTACCGTCTACATCAATCATAACACGGAACGTAGTCCAAGTACCTGCGTCAGCAATTGCTACTCCAGTATCTACCTGAGTCGAGTCAGTGTCGGTCTTGACTCCACCGAAGCGGATAGTATCCGTAGTGAGGTCAGTGTCAAAGTAGAAACCTACAGCATTAGAGGCGGTAGTAGTTACTGTAGTTCCTGATACACTGATTGGATTTTCCTCTGTGGTAGCATCGTCAGTCCAACCAATGTAGAACCCACGACCTTCCGAGTCTGTTACCTGAGTGACTCGTGCTTCCATGATGATTGCACCCATCGAGGGATTGAATACACACATACTAGCTAGACGGGATGAATCGTTGTCATCCGTGTGGGAAGTTAGCCTAACTGCCCCGTTGTTCTGGGCAGAGACTGCAATAGTGTCTGTTGTACCTACACTATTCCAATCATTTGTTACATCAATTGCAACCCCGATGAAATCATCAAAATATTTTACCTTGCCGAATCCTGTATCTGTAGCCGTAATTGTACCCTCCTTAAGGTTTATTACGCAACCACCCTAAGGTGATTACTATTGAGACCCTCGTTTATTTAGAGCCATTAACTGTTCTCTTAAACAGAGTTGAATATTTCTCTGTTCTTGAGTAACGAGAAAACCACTGCCTCTACGAGTAGTCTCAAATCTCAAGCTTATTTCAGCCTGTGGTTTTTTGTTGATTAGATATGGGGAGATTTCTTTTAGTATATCTTTTGCTTTACTCCCCATCCATCTAAGTTCGTACGCTTGTTTCCAGAGAAGATTCTTTCTAGATTTCTTGTATAGTAGACCACCCCAGATATCCTTTATCTTTAATAACATACTTAATCCAGTATTAGTTATGTTTAAGTGAAGATAGAAAGTTCTTTTGTGGTCAGTCAGTATACATATACTTCCTTCACCATCAATTAATCCAGCAAGATAAGCCTTCTCTAGTTCTGTGTGCATATTCTTCTAACCTACTAACTGGTCGGGGCAGTGGCATCCGAATAGATTTCGAACAACCAGTTGCCGGCAGACCGTTCACCGTAGGCATACTCATCATAATGGTACAGTTTAGTAGCTCCCCCACCAAGGGATTCATCACGGACTGTGACTACCCTAGGTGATTTGCCCTGAACCATTACGAGGGCTTCCTTGGCAAACACTCCACCTTTGGCATCGTCTGAGGTGTCTATCGTAATGTTGCCATTCTCAAACAGTTCTCCACCAAACAGTCTACCCTTAAAACCTTCAGTAAAGACACGGGCGGTCATACCATCAGCTACGGGGTAAGTACCTACACTGTTTACCAGTTCATCTTGGATATCTTTAATCTGGTAGCCATGTAGGACTATCCGAATCGGGGGCTTACCAGGTTCTGTGGCGTTACTAGTAATTCTTACGATAGCTGCTGAGATGTACCCAGAGGTCAACGTAGTTCCAGCACCACACAAAGAAGTGGTAGCACCATCCAAGGCGGTCAGACCGTCAAGGTCTTTCTTCCTCTGAATCGCATTCTGGGCAAGTGAGCCTACCTTAGCGTAGACATTCTTGCTTATGCGGGCAGCAACCCTATCGGTGATTACAGTTTCTATACCAATGACAGTCGGAGTGATAGAGATTAAAGTATCATTGATTTCCTGCGGATTATCCAGAACCGTAGTTTCTGAGACAGCCGTAGCGGTCAACTTAGCCAACGAAATTTCGTTCCAAGTTAAGCCAACGCCTTCACCAAGAGTTACTTTATCTACCAGTTGGGGCATTCCCCCTTCCATCTCACGTACTATACGGGCAGATGCTATAACCGTAGGTAGACTATCGGTTAAAGACGCAGTAGTTGTATTTCCACCAGCCATTTTTATTCTCCTTTAAGAATTTATAATTTTATTGTACCTAGCGACATTCTCTTTTGTCACTGGTAATTCCTGATTTGCAAATCTCCTAATAAAATCTGCATCAGTACCTACTGCTCCTGCCGTTGAAGCGGATGTATCTACAGAATTGGCTTCGACACTTACTGGCTTTCCTGTCTCGATTGCCTTAAGTCTTGCTTCAAAACCATCCTGCATTTTCTTGAGATTCTCCCTATGTATTTTGGTGGCTGATTTAATCACTCGCTGCTGAGCTTCTAGATAGTTAGCTGCATTTTCTGCCCAATCAATTCTGGGGTCTTTTGGATCAACGTCAAGTTCTTTAACGACATCCTCTAGTCCCGTCTTAAATTTATTGTGAAAGTCTTCTTGCATTTGCCTAACTGCTTCTGCTTCTGCAATGCGCTTCCGTTCAACATCCTCTGCTTCATACCTAGCTAGTTTTACCTTAGCAGCTGAGTCTGGGTCGAGTTCTTTCAACCCTGCCTGTAGAGAATCATTTGCTACCCTAGCTTGTCTCTGTGCAAATTCAACCTCTGCCCTAGCCTTATCCTTTGTTGATTGTAGTTCCCTTTTAGCTATTTCAGTTGCTTTAGAGACTTCTCTTTGAATCAACTCTGCGATTTTAGCCTCGGTTAAAGGTTCTTTTGCTACTCCAGTTCCTGGAGTAACCTCTGAAGACGTCTCCGATGTTACTGAAGATATCTCCGTTTTCTGAACATCATTAGTGTCCACTTTCTCTCCTTTGTTTTTTATACTTTATAAATTGGCAATTCATACATAATACTTGGAAACCTTTTGGAAATTTATTTATTCTTAACCATCTATAAAACTGTTCACTACCATGAGCTATTCCTATACTTCGTCTGTGTTCATTACCACCCCCATCAATATGGTCTACAGTTGTGGAACTCTTTTATTTTGCATGTTTTTTACTAGCTCCATGTACGCCAGTTATTACCCCTTTATTAGCACTTGCATAGAATACTTCCTCACCTTTCTTGGCTCCATATTCTCGTTTCATTTCTGCTAGTACTTCTTTACCTTTCTTTGTTAGTGGCATTTTAAACTCCCTCTAATAAGAGTAGAACATATCATAGTAAGTCCTTATTACTGGATTCCTTTGTTTCATCTGCTTTCTCATTTGAGCAATCAACTCTCTAGCTCTTAATAATTGTGGGTAACTTCTCTGGATAGCCTTAGCTATTAATTGATCCTCTTTATTATAAGAGGATTCCAATATCTTTATTTCATCAAACACTGTCTTTAAATCAGGTGGGTACAGAGATAAGACTGAATCTTCTACTGCCCAATAAGGTTCCAGAGCCTTCTGAGCTGTTTTTAAGATCTGATATTCTTTGGGCAGATCCTTAGCCTTGAACCCTCGGTAGTCATCTATGTAATCCATAGCATCCTGCCCGAACTCCTTGATAAAGTTCTCTTCTACTTGGGCAGCCTTATCGAAGTCATATGACCCATCAGCTTTGTACATTGTGAGTCCATACATTCTGTCGTTGTACTCATGCCTAGCTATGTCCTTTGGATTCATTTGGAGCATCTGTTCTTTTGTTAAAGGAGCATCATAGAAGGCTGATATCGAAGCATACTCCTCTGTGTCATGTCGTTGAGCATAGGACTTTCTGCGTCTCTCTGCAGCAGCATTGACCAGTTCTCTAAATTCAGAGCCATTCTTGGTAGTTCTAAACTTTAAAGCTGCAGCTTCTATATCTGTTTTGTAAGAAGCTTCTATCTTCTTTCCTTCTTCATAGTATCTCTGTAAGGAATTGCTCTCTGCACCTGCAAGTTTCTCTTCTGTCTCTTTGGTGGCAGCAACAATTCTTGTATCATCTAATAGTTTAGCCTGCATTGTCGTCCCTAGTGCCTTACCAAGTTCATCCCAAGAATTGTATCCTTGTTCTTTAGCTACTTTATCCTTAGCAATTTTTACTCTATTCTCATAAGTAGTAACACCCATACCTAAAGTACTTAATGATCCTAAAGCTAATCCAGCTAGACCTGATTGGTTTATACCGTCTATCATGTCTTGGATAGCCATAGGCATAACTCTATTGTAGAACTGCTTTGATACTGACTCTGTGGTGAGTTCCATCTTTTCACCTGAATAGGTTTGACCTGTCCAGATATCGTTAAATAGTGCTATAGCAGGTGATAATTTGCCCTGAGCAAACCGTGTACCTAGTTCTTTTCTAGAGATTGGCAGTATCATTCCACTTGCTGTTTTTTTCTGTTGTGACATAGCCTGACTGATAAATCTAATGTACTGAACATAACCACCCCACAGGTCTATATGGGTGTCCCCTATTCTTAGCTTACCATAGTCAGGAGATCTAGAATCTGTCTCTACTTTACCTATTCCAGTTAAGTTAGCTAATGTCAATACTCCTGTAATACCACCAAGGAAAGCTCCTATGTTCTTCCAAGCTTCTATTCTAACTAATCTAGGTGTAGTAGGATTTAAAGCTATCATTGGTAGTTGAATGTGAGAAGCAATAAACCTAGGCGAGAACAGAACAGCATTAAGGGCAGGCATATATTTATTCAGTGCCCCTAAGTTACCTCTGCCTGTGGAAGCATTTATTAACTGAGCTAAACCTTTGAGTTCACTATCAGAGAACTTTGCTCCACTCTTTTCCCAAGCAGCTATCATCTTCTCTGCACGACTAACCCTGATGTAGTTTAGACCATTCACAAATGCCCTGTTAGACCATCGTACCCAAGGAATGTATTGGGCAAACCTAGTCATAAAGGACTCTTCTCTTTCAAAGGTCTTGGCTAACTTAGATGTAGGCAGAGCAGTTAGTTCTAGTCCATACCGTTCTAGTCCTAATGCACCTTTACTTGTTCTAATAGCTTTATCAAATTGTGTAGCATACTGCCCATCCAACAAAGATCTCACCAAAGGTTTAAAGGCTTTAATAGCTGTTATTGGATCACGGGAAGCTGCTACTGCAGCCTGCCTATAGATTGAGATATCACCAGAGGCTAAGCTTGCCCTCATTACGTTAAGACCATCTATAAAGTTAGAGGCTACTACATTAAAGACTCTACGAATATTATTGGGTGTAGTCAATTCAGGATTAGCTAGAAGTTCCATCTCTGCCTGTCTACCACCACTCCCAAGACCTCTCATCTGGTAACCTTTGTAGTTCTCTAGAAGTCTTTTGTACTCACTAATCAGAGAATCTGCCTTGTTGATAAGAGTCTGTCTAGCAAACAGTTCAGATACTTCGGGAGCATTAGCATTCAAGTTCTTAGCAGTAAACTCAAACTGATCACCAACCGTCATTAAGAACTTTCTCTGTTCAGGTGGGATCGGTACATTGTCCTCTAAGTCTTTTACTAAAGCTCGGATTCTATCTAAATTCTCTTGGCTGACCTTTTTCTTTTGGGCAAGTTCTCTAGCGATATCATTGAAGACATCATCAATACTTTTGCCCCCTATAATTTTTCCCTCTTCTAGTTTCATGTTGGAGGCAAATTCATCAAACATAGTCTGAGTAGGTATACCCTCTTGTATAGGTTGGTCTATCCATTCGACCCCTTTACCTGAAGTTGCCCCTGTTTTAGGAGCCTCAGAAAGGTCTAGCTTTTTATATTTCTTCACAAGCTTATTGGATTGCTCTATCAAAGGAGACTTTCCTTCAATAGCATCCATGATAGCTTTATCTTTACCAAAGACTTTCTTTAGTAACTGGTAATGAGAGTTTGGTGCTTCTGAATAAGGTACACGCCCACGTTCTTTAAAGACTATAAGGGCATCCATTGTATTGCCTAAATTAAAGTTTCTCTCTTCTTTAACTTTAGCTTGAATTCTAGCTGCCATCTCATCTATAACGTCATCAGTTAACTTCTTAGCCATAGCACTATCTATGTCAGGAAGTTGACCAGCAAGTTTACTCTTGGCTAACTGAGAAGCAGTAAGAGGATCAATACCATTCTTGATTAATCTGTCATTCTCAACATGGTATGCTTCTACTCTTATAGCCCTTTCAACTGAGTCCAATTTTTTCTGCAGGGTAGTACGTCTTTTGATAACTTCTGTGTTATCTATAAATTCACTGAAAGCATCTATAACACTGCCCGTATCTCCACCCGCTGCCATAGCTGTCGGGGGAACCGTAGGGGGTACAGTCGGAGGGGTTCCACCTTTAGTTGGAGGTTTCTGTTCAGGGGGGATTATCAAACCCTCATCTGCTAATCTCTGCCCTATCTTAGCTTTAGCAGTTGCTTCCACTTTGGGCAGAGTACTTGCATCCACAGGTGCTCCCATGGGCATCTCTAGTTTGCCACCAAGTTGTTGCCATTTTCTGCCCATCTCTAACATACTTGGGGCGGGTTTACCTGTTGCCTGAACCATCTTATTTATTTCATTAAGATGTAGTGCATTAAGCAAACTATCTGCTTTAATAGACGCATCTTGCTTATTACCTATCTTAAGTAAGTTCTTGACTTCATCAAGTGCTTCCTTTTGCTCAGGGGCAAACTTATTGATGTATGTTTCTAAAGCTTTTACATATCGGTTTATATAAGCTTCTCTAGTAGAAGGTTGTGACCAAGGCATTTCTCTAACTGGATTCTTGTGGAGATCTATTAACTCTTGTGTGCACCCTCGTAAACTTTCTTCTGAAATAAACTGTTCTAAATTCATCCTACCTGACTTGACTGCCTCAGTTACCTCAGGAGAAAATCCTGTAGTCTTTGGGGTGGGAGTTTCTACTACAGGTTGTTTTACCTGAGAAGATGGTGTAGGAGTTTGGGCAGCAATATTAGCTTTAGTTACACTTTCTGCTTTTACCTTAGCTATCTGCCCTTTTGCATTCTTGCCTGTAACGTTATCTGCTTCTACTTCTACTACTTCATATAAGTTACCATCATCCGCAAAGAAGAAATCACCTTTATTAAAAGGATTCTTCTTGCCTACATTCTTTCCAACAGCACCAGCTTGAGCTAAGGCTTCATTACCTCGTGCTAACTTAGATTCGAATCCACTTGCTACTCTACCAAATGTTCCTGCCCCTAAAGCACCTAAACCAATGGTAGCTGCAGCTCCACCTATCTTTCCTATGGTAGAAGCTTCATCCCATGATTCAGCGGTCTTAGCACCAACAGCCCCTGCACCTGCGAGTTCTGAAACCAACTTGGCTCCAGTTCTTACACCTTTCAGTGCTACCGAGGAACCTGGGATTAGGGCAGAGGCAACCCCCGCTACATCCCACAACCAATCAGAGGCAGATATCTTTTCTTGGGCAGGAGTTATCAACTTGCCTGTCGCTGGCATGAGCCATTGAACAGCCTCACCTATGTTTTGTTGTACTCTTTGTCCAGCCCCATAGGTTGACTTGTAGGCTTTTAAAGCTTCTTGTTCATGCTGTTTTAATGTCTGTACTTCAATAGGATCAGTAACATCCATCTCCATAACTTTACCAGAGAGGGCTGACTGCTGCCTAACTCTCTTAGGAGTAACTACATCAGCCCATCCGTGTTCCTGGAAGTACTTCTTTTTAAAGTCTGCCCATGATAAGAACTGAGGTTTCTCTTGAGTTGTCTGAACTTGGGTAGACTTAACAGGAGTCATCCAAGAACTTCCACCTGAAAGGATTCTATTCTTGGAGGCTAACGAGGCTTCCTGCTGAGCATTTTTAACTTGCGTTGGTATCATTAACTATATCTCAATCCTGTATTCTGTCCACCAGGAGGAGCCATGTTTCCTAACCACCATTGAGTATCCTCAGGAGTCGCCCCCGTGTCTGCCTGTTGATATCCATAATACTGTTGTCTCATAGAAGGGGCAAGTCTAGCCATATATTGAGCTGATGGATTAAGTAAATCAGGCAGGTCAGTCTCAGCTAACATGTCATTTGTCCCAATAGTATTGGTTCCCATTTTCTGTACGCCACCACTTGAGTTACTCCACCCAGGAATAGCCTGCCCAATGCCAAAATCCTTATACTGTTGGGACATCAAAGGTTTCATCCAAGGTTGGATAACAGGGGTCTCACCTGTGTAGGCTGCATATTGAAGCCAGTTAACTGGTTTAGCTCTGAGTTCAGCAGCGTACTTTTCTTTCTCTGCTGCTAACTGCTTTTCAGCTTGTTCTTTATCCCAAAGAAAGCGTTGTTCTGCAAGTTCAGTCTGTTTCTGTTGGGCAAGTAAGTTTGCTTCAGCTGTTCTCTTGGTTAATTCCCGTTGTTCTTTCTCAGCGGCAGCTTTACCTTCAGCCCCACCAACAGTGATTTGCTGTACTGATTTTGTAATAGGATCCCAATAGGTTATAATCTCTCCACCATAACCATCAGGTGTCCTGCTTATAATATATTGTGGGTCTATTGTACCTGAGGTTGTAGTAGTGGTAGTTGTAGGTGTAGTAGTACCTGCTTTGGAACCATACTGATCATATTCTTCACTAGTAAGAACATTAGTAAACCCCCCCGTAGTAGGATTATACTTATAAGGAGTCCCAAACTTATCTATGAAATTCCCAGGATTATCAGGGTCTTCTGTGAAATAAGATATATCTATAGTATCGCCAGCTTGAAACTTAGGATACTTCGTGACTGTATCAGTCTTTCCTGGGATGAAAGCACCTGTTCCAGTGTCAGCTGCTTGAGCATCTCCTAATGGTACTGTGTACCCTCCATCAATATTATCCCATCCATAATTTACACCATTTCTAACTACAGTAGCAGGTTGCCCAGCAGGAAGAGGATTTGTTGCTTTAACATTTTGCCCTACTTGACTTTTAGATATTAACTCTCCCTTATTATCATAAGTCATCAACCAAGTAACACCCTCATCATCTGTCCATTGAAATTGAGTGTTATTACTTGTTCCTGTATCTGTCCCATTCAACCAAACCTGATAATTTGGATCTGCTTTGACTTGATCAAGGGTAGTATAATTAGTTCCATACTGAGCATTAAAAGCTAGCACAGTTGGATCTGTAGCAGTACCAGCATCAGGGGTAGCTCCTGAGTCAGGGGTTCCACCAGCAGGGGATTCTCCACCAGTTTTTATAATATTAGACTGAACTCCCTCTACAGGAGTAGTTACTCCTACAACAGGTGTAGTCACTCCCTCTACAGGTGTAGTAGTTACTCCAACAGTCCCTGTCGATACTGACGGTTCAAACTCATTGTTATACCAATCCTCCATCGTCATGGATGGAGTTGGATGATATCTTAAATATTGTTCTCCATAGAGTTTAGCTAACTCTGATAATTCTTGTGGTGTTAATTGATCATAAGGTTTTTTACTTCCTGCCATTACCTGCCTCCAGTGTCTTCTTCCTCTAGTTTAACCTTAGCCAATGTCTTTTCATAAATAAGGTTAGACAAGGGAGAGGGTTCTTTTGTTCCATATATTGCTGTTATTTGCTGTAATTCTTGAGGAGTCCATTCTTCATACTTCTTTCCAAGTAACTTCTCAGGACTACCAAGAGCTGTCAATGGTTCTATCATTTCTTCAATGATTTTATCCATTGCTTTCATTTCTAAATTAACAACCTCTGTAACTGCCTTAGTGAATTTAGTTTCTTTCATCTACCGATTTCCTCCACCACCCTGACCTTGCATTGGATTAATAGGGTTCTGACTTCTTGTGTTCTTCATCTGGGTTTGGAGGTTTTGGGCAGATCCAAAGGGAGCCATCTGTGGAATCGGGGGAGCTAACTGGCTACCTGTAGGACTCATGGCTTGGTTGGGTTGCTGTCCCTGTGGTTGACCTGGTTGAGGAGCACCCGCTAATGCCCCCATTGGATCCTGTGGTGGAGGATTCTCAAGTGACTCCGCTGTACTTCGGGCAGAGAGAGCAGCCATTAACCGACCCGCTAAGTACTGTGACTTAACCTGTTGAATTGCGGGGTCTTGTTTAAGCCGTTCTACTTCATCAGCGAGTTCCATAGAGATTGGGTCTACATTAGACATCTGAGTTCTAGCCCACTGTACGGTGACGATACCTGACTTCACGAGTCTCTCAAGGTCATCATGTCTACGGTACTCATCAGTTTCAGATAGAGGGGCAAACTCAACGTAGCAGTTGAAGGGTTCCCTCATCTTATCTTTCTTGATTATCATATCAAATTCATCGGTGGGTGTCTTTGCCCATATCCGAATATCACCAGGAATTACATTCTTCATCAGACGAGCACAGTTTGCCAACACCTTTGCGGTGCCATTCTTGAAGGCTTCGGTGCTGTAAACGTACTTTGCACTAGCCTCAGCAATTAACTGTTGTCTATCTACACCAGATCGAACTCCTGCTTCTCCCATTCCTCGTAAGGCATTAGGGGCAGCATGAGAAGCTATGTAAGATGATGTGATAGATAGATGTTGCTGCAGTGCTTGCGGTGGAACCTGTGGTGACTGCTGAACTATCTTGGTATTCTTGGGCATGATAGTGATAGTACCAAAGGTCTGTTCAACTTTGCCCTCTAGTAACTCAGCATTCTCACCCTCAGCGGTTAACCAAGGATAAGCAGTCTTCTTTAAAACAACATCAGCAATCGAGTAATCTCTTGATTCAGAGACCAACATTGCCCTGATATGTCTGAGAACTCCCACGTATCTCTTGGCAGGATCAGCGGTAGCAGACAAGTTACCGAGTCCCGTGTCGATTGGAACATAGGGAATAAATCCATAATCATGTTCTACTACTCCACCTTTTAGAATAGGTTCACCATCATAAAGTTCACAGCGATAGAAGGGAGTCCAAAAAGAAATACAGGTAACGGGAGTATCATCAGCCCTACCCTGTGGGTTTGACCACGATGGGTACTTGCCTTTAACATCCATTACCAGTTTCTCTTGTGTTTCAAATACAAACCTACCCCCATTCTCATAGGGGTCTAACATAATATTGTAAGGGTTAACCGCTTGGATCACGATAGGAATGGACTGTGTATTGTCTGCCCTCCATTCGTCTATTCTGTCTGCGTACGAAGTTTCCGACTCGCCTTCTTTTCGCACAGGTTTATCAGTCCAACGGTCAGCATCCCAAACAGTCTTGAAAATGACCAATCCATGCAACCAATAATGTTTCGCACCAACTCGCCAAGGAGAAATAGACGACTCGACTTCCGTACGGTGGATTACACCAAGGTAGAACTTCCTCATCATCTCAGCATTTTCAATGTCTATATTAGAGGTAGACTGCTTATTTACTGAGACCCTAGCGTTAGAGATATCGGTATGATCAACACAGGTATCAACCATGTCTCTCGCTGTGGGCAGGACAACTCCCTCAGATTTAAACTCTTCGGGAATTCCTAAGAGGTCTTTAAACTCTAATTCATAATACTTCTCATCAAATTCAAATTGTTCTCTAACAGGAGCATAGATAGTTCTACACCGTTCATAAAGTGCCTTGATTTGCTCGACTGTTGGTTTTTCTGGTTTCATTATCTAACTCCTACAGGTTGCTTAAAGGTTAAGGTATGAATTGTTTTCACTCCCCCTGGTCTGCGGGTGGCAAATCCAAATCGTTCAGTTAATCCCCAAATTGCATACCGCATTGCATCTACCAAGTGATCATTATATTTAACAGGTTCTGGTAAACATCCTGTTGCATCAGTTGAGTTGGGATCTTTCTTCCATTGGTAATCTTGAATCTCTCGGATCAAGTTCGTGCTTTGGGCAGGGATAAACAGAGTCTGTCTCTGACAAAGGTCGATGCCTTCTTTAACTCCTTTGTGTCCATCATGGGCAGGGAAACCTGCTCGGTAGATTTCTTCTATCATCATCTTAGCTGAGGGATCACCAAAGATGTCTCCTCTAGCCTCGTGGGTTAGGTATTCAATAATGTCCGCTGTGGTCATCCCTGATCGGTAGAGCCGTTCTTCTACATAGAACTTGTCTCCTAAGAGGTAGACCTTGCATAGGGCAGAGGGATTGACCAGACCAAAGTCCAACCCATATGCCCACTTCGCTAGAGTCATATCGGGGAGGGCAGGGATAACTTTATAATTAGAGTATATCTTCCTCTCTAACTGTCCCCACTCACCAAGGGCATAGACTCTGTAGAAGTTTTCATCTTCATGGATTAGATCTGTCAGTAACTTCACATAGTCACTAGACAGGAATGGATTGTCAAGGAAAGTGCTGTGGATCATTTCCACATCTGCTTCGTTGACAGCTTTCTTCGGTATCCAGTTGTTTGAGTCAATCGGGTTTAAACTAAGGTAAAGGTGATTCCTCTCACCTTCTTTGATCTTGCCCGAAAGCCTTAGTTTAAGGTTAGTATAGTCCTCATAGGTAAACTCGTTGGCTTCTTCCATCCAGATGTAGTTGAACTCGGCTGATTTAATCTTTTCAGATTCATCCAAGCCAAAGAACTGCACCAGGTTGGTGCCATACTCATAGGTGTTGAAGGTTTTATTATGGTTCTTCTCACTGTAAACCCCGTAATCCTTCAAGAGATCAAGGAAAAGCTTCAAGGTTGTCATCCTTAGGGCAGGGAAGGTTTTTCGACAGATCCCTATAGTCTTGTTCTGCTCAGTTAAAAGCTTAGAAATAAGCAACTGACAGACGCTGTAGGACTTCGATGACCTTGCTCCACCTACGTTGATAATAACCTTGGCTTTGCTGTCTCGATTTCTTTCAAATATTTTGGTGTATTGGACTTCTTTAGTTTTAAATTCTACCATGATAAACTCATGATGTGCATGACTAGAAGGGCAAGTACTCCTGCAGTAAAAACCCATCCCCAGAAATCTTTAGGCAACCTGTGCATTTAGTTCCTCCGTTGGTAGAGGTAATTCTTTTGCCTCACCTTCAATTGAGATAGAGTCTGCCTTTACCTCCACGGGTCTAAAGATAATCTGGATTGGTAATGAACCCGTCATCTCATGTTTCTCAGCGACCTTGCCATCTATTCGATTTAAGATCTCTTTGATCGCCTCGATATCCCCGGCGTTGGCAACATCTATGAGCCGTCTTGCTATCTGGTAACCCATTGTGCAGTTGGTCTTCTCATCCACCACGCCAAGAAGGATTCTTAGGGCATCAGTAATAGATACCTTATCGGGGTGAATCAACTCAGGTAGGTTGGGTTTCCTTACAGACATGCCCATAATCTCTCGGTTGCGGGCAATGATTAGTTTAGTCATCTTCTTGGAAGGTCTTCCTTTAGGTAGAGGAAAGTTAGGATCTAATGAAACTAAATGTCTGTCACCTTTCCTGCGAGGATCAGCATCGGTGTTCTCTCCAGTAAGGGCATCAATAAAGTGCCCTGCCTTGCTGCGTTTCTTTGTTGTATGTATAGCCATCACCTTAATTATACCATGTCGAACAGGGTTTGTCAATACCTCTTTAAAAATATATTTTTGGTTGGGGGGTTTGGGGTATTTTTCCTACTCTTTGGGGGTATATACTATACCCCCCAAAGGTGTAGGATAAATTTAGCTACCGTGAAAAACTCTTTCTCCACCCCTTCCTACACCCCCTAAAAACTTTTACGTCTGGTAGGGAAAATTAATGTTATGTAAAGCTAGACTTGGTTGGTGGAAAAGTCCACGAAATGAAAACTTGGGTTGGGATTTGGGCAGAGATAATGGAAGGGAAGCCCTTAGGATGACCAAGGGAGGGCATTACTGGTCGGGGGGCTATAATGAGATGGTTAGAGGGGTAAAGTCTTTACTGGTAAAGATTCCATTGGGGAAATAGGGCATTGTAGATGGGGTTTCGGGTAGGGTTTTTAGGGAAAAAGATGAAAAAGTGAAAATTTTTTATATGCCAAGGAACACCTTAATAATGAAAGACCTGCCCAAGCCCACTTTTATAATATAGGCTCACAACACACACAGGATAAACCCTGCGTATGCATGCGTATGCGTTAAACCGTGTGCGTTAAACCACCTGCGTATGCATGGGTACTTATTAACCCCTGCCCGTTTTGTTACACCCGGGGTTTATCCCCTGCCCGAATCTATTCACTTGGTTGCCTGCTTCTTGCCACCTTGTTGCCAACAAAAACAAGATTCGAGGCTAAAAGATTTGTGATTTTAGGCTCAAATCGTGTGTAAAATGCCACTTGACACGGGTAAAACACTCGTGTTATGATAGTGGCGAGCTTTGGAACGAGTGACTCAGCGAAGCACAACAGATTCCAACAGACTCGAAGGAGCATAAAATGGCGAACTTAAACAAAACAACCAATGGCAACACAATCGTATCTGCAATGGCAGAATGGGACAAAATCGCAGGTAACAGTGAAGTGACTGTTATCAAGCAAGGCAACGCAACCGCTACCGCAATCCACAAGGAGATTCCAACAGTAACGCTAGACTCTAAACTTGAGAAGCAATTAGTTGCGTTTACTAATTGTGCAATCTCCGTAGCACAAGCTGAAGCTAAATCGAAGGGCAAGGATTACAAGGGTTTACACGTTGTTTTTAGTGGCTTCAATTCTGCCCTAGAAACGCAATTCAAACTCGAACATGGTAGTGCTCCGTCTGTAGTTAAGGCATTAGTCGACAAGAAGCTATTTACATCACGCCCTACGTTCAAAGGTGTCTTATTGTACCGTAATGACGAAGCACCAAAAGCTAGAGAATCAACAGAAGCTAGAGGCAACAAGTTTTTACAACGCATGCGAGCCATGAAATAGGCTAAACAAGCCTAATAGCTTGCCTAGAACTAGGGAGAATAGACACTCCCTAGTTTTTGGCATGTCTAGAGGGAACGAAGCTATGACAAACGATAACATAATCCGCATGGTTGCCAAGCTATCCACCGAACAACGGGAGCACCTAGCTAGTCTAGTTACTCTATCCGTAGCTACTGCTAGGCTATTAGATAAGCCTATCAATACCCATAAGCTAACTACCTTGAGGCAAGCTATTAACGGACAAGCTACGAGGCATTATCACCATGTAAATGGCAAGTGTACAACGATTAGACAAGGAGTGAGATAATATGATAACAACCACATTAAAACAATACTACGAGCCATTAGTAACACTATACCAGGGCTGTATAGGGCACATCATATATCCAGAACTATACTACAGTGCTATACTATGCCAAGACTGCAAATATATCTGCCCTCAAGCCTATATGCCCTTTATGGGTGAAGAGTAACACTATGATTAAAACAGCTATAAGATGTTGGCAACCTACTTGCGGACAATTTATAATCACTAGATTATGCCTAAACCCTTGCCCTAAACTATTAACAATACCACTAGTAGACTATTGCCATCATTGCCAACAAGTAACACCACAACGAGACTGTGCTAT
>Ga0172381_10003386_pt1 | contig 16928 bp, 23 predicted proteins | sample Leawel6488metaG_FD_119754 | JGI IMG/M metagenome (GOLD analysis project Ga0172381, IMG submission 119754) | Leachate microbial communities from a municipal landfill in Southern Ontario, Canada - Leachate well 64-88 metaG | ecosystem: Engineered > Solid waste > Landfill > Unclassified | place... | reverse complement strand
GGAATTACTTTTCAATACTTTATGAATATGGAGATAGAGCTATATGCTCTCGTTAAAGGCGAGAGTGTCTTTGTTGGTATATATAAATTATGGAAGCCGATAGTTTATTGGTTTATTCTTTCTACCTTTTTGGGTTTTGGACTTCCAGGGATTATCGCTGCCTCTGCACAGGTTTTTGCAAGTGTATTTGGGTTTTCTGATTTTAAATGGATTGCAATTATATTTATGCTTATTATCGGAATAATTTTGAGTATAGGAAAGACTGTCTATGGGATGATGGAAAAAATTACAAAGATAATAATAATTACTGGTGTTCCCTTTATCTTTATCCTTGCAGTATTTCTTGCTTCCAAAACTGATTGGACTTTATTACTACAGGGAATGATAGGAAAAGGAGAAGGATTTTGGTTCTTACCAGAAGGGATAGCACTTGCTACATTTCTTGGAGCTTTTGCATATTCTGGTGCAGGCGGAAATCTAAATTTAACTCAATCAATTTATGTAAAAGAAAAAGGATATGGAATGGGTGTATATTCTCAAAAAATTGCAGGCCTTTTTTCAAAGAAAAAGGAAGATAAAATAGTTTTAGAAGGAACAGATTGTGAGATAAACGAAGAGAACATAAATTTGTTTAAAAAGTGGTGGAAACGAGTGAGTATAGAGCATCTTTTTGTCTTTTGGTTTCTTGGTGCTGTGTCTATGATCTTTCTCATGCTTTTATCATATGTTACCACTCATGGATTGTCTGGAAATACTGAAGGTATAAATTTTGTAATAAATGAAGGATTAGCAATAGGACAAATGACACTTCCTTTTATTGGTGTCTTGTTTTTAATTGTAGTTGCAATAATGCTTTTTCAGACACAACTTGGAGTTATGGATTCTAATTCAAGAATTATGGCAGAAAATTTTGCTATAAAAAAATTAGATGGTAAGGAAGATAGGAGAATTGACCTTTCAAAAATTTATTTCTATTTTGTTTGGGCACAAATTGCCTTTGGAGTCACTTTATTTCTCTTTAATTTCTATGAACCAAAAACATTGATAGTTTTAGGAGCAGTAATAAACGCCTTTGCTATGTTTGTTCACTTGGCACTTGTTTTTTGGCTTAATCACAAATTTTTACCAAAAGTTTTTAGACCAAATATCATAAGAAAAATAATTATTGGAATTATTTTTGTCTTCTTTGGAGTATTTAGTTTTATTGTTTTCTTTGATAAACTTTTCTAATTATTCAAACAACATGCTTAGAAAAGAAAAAAAAGTTATAGAAATTTTAACTAATGGGAGAGTTGTTGTCATGCCTACGGATACAATCTATGGTATTCTTGGTAATGCTTTTAATAAAAAGACAGTAGTAAGAATATATTCTCTTAAAAAAAGAGATAGGAGTAAGCCGTGTATAATCCTCATAGGAAGTATTGATGAAATAAGTAAGTTTGGGATAAGTCTTTCAAGAAAACAACTCTTAACAGCAAAAAGAATTTGGAGTCTATCTTATCCTACTAGCATAATTTTTAATTACAAAAAAGGGGAAAGTAGTAATTTTAATTATCTCCACAAAGGGACAAATAGTCTTGCCTTTCGTTTGCCATATACTACTAGTTTTAAGAAATTTTTAATAAAGACAGGTCCACTTTTGGCTCCTTCTGCTAATATAGAAGGCATGACACCTGCTAAAAACATAAAGGAAGCAAAAAGGTATTTCAAGAGTAGTGTCTACTACTACAGTGGTAAAAAAGAAATGAAAGGAAAAAATACAAAATCTTCTAAAATAGTAAAATTGGATAAAAATGGTAGGAAGATTATAATACGAAAATGATTGAAATAAAAGAAAAATTTGATATTTCTAAGCTTAATACTTTTGGAGTTAGTGCTGTGGCTAGATTCTTTGTAGAAATTAATAGTGAGGATGATATTCAAGACCTTTTTAAGAACGAGATTTTTAAAAATAATGAGAGGCTTTTTTTAGGTGGAGGAAGTAATATCTTATTCACTAAAAATTTTGATGGTATTGTTATTTTAAGTTCTCTTAAAGGGATAGAAATAGTAAAAGAGGATGAAAATTTTGTAGAAATTAGGGCAATGGGTGGAGAAATGTGGAATGATTTAGTTATTTTTTCTGTTGATAAAGGATATTGGGGTATAGAAAATCTTACTCTTATTCCTGGGACAGTTGGAGCCTCTCCTATTCAAAATATAGGTGCCTATGGAACAGAAGTAAAAGATGTAATTGTTACAGTAGAAGGATATGAAATAAATACAGGAGATAAAAAAGTATTTACGAACCAAGAGTGTAATTTTGGATATAGAGATAGTGTTTTTAAAAACTCATTAAAAGGGAGATATTTTATATCTGCTATTACAATACGACTTTTCAAAAAAAGAAAAGAAGGTTTAGAATATAAGGCCATAGTAAGGTATTTAGAAGAAAATAAAGTTGTAGTAAATTCTTCAAAGGATATAAGTCAGGCAGTTGCAAATATAAGAAAAAGTAAATTGCCCGATCCTAAGATAATTGGGAACGCAGGTAGTTTTTTTAAAAATGTATTTGTAAGTGAAGAAAAATTTAAAGAACTTTTATTAAAATATCCAGAGATGCCCTTTTTCCAGGAAGAAGATTCTTTTAAAATACCTTCAGCGTGGCTTATTGAGCAGTGTGGTTTTAAGGGAAAGAGAGAGGGGAATGTAGGAATGCATGAAAAACAAGCTCTTGTTTTAGTAAACCACGGTGGGGCAAGTGGGGAAGAAATAAAAAGTTTTGCAGAAAAAATACAAAAAGCAGTTCTTCTAAAGTTTGACCTTGTTATCTTTCCTGAAGTCAATTTGATTTGAATTGAGATGGGTGTATAATCATACTGTGGTATTATAAATAATAATATGTCTTAATTTATGGAAAACTATAAAAATATACTATATCCAATAATCGTATTAGTAGTTATTGCAGTTCTAGTTTTTACTACAATAAAAGTAAAAAAAGAACAATCTTTATTAGAAAATCAAGACCTAACTGAAGAAACAAATATGAATAATCAAGAAGACGAATTCATAAAAATTACAATTTTAAAAGAAGGTACTGGTCCGGAAGCAAAATCTGGAGATAATATATCGGTAAATTATACTGGTATGCTTACTAATAATACAATTTTTGATTCAAACATTGATCCTAAGTTTGGTCATACAGATCCTTTTATCTTTTCATTAGGAGCAGGGCAAGTAATACAAGGATGGGATAAGGGGATAGAAGGTATGAAAGTTGGGGAAAAAAGAAAATTAGAAATTGCTCCGGAATATGCCTATGGAGAATATGGGATTGGTGAAATCATTCCACCAAATTCTGTTTTAATTTTTGAAGTTGAGTTATTAGAGATTATTAAATAATTTAATAAAAATGTATATGAATATACCAGAAGAATACAAAAAAAAGTTTTATGGTTTAGTTTTAGTTCTTTTAGGAGTTCTTTGTGTTTACTTTGCAGTAGGAATTTTTAAGAATGGTAATTATTCAAATGGGCAAGCTGATGCAATAAAGAATACGATAACAGTATCAGGCAAAGGGGAGGTAAGTGCCACCCCTGATATTGCTTCAGTATATTTTACCTTGAGAGGCGAAGCAAAAACTGTAGCAGACGCTCAGAAAAAAGTTGCAGAACAAGAAGTAAAGGCATTGAAAGCTCTTAAAGAGAATGATATAGAGGACAAAGATATAAAGACTACAGGTGCATCTTTTGGTCCTAAATATGAATATGTAGAAGGTGCAAGGTTGTGTGATGAATACGGATGTTATCCTCGTCCAGGAAAGAGTGTAATTGTAGGATATGAAGCATATGAAACTATTACTGCAAAAATTCGCAATATAGATTCTACTGGGAAAGTAATGGAGGATCTTGGTTTGGCAGGAATATCACAACTAAATGGACCGGATTTTACAATTGACGAGGAAAAAGAATTAAAAGATGAATCAAGAAGACTTGCAATTATAGATGCAAAAGAAAAAGCAGAAGTTTTGGCAAAAGATCTTGGTGTTAGATTAAAAGGAGTTGTTTCATTTAATGAATCAGGAAACAGTTTCTATCCTCAATTATATACTAGTAGTAGTATGGATTATGGAATGGTAAAAGAAGAGGCTTCTGTAAGAGCCCAACTTCCTCAGGGAGAAAATACCATTACCACTAATGTAACTATTACATACGAAATTCGTTAAAAAGTTGACTTTTTTAGTTAAAAGAGTATATTAAAAAAAGCCCCGAAGGGGGCTTTTTTAAGAGAGTATAATATATATGTCAAAAATATCCAATTATTTCAATGAAATTAAGACAGAACTCAAGCATGTAGTATGGCCTGGAAAAATCCAGACTGTTCATTACACTATTATTGTTATTATTCTTTCAATAGTTGTCGCTTACTTTCTTGGTCTTTTTGATTTCATTTTTATGAAGGGTCTTGATCTTTTAATTTAGTAATTTTTTATGTCTAAACAAGAAAACCAAGGAGGAAGAAATTGGTATGCTATTCATACTTATGCAGGATACGAAAATGTAGTATTGCGTAACCTAAGACAAAGAATTGATTCATTAATGATGAATGATAAAATTTTTAATGTAGTAGTGCCAGTTGAAAAAAAGATAAAAATAAAAGGAGGAAAAAGAGTAGAAGTAGAAGAAAAGATTTATCCAGGATATGTTCTTGTAGATATGATAGTGACAGATGATTCTTGGTATGTAGTTAGAAATACTCCTAGAGTTACAGGTTTTGTTGGGGCAGGTGTAAATCCAGTTCCACTAAAAAAAGAGGAAGTAGAATATTTATTTAGAAAAATGGATGGAGGACCTATCAGGCACAATATTGACCTAGCGACAGGAGAGATGATAAAAATAACAGATGGACCATTTAGGGATTTAGAAGGAAAAGTTGATCAAGTAGATGAAGAAAGAGGAAAGGTGAAAGTTTTGGTTTCAATGTTTGGAAGAGAGACCCCAGTCGAACTCGACTTCTTGCAAGTTAAGAGAACATAAGTTAATCTATAAGAAATGGCAAAAAAAATAACAAAAAAAATTAAATTACAAATACCAGCAGGAAAAGCTACACCTGCTCCTCCTCTTGGCCCAGCACTTGGTCAAGCTGGAATAAATATCGGTGATTTTGTTACTAAGTTTAATTCTGCTACTAGTAAAATGATAGGAGATACAGTTTCAGTTCAAGTATTGGTATATGAAGATAGGAGTTATGATTTTGTGGTTAAAACTCCACCTGTTTCAGGATTGATATTAAAAGCAGCAGGTATAGAAAAAGGTTCAGGAAAAAATCTAGTCAGTAAAGCAGGCAAGATTACTAAAGCTCAAGCAAAAGAAATAGCGGAGAAAAAAATGACAGATTTAAATGCAAAAGACATAGAAGGGGCTATAAGAATAGTTTCGGGTTCTGCTCGATCTATGGGAATTGAAGTAGGAAATTAATTTTCTGATGAATAAAGAAGAAAGTGGGATTATTTCTAAAGATGAACCTATAAAAAAGGAAAATAATTATTTTCTTTCAAAAAGAATAATTATTTGTCTTACTTTATATATTACATCATTAATAGCTGCAAATACTCTTGGTATTAAGTTAATGCCTTTTCTTTTTGACACACATTTATCTGTGGCAGTTTTTTCTTTTCCGATTGTATTTATTATGACTGATATTATTGGCGAAGTGTATGGAAAGAAGATGTCTAAACTATTTGTTCTAGCAGGAATAGTTAGCACTATTCTCTTTATGGCTTACACACTGATATCTCAAATAATGCCCTGGTCTCAAGATTCAATTTGGGCAAGAGATGGTTTTAATCAGGTTTTTAGCATGTCACTTAGATTTTCTATTGCTTCTCTTCTTGCTTTTGTTATCGCTCAATATCAAGATGTATTTTCTTTCTTTTTCTTTCGTAAAGCTTTTGGAAAAAAGTTGTTTTGGCTTCGGTCCAATCTTTCAAACATTTGGTCACAATTTCTAGATAGCGCTATCTTTACCCTAGTAGCATTTCTTGGGGTTTACCCTTTATCCTCTATGCTTGATATTATTATTCCTTGGTGGATATATAAAGTATCAATGGGATTCCTCTATACTCCACTTTCATATTTAGGTATTTGGCTCTTAAAAAGAGGAAAGAGTGATGAAAATCAAAGCAATCAAAACAAGAATTTTTAAGGAAAGTGAAGATTTACTCTCTTTTATCCTTAAATATATAAAAAGATTACCAGAAAAATCCGTTTTGGTAATAACTTCAAAAATAGTTTCTCTATCTGAAGGAAGAACTTTTGATATTAAAGGGAAGGACAAAAAAGAAATTAAAAAAATAAGAGAGATTTTAATTAAAAAAGAAAGTAAACTAGCAATTAGAACTAAATTAACTTGGCTTACAATAAAAGACAACATGGTAATGTCTTCAGCAGGGATAGATGAATCAAACGCAAATGGTAAAATTCTTCTTTTACCAAAGGATAGTTTTCAAACAGCAGAATATGTAAGAAAAGAACTTAAAAATCTTTTTAAGATTAAAAATCTTGGAGTATTAATTACAGACAGTAGAATTTTTCCCCTTAGAGCAGGAATTGTTGGGGTTGCACTTGGTTATGCTGGTTTCAAAGGAGTGCTTGATTATAGGGGCACAAAAGATATTTTTGGAAGAGTATTAAAAATGTCTAGGACTGATATTGCAGATAGTCTGGCTACTAGTGCAGTTTTGTGTATGGGAGAGGGAAAGGAAAGACAGCCCTTAGCCATTGTAAAAGATGCACCTGTTGATTTTATTGAAAGGGTAGATAAAAAGGAGTTGATCATCAATCCCAAAAATGATTTGTATTTACCTCTTTTTAAGAGTATATTAAAGAAATGAAAAAGGAGAATTTGAATAGTAAAAAAGAAAGACCTTCATGGGATGAATACTTTCTTGGTATGGTTGACTATGTAGGAACTAGGGGAACTTGTGATAGGGGAAGAAGTGGATGTGTGATTGTAAGAGATAAAAGAGTAATTTCTACAGGATATGTTGGTTCTCCTCCAGGTATTTCTCATTGTGATGAAGTGGGACACGAAATGCACAAAGTAATAGATGAAAATGGTGTTGAGTCTATGCATTGTATAAGGACAACCCACGCAGAACAAAATGCAATAGCTCAATCAGCAAGATTTGGAATTTCCACAGAAGGGGCTACACTATACTGCAGAATGACACCTTGTTATTCATGCGCAAAACTTATTATCTCAGCAGGTATCAAAAGAATAGTATCAAGAAAAGATTATCATGCAGGGGAAAGAAGTAAAGAAATCTTTAAAAATGCAGGAATAGAGCTTTTAATAGTAGACGGTGAAATAGAAAAATACGATAATCAATAAATCTATGATAGACCTAAAAGATTTACAAAAGAAAGTAATAGAGAATAAAATTGAGAAAGGTTTTAATACTACAGATGTTGCCTATGAATTTTGCAGAGCACATGAGGAACTTTCTGAGGCTTTCTCTAAATACAGTAAAGGGAGAGAGGGTGTAGCAGAAGAATTTGCTGATGTGGTAATTTTTGTGCTTGGAATGTGTGAACAAATGGGATTTGATTTAGAAAAGGAACTAGTTAGAAAAATTGAGATAAACAAAAAAAGAAAATACAAAAAAGAAAAATCTCCTGATGGTAAAGATGTTTTTATTCGTATAAAAACTCCAGAAGATCCATAGAATAATTATAAATTATTATTTTTTATTCTCTCGTAAACCCTAAACACAAAATCGTATTTGTGTTTTTCATCTTTTTGATGATGTTCCTCACTTACTATTTTCCATTCATTCATATCAATGTTTGGAAAATATGTATCTGCATCAGTAAACTCTGCATCTACATGGGTTATGTATAATCTATCTGCTTTTCCAAAGAATAATCTGTAAATTTGTCCTCCGCCAATGATGAAATTTTCTTCTTGACTACTCTCTATTAAAGCAAATGCTTCTTCCATAGAGAAGACTACTTCAGCACCTTCTACTTTATAATTTTCATCCTTAGTCAGAATGATGTTTCTTCTATCTGGTAATATTCTTCCAATAGATTCAAAAGTTTTTTGTCCCATTATTACTGTTTTCCCTTTAGTAGTCTCTCTAAAATGCTTCATGTCAAGAGGTAGATCCCAAAGGAGTGCATTTCCTTTTCCTAACTCATTATTCTTTCCTATTGCACAGATGATTGAAATCATAATTATTGTTTTTTTCTATATTTATATTGAAATTTCAAAAGAAATTCGTGGGTAACTTTTGTAATCTATTATCTCCGAATCAGTATATTGCCAATTAAATATAGAATTAAAATTATTAGTTTTGATTTTAGGAAGTTTGTATTTGTAAGGATCTCTTTGAAGTTGTTCCTTTAATCCATTTATGTGGTTTAAGTAAATATGTGTATCAGCTAGAAACCCTGTAAGTGTTCCTTCTTCATATCCAGTCTCAAGAGCAAGTAAATGAAGTAATGTAGCATAACTTGCGATATTAAAAGGAAGACCAAGTGCTACATCTACACTTCTTTGATTCCAGAATAGATTTAGACGATTATTTATTACAGTTACCTGAAATCCATAATGACAATAAGGTGGTATTGCTTTATCAATATCAAGCGGATTCCATGCAAGTACTAGCATTTGCCTACTGTCAGGATTTGTTTTTATTTTATCTACAAGATTCTTGAGTTGATCTACTCCTTTACTTGTGTAGTCTGTGGTGTAGTCTTTGTATTCTGCTCCAAAGTGTCTCCATTCCCAACCATATATTGTGCCTAAGTCTCTTTCTTCCAACATTTTTTTCTTTGTTTCCTCATCGTGGGCATAAGGAACTTTAAGAGGAGTGCACCATTCGTCCCATATATGATTGTCTCTATCCTGCAACCATTTTTTATCAGTAATTCCTTTAATAAAAAATTCAAGTTCAGAGGCCACTAGTCGGTAGGGAACTTTTTTTGTTGTGAGAAGAGGAAAACCATTTCTCATATTATGTTGAAACATAGCACCCGCGATGGCCAAGGTGCCTGTTCCTGTTCGGTCTTCTTTTCTTTCTCCATTTTCTAGGACATTTTTTACAATATCAAGATATGCTTTCATAATTTTATTATATCTTTAATAGGCAAAACAAAAAACATTGACATTATTCTTAATAAATGCTATTCTTAAACAATCATTCTCACGGACACTAATGAATAATGTGTTCACTATTATTAAACGAGACTGACACCTCGTCCTTGATTGCTTTTGCGATAGGCGAGTATGTTGTGGATATCAATATATGACTTAGTTGATTCCCATAGCGAAAAAGAAATATATATGATAAAAACACACAGTTTTACACATCCTTCCAAAAGAGGTGTTAGTTCTTACTCTCGCCCTTTAAGGAAGAGTAAAAAAAGAATTACAAAAACATCTACTACAGATAGATTTTCAGGTAGGCCAACACTAAGACCAACCGAAAGATTTGCTAGAACTTTTAATAGATCAAGAGGAAAATTTGGCAAAAAAGGGAAAAAACGAATTGATTTTTCTCGTTTTATCAAAAAGGCAGAATATATTGAAGAGAAACCACACATTTCAAAATACAAATTTTCTGATTTTCCTTTTGATAATCAAATACATAAAAATATATCAATTCGTGGATATTCTTCTCCAAGACCTATTCAGGATGAAACTATCCCAAAAATTTTAGAAGGTAAAGATGTGTTTGGTCTAGCAAATACAGGCACAGGCAAGACCGCTGCCTTTCTTTTACCGTTCATTGATATTGTGATGAAAAATAAAAATGAAAAAGTTCTAGTACTTGCTCCGACTAGAGAACTTGCACTTCAGATAGAAGAAGAATTGAGAGGATTAGCATCTGGTTCAAGACTTTATGGAGTGGTAGTTGTAGGAGGGTTACCTATCACAAAGCAAATTAGGGAGATTAGGAGTGGAGTGTCATTTGTCATCGGAACTCCTGGAAGAGTAACTGATTTAATTAAAAGGAAGGTTTTAGACCTGAGTTTTTATAGAAGGGTAGTTCTTGATGAAGCAGATAGGATGCTTGATATGGGATTTAGAGATGATATGGTTTTTATTCTTGGAAAAACCTCACCTGAAAGACAGACATTATGTTTTTCTGCTACTCTTTCTCCTGAAGTTAAAAGACTCACAGCTCAATTCTTAAAAGCACCTGTCTTTATCTCTGTAATAAAAGGTGAGACAGCAAAAAACATTGATCAAGATGTAATTCATACGAGAACTAAGGAAGAAAAGTTAGAGAAACTTAAAGAAGTGCTAAAAAAGGAAGGTTCTGGAAAAGTATTAATTTTTAGAGAAAGAAAACATCTTGTAGATTCTTTAGTAAAAGAACTTGCAGAAAAGGGATTTAAGGTGGCAGGTATTCACGGAGATAAAAGAAGTAGAGAGAGAATTCGTATTCTTGACTCATTTAAGAAAGACAGAATCAAGATACTAATAGCGACAGATGTCGCTGCAAGGGGTTTAGATATTCCTGATGTAACTCATGTTATAAACTACGATATACCAGAGAATTATGATACCTATGTACATCGCATAGGCAGAACAGGCAGAAGTGGTAAGAAGGGGATTGCACTTACATTTGTGTAACAAAACACAAAATTTGTAATGTTATTCTTGACTTCATTAGTTCCTGGGTATTTGATTTTATCATATAAATTAATACATAATATAAAAATATGACTACATTATCAGTACCCATTTCTTCGGACTTAGAAAAATTTATAGAGAGAATGGTTTTAGATGGAAAAGGTGCAAATAAAGCTGATGTTGTTCGCCGTGCCTTGAAAAAGTATGAAGAAAATGAAATTATAGAATTTATACTTCAAGCACACAGAGTGCCAACTCTTAAAGGAGACTTAAAAGGACTTATGAAGAAATTAAAATAACATTATGCTTGCAATATCTTTCAAGCCAACATTTGTTAAGCAAGTGAATAAATTAGAAAAAGCATTAACTGATGAGATTCTTGAAAGAATAGAATTATTAAAAAAAGAGGAAAATCATAGAGTGTTAAAATTTCATAAACTTTACGGTAAACTTTCTGGTTATTTTAGTTTTTCAGTAAATTATAATACAAGAATTGTTTTTGAGTATTTAACGAAAAAAGAAATCGTATTATTATTTGTAGGAGGGGATGATATCTATAAATAAAAAGCAACCGCTGATATGCTTAATTTCAAGAGTTACTTTTTATTTTACCAACCCAGCTTTCTTGAGAGTAGAATAGACACCATTTTTTTTCATTGTTCTTAGTCCTTTTGTAGATATAGTTACAATTACAGACTTCCCAAGTTCGGGAACAAAAACCTTTTTCTTTTGAAGGTTTATATATTTTCTTGATTTACCAGTAGGGTTAAATTTTGTAGCTCTTGTTCTATTAGAGTATCCTCCACCGACTATTGAACCCCTTTTTGTTACTTCACATATTTTTGCCATAGTTACCATAAGATACCATATTAATCATTAAATGCAAGTGATATGTTATAATAAACTTATCAAATGACAGATACCATATTTTTTATAATTATTTTAATAATATCAGTAGTAATACATGAAGTGTCTCATGGGTATGTAGCACTTTACTTTGGTGATGAGACTGCAAAGAGAGCAGGAAGACTTACTCTTAATCCATTAAAACATCTTGATATGTTTGGTTCAATTATTCTTCCTCTTCTCTTGATTGTTTTAAAATCTCCTTTTTTGATAGGTTGGGCAAAGCCTGTTCCTTATAATCCATATAATTTTAATAATGTAAGAAAAGGAACATTTTTTGTTTCTTCTGCAGGAGTGCTTGCAAATATATTTATCGCTCTAATTTTTGGATTAATTTTAAGATTTTTCTTTGACTCTTCTGTATTAACTCAAAATCTTTCCCTTATTCATATTATTTCTGTAATAGTTTTGACGAATCTTGGATTGGCTTTATTTAATTTAATTCCGATACCACCTCTTGATGGATCAAAGATTCTTTTTTCAATTATTCCTCCTTCCATCTATTCTAAAATCAATTTTCTAGAGAGGTATTCATTTTTCATTCTTCTCTTTTTCATTTTCTTTTTCTCCGCATATCTTTTTCCTATAATTAGGTTTTTGTTTTATCTTATTACTGGGGTTAATTTTTAAAAAAACTGTACTTCTTGCCTTTTTTCTCAAGCTATAGTATATTCTTACATAAGAGTCTTTGGACTCTTTTGTCTTATTTATGCCTACAATCAATCAATTAATAAAAAACAAAAGAAGAAAAGTGTTTCAAAAACCAAAAACAGTAGCACTTGAGAGAGGTTTTAATTTCTTAAAGAACAAACCTGTATTTTACCCATCTCCATTTAAGAGAGGTGTTTGTACAAAGGTTACTACCACTACTCCAAAGAAACCAAACTCAGCACTTAGAAAGATTGCAAGGGTGAGGCTAACAAATGGTATGGAAGTTACTGCCTATATCCCAGGAGAAGGTCATAATCTTCAAGAGCACTCTGTTGTAATGCTTCGTGGAGGAAGAGTAAAAGACTTGATTGGAGTTCGTTATCATATTGTCCGAGGTGTTCTAGATACTCAAGGAGTTGAAAAAAGAAGACAAGGAAGATCACTTTATGGAAATAAAAAACCAAAAGGAAAATAATTTATGCGTCGTAAAATAAAAAACAACAGAACAATTTCACCAGATTTTATATATAATTCCACAAAACTTGAGAAGTTTATCAATTACATTATGTGGTCTGGAAAAAAAGAAACAGCTAGATCTGTGCTTTATAAAGCATTTGATATTATTAAAGAAAAGACTGGTAATCCAAATCCACTTGAGGTATTTGATTTAGCGTTAAAAAATGCTGGTCCTGTAACAGAAGTGAGATCAAAAAGAATAGGAGGAGCAAATTATCAGGTTCCAAGAGAAGTCCGTCCAGAGCGACGTCTTGCTCTTGCAATGCGCTGGATTCGTGATGCAGCAAGAGGAGTAAAAGGCAAGCCAATGTATGAAAAACTTGCTGATGAACTCATTTCTGCTTCTAAGAATGAAGGAGCTGCTATTAAAAAGAAAGAAGATACCCATAAAATGGCAGAGGCAAATAAAGCATTTGCACATTTTGGGTGGTAATTAATTATATATGGAAAGAGATTATCCTTTAGAAAAAGTTAGAAATATAGGAATTATTGCACACATTGATGCAGGAAAGACCACTACAAGCGAGAGGGTTCTTTTTTATACAGGGGTTTCTCATAAGATAGGAGAAGTTCATGAGGGAGAAGCAGTAACAGACTGGATGGAGCAAGAACGAGAAAGAGGTATTACCATTACTTCTGCAGCAGTTACTTGTTTTTGGACTCCTACCTATGCAAATAATGACAAGACGAAAAAACATCGTTTGAATATAATTGATACACCAGGACATATTGATTTTACTGCAGAGGTAAAAAGATCTTTACGAGTATTAGATGGAGCGGTTGTGGTTTTTGATGGTGTTGCAGGTGTAGAACCCCAATCAGAAACAAACTGGAGATATGCAGATGAAGCAAAAGTTCCAAGAATCTGCTTTATAAACAAACTAGATAGAATAGGCGCATCTTTTGAAAGATCGTTTGCTACAATTTTAGACAGACTTACAAAGAAAGCAGTTAGAATGCAAATTCCTATAGGGGTTGAGGAAAAACATGAAGGAGTTGTTGATCTCTTGAGAATGAAAGCATTTACATTTGAAGGAGAGATGGGTAACAAAGTTGTAGAAAAAGAAATTCCAGATGAACTTAAAGAAGACGCAGAAAAATATCACAACGAATTAATTGAAAAAATAGTAGAACAAGATGATTCAGTTATGAATGAATATCTTGAGGGGAAAATTCCTAATCAAGATGTTCTTATGAAACTCTTAAGAAAAGGAGTAATAGCAAACGAGATTTTTCCAGTATTTGCTGGTTCTGCATTAAAGAATAAAGGAGTGCAGTTGGTACTTGATGGAGTTGTAGATTATCTTCCAAGCCCTCTTGATATTCCTCCTGTTGATGGGATAAATCCAAACACAGAAGAAACTGTAGAAAGAAAAGCATCAGATAGTGAGCCATTTTCTGCTCTTGCTTTTAAAGTTGCTACTGATCCATTTGTCGGACAACTTATCTTCTTTAGAGTGTATTCAGGAACTCTTTCAGCAGGTTCATATATTTATAATCCAAGAACTAGAAACAAAGAGCGAATTGGGAGAATATTAAGAATGCATGCAAATGATAGAGAAGAAGTAAAAAAGGTTTTTGCAGGAGAAATTGCAGCAGCGGTAGGACTCAAAGACACTATTACTTCTGATACTCTTTGTGATGAGAATAATCCTATAGAATTAGATAAGATTGTGTTTCCAGAACCTGTTATTTCTCTAAGAGTTGAGCCAAAAACAAAAGCTGATCAAGAAAAAATGGGTATGGCACTCAATCGTCTTGCACAAGAAGATCCAACATTTAAGGTTACAACAGACCAAGAAACAGGAGAGACTATTATTTCTGGAATGGGAGAACTCCATCTTGAGATTATCGTTGACAGAATGAAAAGAGAATTTTCAGTTGAAGCAAATGTTGGTAATCCACAAGTTGCATATAGGGAAACTATCACAGGCACAGCGGAAGCTGAAGGTAAATATATCAAACAATCAGGAGGTCGTGGTAACTACGGTCATGTAAAGATAAAGATAAAGAAGATGAAGGATATGACAAAAGAAGAAGAAGAGGATTTACCAAAAAACACTAAGAGATCCCAAGGATTTGAGTTTATTAACAACATCAAAGGTGGAGTTATTCCTCAAGAATATATTCCTGCTTGTGAAAAAGGATTTAGGGAAGGACTTGATAGAGGAATTCTTGCAGGATACAAGATGGTAAATGTTTCTGTTGATTTATGGGATGGTTCATATCATGAAGTGGACTCAAATGAAATGGCTTTCAAAATCGCTGCTTCTATGGCAGTTCAAGATGCTTGTCGAAGAGCAAACCCAGTAATTCTTGAGCCAATGATGAAAGTAGAAGTAGTAACTCCAGAGAAATTTATGGGAGATGTTACAGGGAATCTTTCTTCCAAGAGAGGACTTATTGAAGGAATGGAAGATAGAGGGATGAATAAGGTAGTGAGAGCAGTAGTGCCCCTTTCTGAAATGTTTGGATACATGACAGCACTTAGGTCTATGACAGAAGGTAGAGCTTCTTTTACCATGGAATTCATTCGTTATGATATTGTTCCACAAAATGTAGCAGATACTATTATTGCTAAAAGAAAATAGTTTTCAGAATTTTTTGGATTAAAAGGTTTTTTAAAATAATATTTTATGAAGATAGAAAGCGAAAACCTAAAAGGTGGGGATATGGATCCTGTAAAGAGGGAAGATATAAATCCTATTTTTACTGATGAGTCAGAAAAAAAACTTTTTATAAAAATTCTTGATTTGTATTCAAATTCTACAATAAATTCACCTAATTTAGGAGAATATGCATCTTCCCAAATTCCTGCTTATGAAGTAATGAAACAAATAAATGAATTAGGTCTTATCCCTCAATTTAGAAAATTGAAAAAAAGATTCACTTTTAAAGCTCTTACTTCTGCAGGGAAAGAAGTAGAATTACAAAACTATGAAAGACTTGCAAGAATTCTTTTGAAAACATATAAGGAAAACAAGAATTAAAAAATTCATGCTCTTTGATCCTTTTTACGATCCTAAAAAGTCATACGAAGAAAATTTTGAAAAGGGACCTTTTGGAGATTTTACTAATAAAAGTATATTTGAAAACAAAAATGAACCAAAATTTGATTTTTTTGGAGTGCCAGTTTTTTCTCCTTTTGGTATTCCTGCTGGACCTCTTGTAAATGCTAAATTTTGTGAGTCCGCTTTAAGATTTGGTTTTGATATTGTTACATACAAGACAGTTAGAAGTGAAGAGTATTCCCCTCATCCGTTTCCCAACATTCTTTCAGTTAAAATAGATGGTGATTTAAGTATTGAGAAGGCAAAAGGGAAACTTGTTGCTAATAGTAAATATAAAGAACCACTTTCAATTACTAATTCATTTGGAGTTCCTTCAAAAAAACCAGAATTTTGGATAAAGGATATAAGTGATTTAGTGAAAAAAACCAAAAAAGGGCAAGTGATAGTGGGGGCATTCCAAGGAACAAAGAAAGGAGAAAAAGTAGAAGAATATATAAAAGATTTTATTAAAACTGCAGAAATGTTAAAAAAGACTGGAGTAAAGGTAATGGAGGTAAATTTAAGTTGTCCAAACGAAGGCACTAACAATCTCCTTTGTTATGACATAAAAAGGAGTGTGCAGGTTGTAAAAGCGGTAAAAGAAGAGATAGGAAGTATCCCCCTTATCATTAAAATTGGATATTTTGATGATAAAAATGCGTTAAGAGAATTTGTAAAAGAAATTGGTAGTATAATAGATGGGATTTCTGCTATCAATACTATCGCTTCAGAAATAGTAGATGAGAATGGTAATCAAGCATTGATAGGTGAGGGTAGGCTCCGAAGTGGGGTATGTGGTTCTGCTATTAAATGGGCAGGACTAGAAATGGTAGGTGAGTTAAAAAACTTAAGAAACGAGTTTGACTATAATTATAAAATTATTGGAGTGGGGGGAGTAATGAATCCAGATGATTTTTTTGAATATAGAGAAAAAGGAGCAGACTATGTAATGTCAGCGACAGGTGCTATGTGGAATCCATATCTAGCAAGAGAGATAAAAAAGGATTTTAATAAGTGAAGAAAAATTTTTCTGTGCTTCATTTTTCTAACATAGTATAATAAACCCAATGTCTTTTAATACAAAAAGAAAATATCAAAGAGCCTTCACTCTCATAGAACTCTTGGTAGTAGTAGCAATCATAGGAATACTAGCCACTATAGTCATAGCATCTCTAAATAGTG
>Ga0172381_10003385_pt1 | contig 16929 bp, 28 predicted proteins | sample Leawel6488metaG_FD_119754 | JGI IMG/M metagenome (GOLD analysis project Ga0172381, IMG submission 119754) | Leachate microbial communities from a municipal landfill in Southern Ontario, Canada - Leachate well 64-88 metaG | ecosystem: Engineered > Solid waste > Landfill > Unclassified | place... | reverse complement strand
GGGCAGATATAATGCCGTTATACGATAGTGGCAAAAAAGAAATTTAAATAAAAAATAAAAAAATAATTAAGAATTAATTATTCTTAATGTGAAACTGTAACACTTTCAATTTCATCAACTTCTCCATCTTTGATTAATACTTTAGCAGTATAATTCCATTTATGTGTTGATTTACTATCTTTGAAAGTTCCATTAACTGTTACTGTTGCCTCTTTATCATCAAAATCAAAGTTGGATGTTACTACATCAGTAACGTCATTTCCTACTTTAATATTGCTAATATCTTCATTATCAAATGAATACCTATTAAGGTCATCTAATTCATCAGCTAAATCTGCTTTAATAGCATTTTCAGCTAAAGATTCAAATTCATTAACCATTACAATTATGTCGGCAATTAATGCAACTTCGTCATCATCTAAGTCTGAAACATCAAGTTCTCTTAGGTCTCCATCATTATCATAGATAGATTGTAAAACCATATCAAGTTTTCCATTATCTACTTCTACAGTTTCTGTTACTGTTTCTGCAGGTGTATTTTCAAGCACTGATACTTGATTAGTTAATTCAGTAATTTTTGCATCTTGTGCATTAAATTTACTATTATCAACTATTGCAGTACCTCCAATACCAGCTCCTACTAACAATAATCCAGCTCCTACGAGTCCTAATACTTTCTTAACTCCAGATTTTTTTGTTTTCTTGTCCATTTATTTTACCTCCTTACAATTGTATATTCCCTTATTTTAAGGGATGAATATTCATATTTCATTTTAATTTATGATATATTGATTTGACATGCTACTAAGTATAAGAATTAAAGTACGTACTTAGTAATGAGTCTTTTGCGATTTCATTATAATTATCTATATCTAATAGACTTTATAAATATTATTATAACCTATTATATAGATAATATTTACTTTTTTTTAGCCTTTTTTCCGACTGTTGGGTCTATTGAATGCTTGATTGCATTTCTCAAAGCTTCAACTATTGGAACAAGTCCCAATAATAGAGGCATATTTGAAAAGTAAGCAATAGTTCCTACTGCTACGATTTCAACTACGGCTATTAAAAACTTCTTTCCAACTTTCTTCCAGTCTACGTTTTGTAAGTTCATAGTCATTATGATTAACCTAATATTTTAAAGAAGACTTGACTTAATATAGATAATACTGCAAATCCTCCTACTAATTTAGCTATAAAAATATTAATTTTATTAATTTCTTTTTTAATTTCTTCCTTATCATTTATTCTTTCTTCATCTAATTTTGCTATTGCTTCTTGAATATGAGGTAAGTGATTAGTTTCAATCTTTTCTAATCTTTTATCTACACCTGACATATTAGTACAAAGAACTGCTATTTGCTTATCTTGTTGTGCGTCTTTTGTTGTTATCATTATATCATTATTACCTTTATATTTTTATATAGACTATCTTTTTGAGCATCTTTAACTTCCATAAAAGCATTAGTTTGAGGTTCAATAATATAAAGATGATTACTTCCATTTGAATCTAAAAATATTCCTACATTAAAAGCATGAGTTGCTGTCCAAGCAATTCCTAATGGAAATGACTTTAAACTATCAGACCAATAACCACAAAGAGCATAAGAGAAATTATCACAATCATGAACTTCTGTTTCATATTTTTTAGTTGAAATTAAACTTTGCATAGTAAATTTAGAGGCTTCATCTAATGTTGTCATAGAATATTGAGAATCAGATAAATGTATATCAGCATTTGGAAAGTTGGTAGTCAGGATTGTATTTACTTGAGATATAGTTATTGTTCCTTTTACTTCAGGTATTTTTATTTTATTAGAATTAACTAAAGCATCTATTGTAGAATTTAAATTATCAATTTGTAATTTTAAATCAGATATTTCTTTGTCTTTCTTTCCATATATTAAATTGTAGATGAAGTTTGCCATTATTGTGAATTTATAAATTTATTGTATGCTAATAATCCAAGATATCCTATTCTTGAAGATACTGGTAAAGTCATCTTATAATATACAGTGTTACTATTTATACAAGAACTACCTGCTATATAATTTCCATAAGGAATTGGTCCTAAATCCCCCCATAATCCTCCTATTCCATAATTACCAATTTCTGCATTATGATTATTTGACCATGAAGTTCCATTCCACACATATGTTTGAAAATTTCCATTATATAATCTTGTTTTATAAAGAGGTATAAGCCCTTCAGTATTTGTAGGAACATTTGTAACTTTTACTACAATATAATTACTTCCTGCTACTACATCATAATATGTATCATCATTATAACTTTTTGTTCCTGAATAATTAGTTGTTGAAAATTCATTACCCCAACTACTAAAATTAATAGGATTAGATAAATCTTCACTACCTACTTTTATAGTTATAGAAGAAGGTGTATTATTTTTATCAAATAATATATTATTTTTTGTATATTCTGTTGTTAAATCATATGCAAAATATCCTGCCGTGTCAACAGGACTTACAGCAAATGAACCAACCGAACCTAAAAAATAATATCCTCTTACTTTTCCATATACACCATTAGGACTTATAGTTGATGTACTAACAACAGTAGAACCATTTATAGTATATAAGTATGCAGATGATGAATAGGTACTATAAGAAGCTGAATCAGCAGTTGTTATATTAATTAATTTTATTTTATTATTAATTTCAGATAAAATAAAATTAGCTGCTCCTATAGTAGCACCTGTTGATTGTATTTTTTTTATTTGAGGAACATCAGGTTCTCCTATTATTAACGATGTTGCATTTCCTTGATTAATAAATACAGGTTGACTTCCTTTTAGTCCATTAGAATAAATTAATGTACCTACTCCCATTTTAAACTATTGTCCTCACTGTAGAAATAATAACATTTCCAGAATATGTAGGTACAGTAGTTATAGTTTTAGAATCTCTTGTTTCAATAATACTTCCTATACTATCTACATTAGTATAAACAAATCTTGTGGTTATAGTTGAACCACTAACTGTTTCAATTATACTTCCTATTAAATTACCTGAATAAGTATATGCTACAGAATTTGCTATACATCCATTAACCCAGTTAACAGAGTTAGCATCATAGTTATCTCCATTTGTATAATATGTTTTTAGTGCCATTTTATTATAATAAAATCATTTTTATATTTAAAAATATCATATTTAAATCTATATAGTTATGTAATTATATATGTTAATTGAACTTGTAAATCATCAGTACCATCAAAGTCTACTCCTATAAATCCTTCTCTATTCCATAAACTACCTACATTATTACCACTTTCTGTTAATGCTCCTAATTCAGTTATTCTTAACCCTGACATTTCTACACTATTCCAATCTGCAATATAAAGTATTTCATTACTTACAGAACTATCTACTGATGTAAATACTCTCTTAGCTACTTCATGAACTAATTTATAATCAGAAGCTAATACTGCTCCACTCCCACTTCCTATTGCCATATATTGTGGTCTATTATCAGAAATAACTGCTATTGCATTTTGAACTCCACTTTGTCCAACTGTTGTAAAAACCATTTACCATGTACCTCCACTTTGTTGTATAGTATAACTTACTGCTCCATACCATCCTAATTTATGATTACTATAACTTCCTAATAATCCATTTATAGGATGTCCTAATATATAACTACTTCCTATATCTCTCGTACCTACCTTCCAATTTTTAACTGCAACAGAAAAACTTCCAGTATTAGTTTGAAGATAAGCAAATGTTCCTTCTACATTACTTATTTCATTACTTTTAATCCTTAGTATAGTATCTTTAATAGTATCTACAAAATTATATATTTTTTTGTTTAAAATTAGAGTAAGAACATTTCCAGCTAAATTATTTTCTGGTGTAAAATAATATCTTGCTGAAACAATAGTATATGTTTGATTAATAATTCCTTGATAAGGAACATTAACTATTACAGTATGTCCTGGTGTAACATTTAATACTCCTCTTACTTCTATTGTTCCTTGTGTCTTAGGGTCAATGCTACTTGCTAATTCTGCATTTGCTCTATCTACTGCTGCTTGATAATCTTTAATATTAGTATCAGAAATAACTTTTGTCTTTGGTCCATATTGAGATATACTTGTAGAATTTTGTACTAACTTAACTATAGGTGTGCTTCTATCATAACTTATAGAAACATTATCGGTACCACTTACAGGAATATTATCACCTGCTGCAGTACCACTTACAAATACTATATTTTTATTATTGAAATCTACTAAATATTTCAAATTAGAATCATAAGCAGGGTCATCCATATTAATAATTCCTCCAATTTCTTGTAATACACCACTTACATAAACTTTAGTATTATGAGGTTTATAACTTAAACTAAATATACTTCCGTTTCCTATACCCCCAACATCTGTAATACCTGTTAAAATACTATCACCATATACCCAAATTTTATTAAATATTTCAGCATCATTAGTTCTAAATTTTGCTTTTGTTATATTATTATTACTACTTAAAGTTATACCTTCACTTATTGTTTCTTTTTCTATAAAATTAACATCTTTATTTTCATCTACATAAAAATAGTATTCACATAATTCTGCAAGATATGTAAGAGCATCAAAAACATTTTTTTGATTAAAAAATAATCTATCTAATACTACACCAGTAGTAGATGGCACATTATTAGCTGTTACTAAATTATTACAATTAGATAAAATAATTGACCTTGCTATATCACCGCAATCTCTATTATTAAATACTGTGGGTTGAATAGTCACATCTTGAAGGATTGCACCATAGTCTCTCCCTATTAGAGTAATATATTCATCCATATCATATCCTTTAAATGTTATTTCTTCTATAATCCCAGTAAATAGTTTTGTAGTAGCAGGAGCATCTGCATTAGCATATATAGTTACTTCATCATTTAAATGAAAAATATTACTATATTTACCATTATAATTTCTAAAGGTTATAGAAAAGTTAGATGTTCCATTATAATCACTCATTGTTCTTTCTACTTCCAAATTATAATAATCTGTATATTCAGTTCCTTCAACCATAAATTTTGTACTAATGATAGACATTTTAATTACCTAATCCAATGGATTGTGTTAACTTTCTTTGAAGAGCTTCTGATATTTCATCTGGGTCTAATCCATTTACATTTTCAATATTAATTGTAATTCCTGCTCCTAATCTTGCTTGTTCATAATCAAACTTAGTATTAAATTCTGATGTGGCAAATCCAGTAGGGTCATATATATCTCCATATTCCCATTTACCAGTATCATAATTCATTCTATATAAAACTTTTAATCCTTCTAATTGTGCAACTAATGCTTCTTCTGCTGATTGTTGCTTTTGTATTTGACCAGTAGATTCTTCTTGAGCTTTACCTACATCTTCCCATGCTTTAGTAAATGCATCAGTCATACTTACTAATTTTTCATATTCTGCATTAATATTTTCTAAACCATTTGACCGATAAGCATCAATACCAGAAGTTATATCTAACTTACCTATTAATGATATACTTTTAAATCCCATAATTTTAGCTATAGCATTTATACCTTTTATTAAAATATTAACTCCATCTATTATAGTATTTATAAAATTTTCAATATTTTGTAATGCCGATTGAATTAAATATACAATAAGGTCTACTACACCATACAAAGAAAGTTTAACTACTTGAAATCCTATTAATATCATACTGACTATTGCACCAAAAACTTTACCTACGGTAGTTCCTAATTCACTGAAATTTGTTTTCATACCTCCTATAGTAGGAGCTATTACATCAATAAATGCAGTACCAAAATTATCTTTAAAGTTAGTCCATTCCGCATTTAATTGTTGAATATTTGTTAGAATATCATTTTGTATTGAACCACCAAGTTTATTAGCAGATTCTTGTAATGCTGCCATTGCTTCAGTTGTAAAAGCCATTCTCTTTTCTGCTTCTGTTAATTGAGATACTGTTTTACCTACTGAATCTGCATAATTTTTATATACATCTTCTGCTTTTATTATAATACCTAAGTTATCAAGAATAAGTCTCGATTGTCTTCCAATACCTAATGTAATATCTTCAATAGCTTCATTAACTGTTCTTCCTGCAGCTCTTCCTACAATAGCTGCATTTTCAAATAGCTTAGGTAAGGCTGATTGGTCCAATCCTAATAGTAATGCTTTATTTGCATTTTTCATTAAATCAAAATCAGAAATTGTTTCTTTTGTTACTGTTCTTAAATTGAATAGAAATTTTTCACTATCTACTGTTAGTTTATTAAAACTGTCTTCAATAGGTTTATATGCTAATGCTGCTTGAACTGCTGATACTGTAAATCCTGCAAAAGCAAGAGCTGCTGCTTTTCCAACTACTTCGGCAGTTTTTTGTAACTTTTCCATACCTGTAGTAGCAGAGTTAAAACTATTACTAAAATCATCAATAGCTTTTATTACTATAGCTATTGTTGCACCTCCTGCTATACCTGATGTAATACTTCCCATTACCATCTTCTCTTTTTATTTTGTTCCATTTTACGTAATGTTTTTTCCTGTTCAGCTTCTATATTTTTTAAATACTTAATTACTGAAATTCTATCTTTAATATTTAGATTTCTTACTTCTTCTAATGTCCATTTAAAATGGTCACATATAACAAGTTCACTTAGTATATCTTTTTTAAGTGAACTCTTTATAAAAAATTTTCGTCTAAACCGTTAATTTCATTTATAATCTTTTGAAGTTTATAACCATCTTTTATTGATAATTGGTTATAATCTTCTTCGCTTATATCAGTAGCCATTAAGAATAATATTTTTGCAGTATTATCTTTGTCTTCACTTATTTTTTTTGCAAAATCATTATACTTAACTTCTTTTACAGTAACTACTAAGCCGTTACTTAAAGTTATTTCTTTTTCCATAATACAACTCCTCCTTTCATTCTAATTTAATCACCATCCATTATACTTACTAATTCCATCATAAATGATGGCACTTGCTTTCAAAGGTGTAATTGTAATTTCTTCTTCATGTATTCCTTCAACTGGACTAGGAATTGACATATCTGTTATCTTACATCCACTAAATGATATGTAACAACTTCCTGGTTCTCCAACTAAAGATAAGAATGAATTAAATGACCCACCTCCAATATAATAAGTATCATAAAGAGTTTTTGCATTTGCTGAATCTAATATTAATTTAGTTTTAATTTCATAATCTCTGTTCAAAGGTAAAGCAAAGTCTATTACTCTACTTCCGTTTAAAGGAAAATGTTCGTCTAAATTATTTTTAACTGTAAATGTTACTTCTGTACTATTTGTATATGAAGTTCCAGAAGGTATTGAGAACAATGCATTACTCCACATATATGGTTGAGTATTTGATGTTAGTCCTGATGTAATTGCTCCTGAACTAAATGTCATATCTTGAGCAATATAGTCAACATTACATTTAACTACTTCTCCTTCTGATATACTTAATTCGAAAGTATCTATTAAACATCCCTTATAAGTTCTATTAAAATTACTTCCTGTTGTAGGTGTTTTCTTAGTATCTTCTAATGTAAAACTACTTAAACTTTGTGCTGGAATTGCATAGTTTGAATTATCACTATTTGTTTCTGTAATGAAATGTCCGCTTCCTGTTCCATCACAATTACTTCCTAAAGCGAATGCTAACATTCTAAAGTCTTGAGGATAGTATTCAATCTTACCCTTATAACTTTTCTTACCAAATGCAAATAAATCTACATTTCTTGTATTACTACCTTGGTATCTTATAGGTACTGATTCTATACTTTCTGTTGCATCATGAGTTTGAACTAATCCTATCCAAGTTCTATTTCCACTTGCACTTCCATAAGTTCCTGATTCATAAAAAAATACTACTTGATTATTATCTGCTAAAATTTTATATCCCACTTTTATAACCTCCTTTCATCTAATTTAATATGATTTTGTAACTAATATTTAATATTTTAGAATGAACAGAATTATCTCCATCCACATCTACTAAATAATTAACTGAGTTAATTATAAAATCATGAATTTGAAATTGAACTGTTCCTTCAGAATTATATTGTGAACTTCTTAACTCATCTATAACTTTACCTAATAAATCGTCTCCTTCTTTTGCATTTCTTGCCCATACTCTAATTTCTAAAGATAAGTTTGCTAATAATACTGTTGATTGCATTCCCAATTTAACTGTATCAACATTAACTTGTTTAATTGTGATTACAGGATATTGAATTAATCTTTTAGGATAAGAAGTCATTATAAAACCGTTTGTTCTTCCAAGTGGGTCATCTATTGTATCTCTAAGTAGGTCTCTAATAAATAGAATTGTATCTTCTACAAATGTTGAACTTGATATTGTCATTTTTCCTCGCTTGGATATTATACTACTCGCTTATAGTATAAATAATATTAAGTTAGTTAGTTTAAAAATCAATAAATTATATCTATATAGTTATAGGTTAGTTTTTATCTGTGTATTGATTTTATCTATTATTCTATTTTTATTTCTATCTGCAGAATTTTGAAAATGTCTTCTCGCAGGTATTTTAAATGTACCAAATTCTATAAATTTAGCATGTTCAACATCACTAAATATTTGTACATCTCTTGTAGTTGTAGTAGATAAATTAACTGAATTCAACAAAGCTCCTGTATCAACACTTCGTGGTTCGGCTCTTTGACCTTGAATACTTGCTCTAACTTCTTCTCTTAATAATTCTCCACCTTGTAATGTTCCGTCAGTTATTCCTTTTTCTATTCCTTTCTTCTTTGAACTAAGAAATCTTACTACTCCAGGAATACCATCAATTTTTATACTTATTGCCATTTTCTAAATATACTTTTCTAAAATGAGCACACCCAGTTCTTATACAATATTCATAAATACCACAACCTATTTCTTGTGCTTTTAAATCTTCAACACATATAGGTACGAATATTCCATGTTCATCTTTACAAATATTTTCACTTTCAAACAATCTTTCAATATTCTTTTTCATTAGTATAAACTTCCGCCAAGAGCAAGTCGTAAGTAAAATTTAGAATAAATAACATCAGTTCCTAAATCTAAAGAATTAATTCCTTCATTTATAATAGTATAATATTCATTTCCGATATTGAATAATAAATTACCACTTGTAGAAATACTACCACAATAAAGAACTCTGTCGTTAGTTTTTATCTTTCCTTGTTCTAATAACATTGCTTCCTCACTTCCTTTATAATTATTTAGTGTAAATGTTAATCCACTTATAGATATACTTCCAGTAGCAATTTTTGTAGAAGTATCGTCGTAATCTTCATCTATAAAAGTATATGATATAATATTTATTGTAGAAGTAAGACCTCCAACATTCATAAGAAAATTCATTCCTTTATCTAAGATTTGTTTTACGTCCATAGAAGTTAAACTCCTCCTATTACACGTTTGAATCTAAGTTTTCTCATTAATTCTTTAAGTCTACTAATTGCGTCAGTTCTAAGTTGTGTTGCTAAATCAGATATTCCACCAGTTCCTGCACTAACGCTTAATTCACCTAATTTGGCAGAATCAATTCCACCTCTTTGTGTTTGAATTGTTAAAAGAACTTTTGATGTTAAAAGGTCACAGAGAGCAGGTTGATACTTTTCAGGAACGGCATTACTATCTATACTATCAGAAGAATATAATTCTATAAAATTGATTTCTTGTTCACACATGTTGTTTAATGTAGTTCCACTTACAGAAGTAGGTATATTAGTCCATCCTATAATCCCTGCTACATGATTAACTACACTTCCAGTATTCCAAGGTACTGTTGTCATTTTCTATTTACTTTCTCTTTCCCTTTGATTTACAAGCCATATTATTTTATTATATATTTAGTTTAAAAATGATTTAGTTATCTCTATATAGTTTATTGATATACCATCCAATTTAATCCATCTGTTTGATAATTTATTCAACATATTCAGTAAAAAATGTATTTAATCCATCTCCAATATTAATTTGACAGTTTGTTCCTGTTGAAATTGCTGTTCCCCAAATCTCAAACCAAGTATCAAAATTTAAATCAATCCAATATCCATCATCATCAAGAATCATCGTTCCCCCATTATAAGTGCTCCCCTCACTATTTATATATAATATACAGTTATTTTCCTCAGACGAAAATTCTGATTTAAATAAAATACTATATTTTGTTGATGCTTGTAATTCATAAGAAGACATATTTATTTCTCTGATTTCTCCATAAATGCTTAAAGTATCTCCGTTAGTTGTTCCTGTTGATAAATCATCTCCAGTTGGAAATCCACTTTCATCAACAGCTCTTAAAGCAATAGTAATTATTCCAGGATTTCCAACCCTACCAAGTTTTAATTTTATAGAATAAATATTAAAACTTTCATTTGTTCCTGTTGTTCCTACTGTAAAAGATTGTCCTAAAAAAAATTCAATAAACAAAGAGCCTCCCCCTACCAAATCACAATTATTAAATTCGTATTTAGTTGCCATTTTTTAAGCTGTGTATTGCACGTAGATTGTTCCTACAGGAAACCCAGATGCTGCAGGGGGTGTTGCATCTGTGTTGTATAAAACCATAGGAACATAAGCAGTGTCTGCAGAGGAGTTGTCCCCTGTAAGAGTTAAGCCTACACCCTCATCTACTCCTGAATTTAATAAATAATCTGAATGTGCTTGTGTATTATCTGCTGCGTGAGTAACTGCTCCGTCAAGCTGTGCAGCTGTAGAAGCTATTGCTGTCCCATTTATTCCCAAAGAAGTTGCATTAAGGAGTCCTGTGTTTGAATTGAAAGTTAAAGTTGCATTTGATTTCAATCCTAAATCTCCTGCTACTGGTGCAACAGTTACAAATCCACAATTTATTCCTAATACTACTGCCATTTTTTAATATGAATTATTAACATTTTTACTCATATAGAAATTTCTCTACCATAAATAGTAACACATGTACTTCCTGCTACAGTAGTTTGAAATCCTAAATGAACATTTGCTCCTTGAGGTACAATAGGATTACTAAATGTTTTTTCTATTAAAGCTCCTGATGCATAATTTAAGAAGTTATTAGATATTAATATAGGTGTTGTTGCAGAACCTACTATTGTAACTATACCAGGATTATTTGTAGAAATATGCCATCCATGAACTTCTAATCTACTTCCTGTTCCTCCAATAGTCCATACTTGTGTATAAGTTCCACTTGCATTTGTTCCTGCTTGTTTAAAACAAGGAGAACCTACTTCTTGTGATGAATTAACTATATTTACACTTCCTGCTATAATCCATGGACTTGTTGATTGTATAACTGAACCGATATTTGTAATAGCTACTGACCCTAAAGCCATTGCTGTAAATGAACCTATACTTGGTAAACTTGTTGCTATTTGAATAGAACCTGTAACGTATGCACTTCCTGCAATTGTAGCTGTTCCGGAAGTTACCCAAGGACTTGTAGTTTGAGTTGTATTAACATAAGATGTTCCTGATTTTGGAACTATAAAAATTGAACCTAAAGAATTTACAATATTTACATAGTTTGTTCCAGATTGTTGTATAGCATTTATATAGTGTGTTCCTGAAGCAATATTAACCCAACTTGTACCAGATGTTGGTGTAGTATATTGTGTTCCTGATAGAAGATATACTCCCACAGAACCCGCAGAACTAACTAATAACATACTTCCTATTCCTATAGGATTATATGTTTGAATACTTCCACCTTTAATCCATTGTTCACTTCCAGCTGAAGTAGATAACGAACCATAAACATTAACACTTCCAGTAGAACTAAATACTTCCAATGAACCAGTTAATGAAGCAGCTGCTCCATAAGTATTGACTGAACCTAATATAATAACTGAACCTGCTTTAATCCAACTTTCAGAACCAGCATTAACACTTATTTGATTAGATACATAAACACTTCCTAATATATTTTGAAATAGAGTTCCAGACACACCTACTACAGCAGGCATACTTACTACATTTGAATATGATGTACCACTTATAGGAATTGAAAATACTGTACCACTAACTAAAACATTTCCACTAACTATCCAAGGATTAGTAGTTTGTGTTACATTTACATTTCCACTAACTAATACATTTCCTGATATAGGTAATAATGTTGTTGAAATATTTATAGAACCAGTTACATATGTGCTACCTGTTACTACTATACTTCCAGGAGAACTAAGTATAAATGAACTTCCGTTATTCATTCCTGTCCAACTACCTAATGTTTGAGGACTATTAACTGTAATATCTGGCATATCAACAATAGAACCAATTACAATTGTAGGCATAGAAGTAATTGACCCTACAATAGATAAATGTCCAGTTGAATCTATTGAAGCTTGATTATCATTAGTATAATCTTGAAGTATCATAAAGTGTTCTTCTACAGCACTTCCATTTACTACTCTTTCGTTAGCTCTAACTAATTTTCCTGTATTAGAAGAGTCATTAGGTAATTTTATATATGTTTCTGTCATTTTTTATTCGTAATCTTCAAATATTTCTAATTTAAATGAATGATTATTTGGTAATGTTATTTGACTTCCTGGCCATGTTGTTTTAAATTCAACCCAATATATTCCCGAACTATTTGTATCTCCGCTTCCTGTCCATCTATATTCTACTTCTCCATTAATAGCATTTGTTATTACACATGCTCCACTAAATATCGGAACATAATTAACAAAATTTCCTATATGAATATAAGTTGAACCATTAGTTAAATCAATAGCTGAACCGTTTGAATATTGTAAAGTTACTGATAATACAGGTAATGTATCTCCTTTTTTTATATTAAAAGTATTAATTGTCATTTGTTTCTTTTATAAATATTAATTTATTGTTTGATGTTTTTAAAACATACGATGATTTAGTTTTATATTTATTTTCCGAAAATAATAACATACTAAAAGGTACTAAATCCCAATTTAATATTTTATCTACTTCAATTCCATAATAATTAGATTTTAACACTAAATTATTATTATTTAAGTTTAATATTATTGTCATTATATATACAAGACATTAAATCCTGTACCTGATTTAGAATCTCCTAATCCACTTCCTACTAATCTCATTACTCCATATATAGGCATTTCTATATATCCTATATTTGTTCCACTATTATTTTTTGTATCTCTTGCTAAATTTACAGGAGTTATTAAACCTGTAACATTAATATTACTTGTAACTGTTCCACTAATACAAGACCATATTGCATCTTCTGTTCCTGATACAGTTAAAAATAGACTTCCAGTTGCTGCATAATTATTAGAAGTAAATTGTATACCCATTAATGTACCTTCAATAGGCCATAAGGCATAAGAATCAAAAAGTCCTGCTGAACTTGCCAGTAAGTCACTTCCTGCTCTAAATCTATAACACTTTATTCTGAGGTCATTCATAATTTATTTACCTCCTATTACCGTTTTTAGTTATTATCAATTAACGAAATAAAAAATAAATATTTATAATCCAGCTGCTATATAGTCGTAAGTAGTTGAAGCTTCCCCAACAATTACACAACCAGATACATTCTTAGTTCCACTAACGAAAGCAGTTCCTGATGTATTAATAGCTTGTGCTTGAACATAATATTTACCAACTGTAGCGAATTGTTGTCCAAATACGATTGTAGCTACACTACCTGCACTTGTTGCAATACTTCCAGTTTGGATTAATATTCCATAAGCTGCTGGCGAACCTACTACATTAGACATAAATTTACCATTACTATTAGTTACAACAGCACCAATAACACTTCCTAATGAAGTTATATTACTTGCTGAAGTAATACTTCCAGTAAAGTAAGGACTAATGTTTACTCCACCTGCTTGTAAACCGCTTACTCTTAGTTCTTCTCCTCCTAAACCATCTCTTAAATCACTCATTTTTTATCTCCCTGATATTTAATTATACGAACATTTTCATACATAAATGTATGACTTTTTTGTTCCTCTCTCGAAAGAACTTCTTTAAAATTTTTAAAATTAAAAATAATAATACGTCTGCATTAACCTAAACCTATAAATAGGTTTAACTTGTAGTAGTCTTAGATACTGATGATGCTCTGATAAGTTGTACAGCTATTCTTTGTGTTGCCACAACAGCTGACATATCATTGCTATACATTTCAAAATTTTCAACAGTCATTGGTCTCTTTTCAATAATATAGTATGCTTGTCTATTGTCGAATACATAAGCGTATTTACTATATGTTGTTGAAGGAGCCGCATTTGTTGAGAATCTTATAACGTTCATACCGTAAATGTTTCCTACGTAACCTGTATCTAACATATCTCTATTACCGTTTTTATTAACTTCGGTAAAAGTATCAATGTTTCTTAGGTCGTGCATAACTTCATTACCAACGAGTAATGTAGTAGGTGTGTAGTCTTCATCTTCAAGGTCTTGCATCATTTTAGTGATGTCAGAGATTGAAAAAGCTGCTCCACCTGCATTTGTTGTTGTTGCTGAATCTAATTGTAGTAATACTAAATTAGTTTCATTTTCAGCGAATCTTCTACCAACAATTTCTAAATTTGTTTGTAACAAATTCCACTTAGCATCTTCCAACATTTCTTTTGTTATTCTAATACCAACACCATACTTTTTAGGTTTGACGTTGACACTATCATAAGATTGTTGGTCCAATGTTATATCTCCTCCTTCAGCTATTTCCCTAAGTTTTAATGTATTAGGTACTTCTCTGTCGATGTCGATACTGCTTCCTGGTATTCCTGCTGGTCCAATTACAACTGCTGCTTCACTTCTTGGGATTAATACTTTCATTACTTCTTTAACAAGAGTATCATATATCTTTTTTACAATCAATAATGAACCTTGTGTAGCAATGTCTGTACTTAACAATTCTGATATATATTTCATTTCTGCCATTTTATAATCCTAATGAAATTATTGCGAATCCTCCACTTGTACCATTTGTTAAAGCTCTTCCAAATATATTCCCTGCAATTGATGCATCTTCTGCACTTGCTGGAATAGCTTGTGAACCTAAGTTAGCTACTGCATCACTTGCTGAGAATTTTACAATTCCCCCTGCATTAACTGAACCTGCGCATGGTAAGATGAAAGCTCCGTTTACAGCTACTGCAACTGCTGCTCCTGATTCTGCTTTTCCTAAAGCTACTCCTACTGCGTTAGCAGCTGAAGTTGCTACAAAGAACTTTATATCACTATTTACATAGCTTGCAGTTCCAGAAGTTACAACACTATTTGCACCTGAAACTCCTACGATTTGTCCGCCTGAAATTGCTTCTATTGCTTCCCCAGTTAATACTTGTGGATTACCGAAATCAGTAATTTGTTGAAGTCCTAATGGATTCAATGTCATTTTAGTTTAACTTGAAGAAAGCTACTCCTCTTCCACTTACGTCTTCTGTTGATATAACATATCCTTTGAAGTCTTCTGTAGAAGTAGATACATTAACATCTACTGATTTTGCTTTAGCTTGTACTTTTTCTTCAACTGCTGCTTCCTTTGTAGGAACAGTAATTTCATTAACCATTTCAGTCATTGCTTGTATTGTTTCCATACTTGCTTTTGAAAGGTCTTTTAAAGGTAAATTCTTTGCCTTTGCTTTTTCAGTATATGTGCTTATTGCATCTTGTCTTCTTGCTTCTTCCAAAGCTAAATTAGCTTTTTCCAATGCTTCAGTCTTTTCTTTCATTGCAGCAAATTCTTCTTTCATTTTAGTGAATTCAACATTTTCTACAACTGCAGACACATTTTGAGTTTTGTCTTCTTCCATAATATCCTCCTTTTTATCCTTTATAGAACATTTATTTTGTTCATTATTAATTCTTTCACCTTCTAATTTTTTTATTTCTTCTGTATAATCTTTAATTATTTTTGTAAAATCTTCTTTTCTTATTTTATTATTATCAGCTAATAATGATGTTCCAGTTACTCCTGGTACTGGTGTTGTTGATAATTCCATTGCTTCCATATCAATAGGAATTAAAACATTTTCATCTTCTTTATCTTTTACTACTCTCTTACTAAAAGCTCCAATACTAACTTCTGATACTCTTCCATCTAATATTTTATCAATAATATTTGTACCATCTTCCTTAACCCATCCTTCATATCTTACTAACTTTCCGCCATCAATACTTTCTGCATGAGTTATTTTTCCTATAATATTATCAGTAGCACCATAATGGTCTTTTAGAATTGGTCTTCCTATCATTGTAGGAGCAAATTTATTTAATTCAATTGCAGTATATTTTCTTCCATTTTTAGAAATTCCCTCTCGTACTGCTATTCCAGAAATATTTATTTTCTTTTCGCCTGTCATTTTACTCTTGTATAGTTTCTATACTTGCTTCAATAAAAAGTTTAACATTTTCAGCGACAATTTCTCGTCCTTCTTCGTCATACTTTTTTTCTTTTGTTTCAGTTGATTCTTGTTCCATTTTATTATAAAATTAAATTATATAAGTTTATTTAAATACTTATAAAAATTATCTATATAGTTCACCTAAATTTCTACATAAACTAATTTTTTTCTTGTTCTATGAGTATCAGCATTAATTCCTCTATCAGTTAAATTGAATGTTTGTTCATTACCTATAATATTTTCAGCTTCAGTTTTTATTCTATTATTCAATCCTTGTAACATAACATCTCCAGGACTATTATTTCCATTTCCTGTAAAATCAGACCAATTACCTATAACTACAATATCTTCATTAGCAAGAGTAGGTTCTATTTCTGGAAAATCTGATAAATCTAAAACTCTGTCCCCATTATGTTCTTTAGTGAAGTAAACTTGCGCTGTTCCTGGTATAATTTTAGCTACCATTATAATTTATTTAACTCCCAGAATCTATTTTGTTGATTTTCAAGTATTTTT
>Ga0172381_10003384_pt1 | contig 16929 bp, 31 predicted proteins | sample Leawel6488metaG_FD_119754 | JGI IMG/M metagenome (GOLD analysis project Ga0172381, IMG submission 119754) | Leachate microbial communities from a municipal landfill in Southern Ontario, Canada - Leachate well 64-88 metaG | ecosystem: Engineered > Solid waste > Landfill > Unclassified | place... | reverse complement strand
GCAGGGAACGCATGGGGATAAAGTTTACAAAGGAATGGGCAGAGGCTCACTTGGACGAACTCGCCACATTATTACAAACATTAAAAGGTCTAAGCTAAGGAGGGTGGGAGAGTATGGGAAAAAAGAAAGATTTCGAGAAGTGTAAATATTTTGACGGCACGGGTTGTATGAAATATTGCTTCTGCGACATTGACGATTGCGACAATTTTACTCCTATTGAAAAGGAGTTAAAAAAATCAAAAAACTATATTAGCGTAGAAATTGAGAGAGGCGATGGTTTCGAGATAACCGCTGAATATATTGAGCGATTATTAAATAGTTCTACAAGTATATGCCCTTTCACCGTAACCGCCCTCCCCCCAGAAACCCACGTAGTTGACCTTTGCCAACATGAATACTCTGGAGGCAACTTGGAATTACTGAAATGTCAGAAGTGTGGGAAATTGTGGGGAGAAACCCACGCAGGGGAGAAGAAGTATTGTGAATGTAAAAATCCCGTAGCAACCATGACATTGCACGGATGGCAACATGGTGGATTAAATGGTCCTGGGTGTGGAAGGTTAATACGAGAAGTGGACATATCCCCCAAGCCAGAAGCAGGGGAGAAGGTGGGATTGCCGGAGAAGTTGGGATTCTTTTATCCCGAACATGAAGCCATATATAAAAAAGTGGATGCCATCATTTCATATCTCTCCCAGAAAGAGGACTCCCATGAGTAAGGTTAAAAAGAGTTTGGGGAGAATATGATTGATTTACGATTAGGTGATTGTTTAGAAGTGATGAAAACGATACCTGATAATTCGGTGGATTTGGTATTAACCGACCCTCCTTATGGTATTGGAATAGCAGATTGGGATAAAAAAGATTACTATGATTTTCTATTTAAGGAAAGTATGCGAGTATTAAAAAATGGTTGCTATGCTTTTATATTTTCTACAAAGAAAAACTTAAAACGACCAAATTTTAAACACGACATCTTTGCGGTTATTAAAAACTTCTCCCAATATAGACAGCATCTAGGAATGATAGACGCTTGGTATCCTATAATTTATTTTGTTAAAAGTAAACCCAGAAAGATGAAGCAGAGAAGAAATTGGTTTTTAATGAACACAGCGAATACTTCCCGAAATAAGGATAATCCTAAAACTGGAAGTAAACATAAAACACCAAAAAATATGGAACTTATAAAACATCTGATTGAACATCATTCTGAACCGAAAGATTTAGTGTTTGACCCATTTATGGGAGAGGGTTCTACTGGATTAGCGTGTAAACAAGTAAATCGTAGTTTTCTGGGTATAGAAATATCACCAGAATATTTTAAAATCGCCGAAAGAAGAATAAATCAAACAATGGAGAACTTATTATGACCACCAATCAGCACTACTTACGGGAGGGGTGATGAGAAACATAAAGCGAAGAATAAAACAACGGAAATCTCTGGTATGTGGTCTTGTTATAGACAGTATGAGTGTGGTTTACGATTGTTCATATGGAACAGGTATATCATGCGATGATTGTCTTATAAATAAAAAGAACGGTATAGGCCCAAGACAAAGGGAGGGGTGAGGGAGATGAACAGTTTAATAGAAGTTTTTAGGATGTCAGAGTTATCAGCTCAAACAAGAGCAAAGGTTATTATTAGATTGGGTCAAGCTATAAATTATCAATACGCTGCCAATGCGACAGAGCCTTTAGTTTATGAATTGGTAAAAATCCTTGACCCAGAAAACCCGATATTAAAAGACGAGCATTATCTTAAATTACTATAAGGAGGACTAACATGACCAATCTATCGGATAGGGAGCAGTTGAAAGAGTGTAAATATTGCGACAAACAAAAACCCTTAACAGAATTTAGACTCTATAAGAGTGGCAAAAGTGCGGGGTATTATTCTCTTTGCTGTAAAGTATGTGCCAATATAAAACGCAAAGAATATCAAAGGATTATTGCCAAAGAACGTCCCTGGATACAAAAAGCAGAGAATTTATATAATAAACAATGGAGAATTGATAAAGACGAAAGAGATCCATGGTACAAGCATTATTGCTATGCCTATTCCCGTTGTCGGTGCAAAACAAGATATAAACAACGAGGAATAAAGTTTTTAATTACAGGGGCAGAAGTTAAAGCAATATGGTTTAGAGATAAAGCGTATCTCTTAACAAAACCAAGCCTTGATAGGATTGACGGAACAAAAGATTATACCCCTGAAAATTGCAGATTTGTTGAGTTAAGCGAAAATTTAGGTTCGCCCAAGTGTGTCAGAAATTACCCAAAAGAAAGACCGTGGTTTAGAAAAGCCGTTAAGCAGTATACGTTAAACGGAGAATTTATTAAAGAATTTGTTTCAATAATGCAAGCAGAAAGAGAGTTAGGAGTAGATCGAAGCAGTATCACGGCTGTTTGTAAGCATAGGCACAGATTTACTACTGGGGGATTTATTTGGAAGTATAAAATCCACGACAGCATAATGGGGGTGAAATGAAACACAGGAAACTCAAATGGCAAGAGCGTATTAAAAAGGGTGATGAATTTTTAGACTCTTTCTCTGGTAAGTGGAAGAAAACGGTATTCTATAACTTCGGGGAACGGGTTGGATATGGAGAAAAATGGAGACGGCTAATCCACGCCAGCGTGGGGAAAGGGGAATAAAAGTGAGCATTGGAGTAAAAGAAAAATGTTACGCAACAGGGTGGAGTTATGGCGAAATATGTGTCGGTTGTAATTGTTGCGGTAGGATAGATAAAGATAAAAACAAAATCCGCAAGGCAAAGTTAAAATATGCAAGGTATGAATTATATCACAATAATCATTTCAACTCATGGGGAGATACAAAAGACGTTATTGATTTGCAGAAAAAGAATATCAAAATAAATAAAGAATATTGGCGTAAAGAAATCAACAAACTCAAGGGAGGGGCTGAATAATGGGGATGGATGAGAGGATGAGGGGAGTGTTAGAGGGTTTAGTTGATAGATGTGGAGAAAAAGCTATTGGTTATTTATCTGGCACAGAAGATATGCAAAAAGAAATTGACCAAACAATCGCCGCCCTCAAATCCTGTTTGGGGGAACAGATAAGGGGGTTGAAGGTTACAGGAAAAGAAAAGAGTAAGTACGGTGAGCCTATGAATGAAATATGGAAAGAATCATACAATCAGGCGTTAGACGACGTTCTTCGGGTGTTAGAATGAAAAAGAAAGACCACGCAAGAGCATGGAGGAAATTCCCATTACGGCTTAAAGGGAGTTGCAATAAGAATTATGAGCCTGGATTTTATGAAGATCGCACAGAAGATATAGAACGATCTATGCTTCTCAATGCGCCAGGGCGTAGGGTGAATGAAGATAGGGGGGATGAATGATTAAATTCATACTTGGAATGATTGCCGGAATAGTGTTTATCCTGACAATACAAATGTTAGCAGATAAAATTATAGCAGATCAGGATGACAATGAAGCGTGTATGCAAGAACTCATGGAGAGAAGTAAATATTAGAATGGAGTTAAATTGGATAGCCACGATCCGCAAGTAGGCAAGATATTTTTATGGTGTGTATCAGCCGGTGTAAAAGGAAAAGATATAGATATAATCATCTGGAGATATGTATATCGAAAGACGCTAAAAGAAACAGGAGAACTCATAAGACCTAAAGTATCGCGAGAAAGAATAAGGCAGAGAGAATATAAAGCGTTGGAACTAATAAGAAAATATATCAAACGGCATGATAATAAACCCTGCGCGCTTAATCTAAGGTCTTACCAGTAATATATTATATTCTAACCTTATTTATTAAATCCTTTGGAGGCTTCGGGCATTGCTTGAGAGCCTCTTTAATCCCCAGCCGGACAATCTCGATCACCTTAAATTGACCTCTTGCAGTCTGAAAGTTTATTTCATCTTGGCCTGTTATACTGAAAACATAAGAATAGCGTGCTTTAGGCATGATAGAACTCCTTTAGAATTGACCTCTTGCAGTGAAAATCGTTCAAATTGACCTTTTGCAGCAAAAGACGGAGGAATTGACCTTTTGCAGCAAAACCCGTTAGGTTTATAATATTTAATATCAATAAGCAGTGTGCTTTATATCAACAGTTGACTATATGGCCTTAAAGCATAGATATTTATAACTTAAATATCTTATGCACTACAGCCAGGCCACTAAAAAACATGATCCCAAGTAATAACATGCCCAATTTTAACCTCCTTTAGTTATTATAATCAGATCGTTTTTTGTTTTCTCTTACAAGCTGACGTATTTCATTGACCAACTTTTTATCATCTGTATCAATGTTAAAAACATGGCTGTATGTCTTGAAATTGCCAAATAAACAATAGTGTTTTTTATTATCTGACTTAAATACAAAGTTGCCATACTCCTCAAAGGTTTTATCAAGAGTTTGAGTTCTTAACATATCCTTAAGTTTATCTATACTGTCCGGCTGTTCTCCTGCCCATTTGCTTCCGTTGCTATGTATTGTTATCATTTATTTATCTCCCTTTAGTTAACAAGATAAACGATCACCTTGTTTTAAGTCTCCAATATGAACATTATTTTCTTTTAAACAATCCACGCAAACACTATCAATATCAAAACCAACATGGTGATCGAACTTCAACATTAAGGTATTTTTAAATGTTCCGTTATCGTAATATCTTGTCTTGAAATTATAAGTCAATAATAACCTTGTGATCTGATTGCTGTTAATTGGCTGTGTTTCATAATTCCAAGCGTTTTTAATGAAATCTAAACCCGTGTTTTCTTTTATATGGGCAATAGCCATATCATTTAAGAAACGTGTTAATATTTCAATTTTGGGTAATTCTTTTACCATGACTTGATTGTTTCCGTTTATCAGTGTTAAGGTTTCCATCTCTCCGCCTCCTTTGGTGGTGGTTATGGGGTTATGCTTGTGCCATTATCCTATAAAATCTATAGCCTTCTTCTGGTGAGTATTCATTCAAGTATTCTCTAATCTTAAGCATTAGTTTGCCGTTGTTTTTTACTTGTTCCTTACACCATGAAATATTACCATTGATAAAACTTTCCGCTATTTCCTCAACTCTGTTTTGTTTTTTCATCTGTCCCCTCCTTGTTTGTGGCTTCCGGCATATTGTCCGGCTTGCCTCTTATTCTTACCTATATAAAGTATAGCATAGTATAGTATAATGTCAAGAAGTATTTAATAAAATAAATAACAAATCGCTTGCACAAATAAAAACCATAAGTTATACTTACTGTATAAGATATAAATAATCTCAGGCCCGACGGGGAACAACATCTAAAAAAACTAAAGCGGCTTAGGCTGCTAATAAAATATATGCCTCACAAGGGCCTGTAAAATATCCTAAGAGTTAAGACTATGAACACTATGCGACATAAAGACGCGCTAAGCAATACTACCCTTCATAGAATAATCAATAATAAATATAATAAGCCAGTAAGATCGCTACCCTTAAAAGACGTAAGAACTGATTATGTTATATTGTCTACCGGATGGCGTAGGCGAATCAAAACAACGGATAATTAAGTATGCCTCGAACCATTAATCCCATAAGAAAAGCCCGCCTAAAGAAAGAATTAAAGAAATCCCCAGAGAATATTAAAGAGGCGTTACTCAAAGCAGGATATACTGCAACAACAGCACACAACTCAAGCAATAATAAATGTGTAGAGGTATGTCAAGCTGAAATAGTAGCGGAACTTAAGCATAGTGACATAACGCCAGACCTTATGATTAAACACTTTACAGAGGATAGAACGCTCGCTCTTGCCAAAGGTGATCTCTCTACAGCAACCAGGGTTGATGAGCTTATGAGTAAGTCAATAGCCATGCTAACAGACAAATCCGAGGTATCGCAAACCCTTGTTATCAAAGCAGATGAGAAAGAGGAGCTTAACAGGCTAAGAGGCAAAGTCTTCTCTAACCCTATATGTACCAATTAGATGGAAGGCAACATAAGGCTAATTATAGGAAGATTTTTATGCCAAGGGGAATAAATAAACAGTGTAATGCTTGCTCAAAGATTGTGTTCCCTAAGAGAAATTGTGTTAAGCCTAAGTGTTACAATGTCTTATCGTGTCCTAAAAAGCGGTGTTATTATAGGCGCATTGAGCACTATCGATCTAAACTAAGACAGTACCATAGATATATAAAGTTCCTCGATAACAAATGCTTTGTTTGTGGGAGTATTAAGAATCTTGAAGCACATCACATAGAGCCACAAGTGTTGGGTGGATTAGATATAGAGTGTAACATTGTAACCCTATGTACTGTATGTCATAAGGTTATAACTATATACAATAGACGTTTAGGGTTGGAGAGGAAACTATTAGCTTGATTGAGCTTGAGAGGGACTGGGCTTCGGCAGGGATAAGGGAGTCCGGTATACCCCTACCCCTATGTTGATTACTCCCATCCTCCCCATCACTCTACATAAATTCAGAAGTCATCTTAGCTCTTACACACGCTTCTACAATCGATTCTGGATAGGGTTTACAGGGGCAATTTCAAGAGATTGAGTATAAAGAGGGGATAAGGTACGTTCTTTGAGATAATCGATTGTAGGGCTTCTGGTGGGCAAATATGAGTAATCAAGCACAAAAGGGGAATAAAATTTTGCATATAAAAATTAGAAAGTATACTGCAATGTCGTTCAATGGTAGGACGATTGGCTTTGGACCAGTAGATGGAGGTTCGATTCCTTCTGTTGCAATAGTACATTAAGCAAGGGTTAATAGACGTTTATGGTTAATATTGACGAATTAAGGGATGAAATCAGGGGTCTAAGTAGGAGAAAACGGTTATATAAAGTGTTAAAAGAGGAGTTGTCCTCTTTAGGATATTGGAAAAATAAGACTCGTGGAAATCCGTCAAAAGGGCTTGAGGTAATGCTTAAAGGTAAAAATGCTTAAACTCCGCGAAGCCATAGAAGCCAAGAAGATGCAGTTCAACCAAGCAATATCTGAAGCCAAGTCAGATAATGTAGCTTTGGAGTTGCTACGGGATAAGAAGCGGTTTCTTTGCCAGAACGATTTATTTTATCTTTGTTGTTTGACAGGAAATGATAAGATAGCGCAGTACCCAGAGTATTATAGACCGTTCTGCGATATAGTAAGCCTTATGAATTGGAAGATATTGCAATTAGGGATACAACCTAAAAACCTTTATCAATTATCTATCGAAGATATGACGGATAATATTGATGAAGATTTGAAATACTTGCAAAGGCTTATTCTGTGCTACCGCGCATTTTATAAGACTACCATAGTCAGTAAAGTCCATTCATTACAACTTATCTTAAATTATCCTAATATCCATATTCTATTAGCGCATAACGTAGAAGGTAACGCTTCAGCCAACCTCGTAGCTATAAAGAATTACTTTTTGACTACTGATATACGAATCCTTTATCCTAACTTTATCCCCAAGACTAAAGAATGGGGTAATATGAAAGAGTTTTCAGTTGCCACAAGGACCGACTGGGGTAGAGATGAACATACTATTATGGCGGTAGGGGTAGATACCCAGATAACAGGTGGACATTGGCAAGTAGCAAAGTTCAACGATTTAGTAACCCAGGACAGCGTGAATACAAAAGACCAGATTGAAAAGACGATAGACTGGGATTCAAGATTCAATTCAGGACATTTTGACGATGCACAGTTTGCGATTATAGATTATGAGGGAACACGGTATCATAACGCCGATTTATATGCTACTAAGATAAACAATCCGCGCATACAGTTTATAGAGATACCTTTGCTTAAAGATAAAGACCATACCAATTTGACTGTTGAGAATATCTCGAATCCTGATAGGTTCACAGTCCAGGGGATTAAAGATATGATAGGCGATTTGTGGGTATTCAACTGTCAGCAGTTGTTAAAGACCGAAGATCCTGCTAAAAATCAGTTCAGGCAAGATATGATCGCGTATTACGATTCAATCCCGTCAGTGTGCAACTTCTATCTTTTAGTTGACCCTGCAAGCAAGAGAAAAAAGAAATCGGATTATACCGTCATGTTAGTTGTGGGTGTATGCTGGATAAAAGACGAATTGAAATATCTTATCGTTGATGGGATAAGAGATAAACTTGACCCTAAACAGAGGATAGATATTGCCATATCTTTAGCGCGTAAATGGAGTATCAGGGAAAGTGGATGGGAAGAAGTCGGGTTAGGTGATGATAATTTTTATCTTGAGGAGAGGCGCAGAGAAACCCAGCTTTACTTTACAGTAACTCCAATTAAGACTACACAGGTTGCCAAAGAGGATAGGATAAGGAATATCTTAGTGCCTGAATATTCTCAGCATAAATGGTTATGGGCGAAGAAAGGCAAGTTAACCCAGAACAGTTTGTTCACCGGCCGGAATTACGATTTGACCGCGGATATGGAATTTGAGATGACACAGTTCCCTATTTGCGAGCATGACGATTTATTAGACGCTATGACATTCTTGAGTAAACTATCTATTATTAAACCTGAGAAAATAAAGACTGTTGAAGATAGCAAAGATATGACATTCGGAGATTATTCAAAGATACGTGATGAAAGGTTAGCAAGAGTTAATAGAAACCCCTGGAATAGACTAAGCGGAGTTCCGGCATGAGCCACCAAGATAAAAATCTTCTTATTATTTTATTAAGTTTTGGTTTCATACTTTGTCTTACTATTTTGGCTTTTGCCCAAACTCTTATCTATTGTCCTGAATGTAAAAACGCGCTATACGTTGTAACCAAAGATATTAAAAAAGGTGAGCAGGTTAAAGCAAATGATTTTGTGCCGGTCAATGATAGAGTGCCTTGCCCTAAAAGCAATACAAAGATGGTTTGCCCTTTGTGTGGTTCAAGTTTAAATGCGTGGATAAATTATATGGAAAATCAAGGGTTCAAGTCTTACTCAATGGCGTTTAATGCAGTCAGTTTATTAACAAAAGACAAAGATGGTAAGTGGATATATTTTCCTTTTGACTCTCCCGATAAAACGAATGAGGTCCAATGAAAAGCGAAACTATCAAAATGTGGTTTGGTAGAATATCTCGGTGTGAAGATTTACAAGCTACAAAAAGAGAAGAACGTAAACAGATATTGAAACTTTATGTCGGTGAGTTCTTTGGTAAACCTACAACGCAATCAGAGATGATTGATGAGAATTTTGTTTATGAATATATCCAGGTTTTAGTTTCGGCTATTTATGCCCGCGATCCATATATCTTTGTCAGAACAAAAAACTCAACGCTCGGTCAGTTCGCTGAAACGATGGAAACTGTTATCAATGATTATTGGTATACCAAACAAGCCAAGTCAAAGATAAAGAAAGCAATCCTCGACGCTGTTCTTCAAACTCCTGGATTTATAGAAATAGGATACTTTCTATTAACAGAACAATCAAAAGCTGTTAAACAACTTGAAAGCGAGTTCCCTGAATTAAAAGATATAAACAATCCGGCAAAGACTGAAGAAGAACAAGGGATACTTGATGAAACTATTAAAGAAGATGATGTATTCTTAAACCATGTTTCGTCGTGGGATATTTTATTCCCCGATGGATACCATGATATTAGAGAATGTCCTTATCTTATCAAACGTCAGATAGTAACTCTTGACGTTCTTATGGCTAACCCTGGATATAAGAACAAAGATAAATTGAGGTTAGGTATAACGTATAAAGACCATATCTCCCTTGTTACGAGTTACAATATGAAAGCTCTACCCCGTGCCGGTTCATTATCAGGTATAGATGAGGAGTTAGTTAAAATCACGCTTTACCACGTATTCGATAAGATGAATAGGCAGAGGTTCACTTTAGCTAAAGGGTTGAATGACGATACTCTGCATGAGGGCGAATGGGATTATCTTATTGACGGTCATACAATATACCCTTTGATTTTCAATGAGATCCCCAAGAGCGATGAAGAAAGTAACGCTTTCGGATTATCTGATATAGTTCCCATGCTGCCACAGTTAAAAGAATTGTCTTTTATTTCGTCAGCTATGATGAAGCACAGGAAACGCGCAGGAACTTTATTGCTTGCTAAACGCGGGGCAGTAAGCGAAACCGACGCGGCTAAGATACAAAATGCGTCAGATGTAGATATGATACTGCTCGATGATATTACAGATTCGGTAGTTAAAGGGTTCACTCCTCCGGCTTTACCTCAAGACTTCTATGCTTTACGTGGGATTATTCTTGAAAGTCTTATGCGGATTTCAGGGTATAACCAACTCTTAGGAGTGGCTAAAGGAATACAGACAGCAACAGAAAGCCAGAATGTCAGAGAGGGTTCAGTATTAAGGCAATCCGCTAAGGTAGACGTGATCGAAGATTTCACAGTCCAAATAGCCAGAGGATTAGCCGGACTTATCTGGGAATTTGTTCAGGATAAACAGAAGATAGCGGATATTACAGGGGAAATGCCCACAGAAGAACAGTGGCCGACGTTACCTCAAGATAGAACAGAAGCACGGAAAGTTATACAAAGCAAATTGCGGTTTAAGATTGACGCAGGTTCAATGAGGCCGCCGCAAGATGAAGCTATTGAACGCAAACAATGGCTGGACTTAATAGGTATTATAAAAGCCAATTTCCCGAATAGATTGAACGACTCAATAGTGTTACCTCAGTTATTAAAGAAGTTCGATTTCAAGGATATTGAACGTGCGGTGTTAGGATATGACGACCAAGAAATCCAGGTTGCTCAGGAAGAAAACAAATTGCTTATGCAAGGAGTGCCTCAGTTAAGCAGCCCGAATGAAAACGATTTACTTCATTTGCAGGTGCATAGTCAAGCGTACCAGACACCTGGATTACAGCCAACGCAACAATTAGACGAGCATATCTTAACTCATAAAAAGAATTACGATATGAAAAATCCTCAAGTCCTGCCTCAAAAAGGGGATAGCAAGGCGGCGGTTCAGTCTACCAATCCAAAGCAGAACAGGGGTGGAGTAACACAAATAGCTGATTTAATAGGTTCAGTCCGTAGTATGCCAGGGGTAGGTGGAAATAACGGAGGCAATGGTGCAAGGATGTAATTGGCAAGAGAAGTCTTTTAGTGTAGCGACGATGGACAAACCGTCTATCCTATGCCGTGAGTGTGGAATACCGACAACGGGTGAGTATAGATACAACGGTGATGAACTCTGTAAATCATGTTTTAGTAAAAAAGGAGTGGGGTTAAAGTTTGACCAATCAAAATTCTTTACAGAGAAAGACAAACGCTGGGAATTTACGACTGATATGTTTAACGGTAAACCCATAGCGATACAGTCCAAACGGCAGTTTAATAGATTGCTTAAACAGAACGGTTTAGTATTCGCGTCAGTTAAAGAGTTGAGGCAGGAAGCAGATTTCAGGAAACGGTTGACTTCTGAAGATACGGTAGTGAACAGGAAGAAATTAGCAAGTAATATTTATAGACAGATGAGGCAGAAAGGGCAGATACGATGAAAAGTATGAAGTTGGGAAGTATGAACTCAATGTTAGGGAAACGCGGTGCGTGTAAAGTAGAGAAACCATCTATTAAACCAACGACTAAATCAGGTAAAGTCAAAAAGTAACATACACAATTTTAATTTGAAAGGAGATAAATAAATGGCAAACAACCCGAAACGCGTAGCGAGTCCAACCCAGCCGAGCAGGTCCGGCGGGATTAAACAAGCAAAAACTTCGATAGTCGAAGGACCGACTGCTACAGGTAAGAATTTGCAGCCGTTTACTCGCGGTAAGAAATAATCATATTTAGGGTCGCTCCCTAATTTGTAGCAAAGTAACACCAACCCATAGTCCAAGTCTTAAAAAGACAGACTAACAAGAGGAGTGTTAAAAATGACAGTCGAAAACAAAGACCCGAATAACCAATCTGGTAAGTTCAAGATCAAGGTTGACGGGCAGGAAGTGGAAGTTTCACAAGAAGAAATGATCGAGTTAGCCCAGAAGGGTAAAGATTACACCAAGAAAACCCAGGAACTTGCAGATAAAGAAAAATCACTCAACGCTGAAGCTCAAAGAATGTTAGGGATGAAGAACATCTTAGATGAGATGGAATCTGATCCTAAACTCAAAGAAACGTTGAACAAGGTTTATTCTGATTTCAAGTCGGGCAAGGTTGCCAAGCCTGAAAACAAAGACAGCAACCTGAAGAAACTCGATAGGCTTCTTTCTGAAACGACTGATCCGGCACAAAGAGAACAGTTAAGAGACATCAGGGAGATCATCCAGCAAGAAGCTCCAGTTGGTGAAGTGTCAACTCTTAAAGACGAAATCAAATCTTTGAGAGAAGAAATCTCCGCTGTCCGTAATGCCGCAGTAATAGGGCAGACGGATAGAGTAGAAGTCCAACTGCAAAAGTTAGAGGAAAAGTTTGGTGCTGAATTGGTTAATAAGTACAGGAAGGATATTATGGCAACGGCTATAAAGTATCCTAACCAATCAGTCAATAAACTTCTCTACCACTTCGGGGATGATTCTGAAATCGAAACTGCTCTCCTAAACCAAGCAAAGAAAAAAGAGAAGGACGAATTAGATAGAAAGAAACGAGGTTCTTCTCCAAGCGGTTCTGAAACTTCTTTTGTCGCCAAGACCGAACTGAAGAAAGATAAAACAGGTCGGGTAACAATGGCAAGTTTGAAAGACAGGATTTTAGAACGTTTGGGAAAGAAATAGTTTTTCTCTACCTATCATTATTAACAGGTAAAGGAGAAACAAAATGGCTGGAAATCTATCAGTAACGAGGGAATATGCACGGATATTCTCTATCGTAGCTGATGAAGTAGAGCCTATTCTGTTTGACAACATATCGAGCCGGACAGCACTTCTGTATCGTATGAAAGATATGGGAGCGATAATCAAAACTGGCGGGAAACCTCATTTGAGATTCAACATCTTGAAAGAGCTTCCGACTGCAGTTGGTTATTCGGACCTCGATACGTTGACCCCCGTAAGGGGCGACCCGACGACTTCCGTCATTTTTGAATGGAAGCAAATTGCTTGCCCTGTTCAGGTTTCAGGGCTGGACATGATTAAGACCCCAGAAGGCAACGAAATTGACCTTGTGGAAATGTTCTTGCAGTCTGCTGAAATCTCAATGCGGGATTCGATCGGTGGTTCAACTCTTGGTATCTTTTCAGACGCGGCAGAGACCGATGTCCGGAAGATAACAGGGTTGCAGAATATGCTTACTACATCAACGACTACGGGTACAGTTGGTGGTTTAAGCAGAGTAACAACGACAGCATGGAGGCATCAGGCGGCAAACGTGTCGAGTGATTTCTCCGCTAACGGTTTAGCGCGTATCAGGACATTGTATCGCCAGTGTTCACGTTTCGATGAAACGCCGGATACTATCGTCTTGAACGGTTCATCTATGGATAACTTCGAGAGCAATCTCCAGGGTACTCTGACGATGAATATGCCGTTGGTTGGTGTCGGTGCTGGTGATGAGCGTATGCTTGATGTCGGGTATTCAAATATCCGGTACAAGGGTGCGTTAGTGTTTGCAGACGACGGTTGCCCTGCAAATTACGGGTACTTCCTGAATTTGGCAAAGTATGTCCGCTTATTTGTGCGCGAAGGTCGCGACGCAGAAATCGGCGATTTTGTCAAGTCGCAGAACAGGGATGATCTCGTAACGTATGTACTCTGGGCTGGGAACGCTGTTATTACTAACCTTGCACGTAACGGTGTTCTTTTGAACAGCGATACGGACTAACGGAGGATACAATGAAAAAGTTTTCTTTGTTTGCTCTGTTAATTGCGTTAGTATTAACGGTTAGCGGAGTATGTTTTGCTGGCGATGGTTCAGACTATCGTCAGTTGCAGGAAACAGCGGTATTCTTTAATAACTCTGGTTCTACAATATCAAGTGGCGACGTAGTTATCCTTGATACTGCCGGAACAGGAGTTACGGCTGGAAGTACGCTTGGAGCATACGTAAAAATAGCCCCTGCGTCTGCCGATAGTGTACTTGTTGTGGGAGTTGTTGGAGAAAGTCAAAGTGCTTGTTTAGACCAGACTCCAGTAATAGTAGTTACAAAAGGACCGGTTGATACATTTGCAGCCGATTCAACTGATGCTGTAACTATAGATACTGCTGTTGGTACTTCTGTTGTAAGTGGTTATGCTGGTGGAGGTACTAATCTCGGCATCGCTCTTGAAGCCGGAGATGGGACTGATTCTGGCAAGTTAATAGTTTGGGTCGCTCCAACGGGAGCTGACTAAACACAACCTACGGGGTGGGGGCTAATAACCCTCACCCTGTAACTAAATTATGTTCATACTGTTTTATATCTTATTCATACTCACAACAATAGCCATTCTTCCTATCCCAGGATTATATGATAATTTTTGGATACAGAAAGAGTGTGTATATAATTTATTAGGGTTTTCTTTTATAGCTTCATCTTGGATGGGGAATAATCCTAAGTCGTTGACATTCAAAAATAAATGGTTAGCCATAATATTGATATATTGTGTCTTGTCATTTGGCTGGTACTTCTATTTACCTCTGGTTACAAGCAAGTTAGGGACTAAAGTAGTTTGGAATTTATGGGTAATCCGCCCGTTCATAAATGTTGTATTAGGTTTATGGATTATTCAAACTCTCGTCGAGTATACTGACACTTTGCACAGATGGGTGAGTATATCTAAAATGTTGTGCTGGGTGGCGTTTGGAATATCAGTATATTCTATATTTCAAGTATTAAAGTTTGACCCCATACTTGGGAATGTATCAAATAATATATCGCCTGTAACCTTTTTTGCTAATAACAACCTCACAGGGAATATGATAGCGATACTATCTCCACTATGCCTAATATTCAAAGATTTGAGGTATAAGATTATCTATGGTTTATGTTTTATCGCTATACTACTGACGAGCAGTTCCTTATCATTAGTAGCGTTTGTTGTCGGACTATTCATATACTTAATATCAACAAAGAAATGGAAACTAACATTATGTTTAATTGTTTCAATGGTTATATTTGTTATATATAAAAAGTTTAGTTTTTTTTCTGATAGCGGCAGATTTGAGATATGGAAAAATACATTGGGATATTGTAAAGATACTTTGTGGTTAGGAAAGGGTGTAGGTAATTTTGCAGCTAATCAATATAAACCTTTGGCTGGAAATCCTATGGTGGCATCTCCCCATAATGAACTATTGCAAATACTTCATGATGGAGGAATATTCTTGCTTGTTCCGGTAATGATATATGTCCTTGATTTAATAAGAAGAATAATAATATCGAATATGAACATACTCTTGATAGGGTTTACGAGTATGTTTGTATCTTTTATAATAATTTCTCTTGGTAATTTTCCGATGAGAATAGCTCCACTTGCATTATCTGGGATAGTGTGTATAGCGGCAATAGAAGCAATTTTAATTAAAGGAGAAAAGTGATGCCAAAAGGAATAGCGAAATCTGATACAATAAAAGGAGTGGTTGAAGATATTGAAATCCAGAAGAAGATCAAGAATAATCTGGAAGAAGAAATTAAAAGGTTGCAGATAATCCAGAACAACCTTGAAGCCCAGGCGCATACATCACAGATAAAAGACGAAGCCGAGAATAAACAAGCGGTAGCGCAGAAGATGACAGAGTGTGCGGTTGAAGAACGCAGGATTGAAAGTTTAAGGATAAACGCAGAAGGAAGGATTGATGTAGCTGAAGAACTTGAAAAGAAGTTAAACGTTCGGACTACTGAACTCGATAACAGAGAACAACGATTATCTGATGTAGAAGGTAAAATCAACGATTTGAATACACAACGTATGAATTTTGAAGTGTACAAGAACACGGTTGAAAAAGATTTAATCCAGGCAAAAGAAACAATCGCAGAAGCGCAGGAAGTGTTTGATAAGATAGACGCTGAAAAGTTAATGATGTCAGGCAGGGAAGCGGCAGTTAAGATTCAAGAAAAGATATGGAACGATGAAATCGGGAAACTCGAAGCGGATAAAAAAGCGTTTCAATTGGAGAAAGAGAATATTCTTGGATTGAACAAATCAAAAGCGAAGGAGAAATAATATGGCTACGATTGAAGTGGATTTACAGAAGTTGTCGGTACTCGGTCAAGAAATAAGTATACTCGAAAGCAAAAAGAAATCGCTTGAATCTGATATAGAAAGATTATCCCAAGAATGCGCGACAATGAAAGATTTGGCTAATAAAGAAATTGCACAGGCGAAACAGCAGAACGACGCAGAGTTCCAAGAAAAACAAGTTATAGCTGACGCTATTCTCAAAGAAGCGAAATCAAAGTTAGCTACCGCTGAGGTAAGACTTAAGGAATCGTTGACTATTGACAAACAGATCAAGGAGTTAGATAAGAAAACAAAACTGTTCAAAGAAACTGAGAAACAGTTGGAAGACGCCAAGATACAATGCGCGGAGAGAGAAAATAAAGCTAATTTGCTTATCGAACAGTATAAGAAGAAACTCGATGAACTTAAATAAGGGGGTATAATGCCCAGGTTGACGTATTCCAAAATACTCTCACGGGTAGAAGCTATATCTAACGTAACCTCACAAGATGATCTGATTAAAGACGGTATACAGATGGGGTTAGACCGAGCTACGATAGCGGATTTACCTTACCTTATGAATGAGGGAGTGATAACTACCGTTGCGCCGTACGAAACAGGCACAGTAACGGTATCTGATGGGTCAAAGACTGTTACAGGGCTACTCACCGTATTCACTCTTGCAATGGTAGGCAGGAAGATAAGGATAGGTGGAGAGAACGCTTATTATAGAATCGGGGCTTACGTATCAGGGACAGAGGTAACTCTTGAAATAGCGTATAGAGGAGATTTAACGTCAGGTAACACTTTCTCGATATACAAAGATGAGTACCGGCTTCCGGCTAATCTTGACGTGTATAAAGTGTTACGTCAGATAGAGAATAACCAAGCTAT
>Ga0172381_10003383_pt1 | contig 16930 bp, 16 predicted proteins | sample Leawel6488metaG_FD_119754 | JGI IMG/M metagenome (GOLD analysis project Ga0172381, IMG submission 119754) | Leachate microbial communities from a municipal landfill in Southern Ontario, Canada - Leachate well 64-88 metaG | ecosystem: Engineered > Solid waste > Landfill > Unclassified | place... | reverse complement strand
TTTAAAACTTCTCCGTAATTAACCCTTGAATGATAAAGGTTTTTTGCAGAGTGGTACAAATTTTGTACGTCTATTAATACTTCTACTCTTTGTTCTTTTGGTTTTGGTTGCATCTATATATACCGCTTATTTTTTGAGTCCTATTTTTTTGATGATAGCAGCGTATCTTGGTTCAGATATTTTTTTCAAATAGGCCAACAGTTTCTTTCTTTTTATAACCATTGTTATCAAACCTTTTTTGGAGTGGATATCTTGTGCATGCTTTTTTAAGTGCAAAACCAGCTTGTCTATCTCTTTAGACAACAAAGCAATCTGAACCTCTGAAGATCCAGTATCTTTTTCGCTTGTGCCCACATCCTTGATAATTTTTGTCTTCTCCTTTGTATTTAATGCCATTTTCTCTTAATTAATTTTAATATATATAGTATACTCTATTTTTTTTGTTTTGTAAAGTGCCCCCAGAAGGAATCGGACCTTCATAGACTGCTTAAGAGGCAGCTACTTTACCATTAAGTTATGGGGGCGTTTATTTTTTAACGTCTTCTGAAATATTTATTGCTCGGGAAACTTCTGTGAGCTTTTTCCATTTTTGTTGCGTTATCTTCGTGGTTTTTGAAACATCGTTTAGACTTGCTTTAATCCAGCCGAAAATCTTATAACGCATATCGGTTCCCCTAGGAACAGTAACCGTTATTGTTCCGTAGTATAAATTATTTTTTTTATAATTTTTATTTAATGGTTTAATGTAGCTTTTCCCAAATCTTTCTACGGGAATGCCCGTTAACTGCGACCAGAACTGTTTTATTTCAGAATCATTTTGTTGAGGATAAATATTGAGCCAAGCCTTTAAACTACTCGGAGAAACTTTAAATATTTTTTCAAACCATTTTACAATAAATAAAATAAGGTGCGGGTCGGAATTTGTAATGGCCAGCCCATTTTTTTTGTTTCCCTCTGACCAGTATAGCGCTGCTCCGAAAAGACGATAAGCTTCCATTGAAATTGGAATGGGTATATCTTTTTTTGCGCTTTCAATAATTTTATCTATCTCCCGTTGCCTCCTTTCTTTCTGGCTTTGTGGGCCTCTTGATAAAATTTCAATCCGCTTTGTGTAAAATTTTTTCTTCTGTTCTTCGTTGAGTTCTACTTCCTTAAGCCATAAACTCAAAGTGCTTTTGGAAACATTTAATTTATTTTTTATCTCGCCATAGCTCAAACCCATTTTTCTAAGCTTAACAGCTTTTGCTTTTAGAAGATTGTAGTTCCTCATAACTCCAATTATACCACACAGGAGAGCCGAACTGCAAATTGTTTTTCTACCAATTGAGCTATGAGGGCGGCATTTATCTGGGGCAATTCATATTTAAGCTGGCCCAGCCGTCGGCGTTGACATATCCAAGGATACCCAAAACTGTGGCAATAATCAAGTATGAGCAGAAAACCAAGACCAATCCTATTACCGCTGACCAAAAAATTGTTTTGCCCTTGCTCATCAAAGTAGGGTTGCCGGCAGAAATCATTATAAGAACTCCTCCAATTGTCAGCGCTATAATTGCCAGGGGCGTAGCAATCATTTTAACTATAAAGTCGTAAATTTTTACAAGGGTGCTAAAAAAGTCACAAATAGTGCAAGCATCGTCTCCGGTCGGGCTGCATCCGCAGTCTATCAGCCCCTTTTCCCCGTTTGGCCCGGTGCAGGCGGCGTTTGCTAAAATAGGGGTGAAAAAAACTAATAACAAAAAAAATAATAAACCAGCCGATAGAAATATTTTTTTCATTGTTTTTGGTGCCTCCGGCAGGACTCGAACCTGCAGACTTTTGGTTCGAAGCCAAATATGATATCCAATTTCACCACGGAGGCACGAACTAATGCTATATTTATATTTGATTATTTTACCTAAAAAATTGAAAAAAAGCAACTTTTAGGGTAGTATACTTAAATATATATGACAATTCCCAAAGAAGTAAAATTGGTTTTGCAAAGCTTGCAAAAAGCGGGCTTTGAGGCGTATATCGTGGGCGGATGCGTGCGTGATTTTTTGCTTGCCCTGAGCGGAGTCGAAGGGTTGATTCCCAAAGACTGGGATGTCACAACCAATGCAAAGCCCGAAGAAATACAAAAAGTTTTTCCTGACAGCTTTTATGTTAATGAGTTTTTGACAGTAACAGTAAAAACCGGTTCAAAGAAACTCGAATTGGCTGAAATAGAAATTACAACATATAGAACAGAATCAGAATATTCTGACAAAAGGCATCCTGACGAGGTAAAATATGCGCAAAAACTGGAAGACGACTTGTCGCGTCGCGATTTTACCGTAAACGCAATAGCCATGGATGAAAAGAAAAAAATTACAGACCTGTTTGAGGGGCAGAAAGATTTGAAAAATAAAATAATAAGAACAGTTGGAAACGCAGAAGAAAGATTTTCTGAAGATGCTTTAAGGATGCTTCGCGCAGTCAGATTTGCCACGACACTGGGTTCTGACATAGAAGAAAAAACTAAAGAGGCAATTAGGAAAAATAGCATTTGGCTGGAAGCAATTTCAAAAGAAAGAGTTCGCGACGAATTTGTGAAAATTATTATGGCTGACAAAGCCTATGATGGAGTCGAGCTGTTGCGCGAGCTCGGGCTTTTAAAATATATTATTCCTGAATTGATGGACAATTATGGAGTTTCGCAAAACAAGCATCATATATATGACTGCTATCAGCATGCTGTGAAAGCTTTGGAATATACTGCAAAGAAAAAGTTTAATATGCATGTAAGGATGGCTGCCCTGCTCCATGATATTGCCAAGCCTCGCGTAAAAGCAGGAGAAGGAGAAAATGCAACTTTTTACAATCACGAAATTGTGGGAGCGAAAATGGCTTTCCAGATTTTGAATAATTTAAAATTTTCTAAAAAAGATGTTGAAAAAATCACAAGGCTTGTAAGATATCATTTGTTTTACTACAATGTGGACGAGGTTGGCGAAGCTTCTGTGAGAAGGCTTGTCAAAAATGTGGGTCCAGAAAACATGGAAGAACTTTTGCAAGTGCGTCAAGCTGACAGAATTGGCAGTGGAGTGCCAAAAGCCGAACCTTATAAACTGCGCCACTTAAAATATTTAATTGACAAAGTTTCTCAAGACCCCATTTCCGCCAAAATGTTAAAAATCAACGGAAACGACTTGATGCAACTTTTAAGCGACAAACCCGGCCCAAAAATCGGCAGAATTCTGGATATTTTGCTTGGCTATGTTTTAGACGACCCCAAAAAGAACACAAAAGACTTTCTAGAAAAAGAAGCTCAAAAATTGGCCGAGCTAACCGACGCAGAGCTGGCAAAGCTTGCAGAAAAATCCAAAGAAGAAAAATCCGAAATAGAAACCAAGCAAGACGAAATGACCAAACAAAAATATTGGGTCACATAATTAGAAAATTCGGGGCGTAGTATAGCAGTAGTATGCAGACTTCGGGAGTCTGTGGCCCGAGTGCGAATCTCGGCGCCCCGACAATTAATTTTATGGAAAACAAATTTTCAAGAGGAGTTGAAATTGTTGTAGGGATAATTATTGAAAATTCTGATGGAAAAATATTGCTGACAAAGTCGCCAAAATGGCGCGACAAATGGGTTATTCCGGGCGGCCACATTGAGCCGGGAGAAAAAATTGAAGACGCCGGCTTGAGAGAGGCGAAAGAAGAAGTTGGGATGGACTTAAAATCTTCAGGCATAATATCTTGCGGAGAAATTATAGATTCTCAAGATTTTCATAGACCGGCTCATTTTGTTTATTTTGATATTCTTTGCAAAACCGAAAATACAGAAGTAAAAATTGATGACGACGAGATTAGAGAGTATAAGTGGGTTTTGCCGGAAGAGGCTTTAAAAATGGATTTAGGCAGCGGAGCAAGAGCGGCTATCAAAGATTATTTAAAGACTTTGGAAAATTAGATTTTAAAAAGCAAACTATGGCTTATCTTTATGAGGTTCCGTCGAAAAAATTTCTTTTGGATGCTGAGGATGTAAAAGTTGTGAATGGCATTGAAAGAAAAAAGATCCTGGCTTTTGGGCCGCATTCTGATGATTTGAGCATTGGTGCGGGCGGTTTTTTGTTTCATTTGTCTAAAAAAAATACGATTGTTCCGGTCTGCGGATATTCGGGCTGGAGGGGCGTAAACGGGGCTAAGTCAAAAAAAGAAGCTATTTTAATACGCGAAAAAGAGATGGCAAGAGAAGCAGAAGTGCTGGGTTTCAAAGCGCCGGTTTTTTTGAGGCTTAATACTTACGAGTCTGACGAAGAGGCAGACAAGGAAAAAGATAAACAGAAAATAAAATCTTTAATTGAAAAACAAAAACCCCAGTTGATTTTTTTGCCCAATCCCCTAGACTTGCACCCAAGGCATAAACTTTTAACCCAGTTGATATTGGCTGCGCTATCTGATTTAAACGTAAAAGAGGTCAGCCTCATATTTTATGAAATTCCCTGGTCTGTTTTTTCCGGCAACGAATTTAATTATATCGTTCCTTTGTCCAGCGAACTTATGCGAAAGAAAATCGAAGCCATTAAAGTGCACAAGTCGCAATTAGTCCGCACCGACTTTGTAAAGCTGGCAAAAGCATTGATGTCTCTGAGGGCAGGCATTGTGCCCGAGCAAAAGATAGGCGGATATGGTTCAAATTTATCTTTAAGTAATTGGGTTGAAGTTTACGAATATAAATTTAAAGAATAGGTAATGGAGATATTTGTAGAAGAAAATTACGACGAGCTTTCAAAGAGAACTGCTGACACAATCGCCTATTTTGTAAAACAAAAGGCAAATTGTGTTTTGGGTTTAGCAACAGGTTCTACGCCCATGGGAGCTTATAAAATACTGGTTGAGATGGTTAAAAACGGAGAAGTAAGATTTGATCAAGTAAAAACTTTTAATTTAGACGATTATCTTGGTCTGGATTCAAAAAACCCGTTTAGCTACCACTACTTGATGAAAGAGGCCTTATTCTCAAAAATAGACATTGATATTAAAAATACATTTTTTCCCAATGATTTTGCTCCAAATTTTGAAAATTATGACAAAAAAATAGAGAGTTGCGGAGGAATAGATTTGCAAATTTTAGGCATAGGCAGAAACGGCCACATTGGTTTTAATGAGCCAGGCTCAGATTTTAATTCAAAATCGCGCGAGGTCGTGCTGGCCGAAACTACGATTAAAGATAACGCCAGATTTTTTAAAGATATTAATGATGTTCCCAAAAAAGCTGCTACAATGGGTATGGCAACAATAATGAAAGCCAAAAAAATAATTCTTTTGGCCAACGGTGAAAGCAAAAAAGAAATTATCTACGACGCATTTTTTGGCCCGATATCTGAAAAAGTTCCCGCTTCGATGTTGCAAAAACATAAAAATGTTACTATTATATTGGATAAGCTAGCAGCAGGAAAAATTAAAAATTAGTTTTTGGGCCTGTAGTAAAGTGGTATTATGCGTCATTCGCATTGACGAGGCGGCGGTCCGATTCCGCCCAGGTCCACAATGGATTTTAAAACTTTTGCATCTCTAAAGGTTAGAAATTACAGGCTTTATTTCATTGGGCAGGCTGTTTCTTTGTGTGGGACTTGGATACAAAGAATGGCTCAAAGCTGGCTTGTTTTGCAGTTAACGGGTTCTGGCACAGCTCTTGGAGTTGTCTCGGCTTTTCAGTATTTGCCTATGTTTTTGTTTAGTCCTTATGCCGGAGTTTTGGTGGATAGATTTTCAAAAAGAAAAATTCTTTATTTTACGCAAGCGGCGTCCGGGTTACTGGCATTAATTTTGGGAGTGCTTGTTTTAACTGGATCAGTAAGGGTTTGGATGATTTATATTTTGGCTTTGTTTTTGGGAATAGTTGATACAATAGATAATCCTGCCAGCCAAAATTTTTCCTTGGAAATTGTTGGAGAAGAAAAACTGCAAAACGCAATTTCGTTGAATGGAACGCTAAAAAGCCTTGCGAAAGCAGTGGGGCCGGCAATAGCCGGAGTATTGCTTTTGATATTAGGGACTGGGCTTTGTTTCATGATTAACGCAGTATCTTATACAGCTGTTTTGGTTGCCTTGTTTATGATGAAAGAAAAAGAAATGTATCTTTGCGCCTTGGTTCCCGCTAAAAAGGGCCAAATAGCGGAAGGCTTTAAATATGTTAAATCAAAACCGTTGATCAGAGATGTCTTAATTTTGATTGCAATTATCGGAGCGTTTTCTTGCGAACTTCCAACTGTTATTCCGCTTTTGGCAAAGTTTACTTTCGGTGGCGATGTGGAAACCTACACATTTTTAACTACCATTTTGGGAATAGGCTCAATGCTGGGAGGATTTTTTGCCGCTAGCTGCAAAAGAACATCTCCTCATATTATAATTAATACAAGTTTGCTCCTTGCATTATCTATGTTTCTTGTCGCCTTGTCTCCGAGCGTTATAATTGCCGCGACGTTTTTGGCTATTACAGGAGGCATTGCAATATTTTTAGTTTCAATAGTCAGCGCCACGCTTCAACTGGAAAGCGCGCCAGAAATGAGGGGCAGAGTTATGTCTTTATACACGGTTGCATATTTTGGCACAGTGGCAATTGGAGCCCCGGTAGTAGGATGGATTTGCCAAGTCGCCGGAGCCCGATGGGGCCTAACATTTGGCGGTTTTACCGCAATTATCGCCGCCATAATCGCAATCCCAACACTTAAAAAAACCGCTATCTAGCGATTTTTTGTTTTATATTGGAAAGTGGTGTAAAATAGATAAATGGAGAAAAAACAAGTTTTTAGCTTGATTTTAGCGATAACTGTTGTTGTTCTGCTAATTTTGATAGCGGGATTTTTTTGGTATCGCTATTTTGGTTACAGCAGGAAGTATCTTATACAAAATGATTACTATGGTTTCAAATTAAATACTCAGAGAAGCTGGATTGCAGAAGCTGGTCCATCTTATTCGCAAGATAATATAAGGCAACTTCTGGGAGAATGTAAAAACGACAAAACGAGTTCGATTTCTGCTTACAAAATAGGCGCTTTTCGGTTCAAAGACCAGAGATATCCCCAAGATTTTGGAGTAGCCGGAAATTTTCCAACAGGACTTTCTAGCGGAGCTATTTTAGAAGTTACGGTTAACTGTGTTCCAGATAAAATAAAAAGCAGTATGGAAAAATATATCTCCGGGAATTTAAAAGTGGCGGGAGAACGGGCGTCTGAAGCATTTTTAGATTTATCGGGGTTTGGAAGAATAAAATACATTTCTTTTTTCCATAATAATCTTCAATACAAAATTAGCGAATATATTTATGTTTCGCCGGAAGATAAGGCAAAAAATGAAGAGCAGATAAGGAAAAAGTATGCAGAAATATTTAATAAAATTATTTCCAATTTTGAATTTGTAAAATAATGAAGGCAACAATAGAAATAAATAATATTTCAAAAGTCTCTTTAGATAAGAGATTTTTTTCCACAGTTGCAAAAAAAGTATTAATGGGCGAAAATAGAAGAACAGAAACAATTTCTCTTGCTTTTGTTAGTAAAGAAGAGATACAAAAACTGAATAAAGAGTTTAGAAAAAAGGACAAACCCACCGACGTTCTTTCATTTGAATTGTCCGCCCTAGGCGGACCCGCCTTGGGCGAGAAGGACGATAAGTATCTTGGAGAAATTGTTATTTGTCCGGAAATTGTTGAAGAAAAGGGCGAGAAAATGATAGAGGTTTTTGTTCACGGCATTTTACATTTGTGCGGATACGACCACGAAAAATCAGAAAAAGAAGCAGAAATAATGGAAGCAAAAGAAAAGGCGTACTTATTAGAAATTAAAAATTAAAAATTTCGAAGTAATGTCTAAAGATAATATTATTGTAGGGTTGGATATTGGGACGCACGATATGAAGGTGCTTGTTATACAGAGGAAAGGGAAAGAGTGGGAAGTTTTGTCATATGCGCAAATCCCCTCTTTTGGGCTTCGCAAGGGCGCGGTTGTGAATGTTGAGGAGGTTGCAAAAAATGTTCAGATGATAATGGCGGGGATTCAGAAAGATTGCAATAGAAAAATTGGGTCGGTGTTTGTAAATATTGGCGGGAGCCATTTGTATGTAATTCCTTCAGATGGAATAATTTCTGTTTCCAGGGCCGACCAAAGAATTTCTAAAGAAGATGTTGAAAGAGTTTTGCAGGCAACCCGCGCAATAAACATTCCTTCAAACGAAGAAGTGTTGGATGTTTTTCCAAGAGAGTTTATAATAGACGACCAAAAAGGAATAAAACAACACGTAGATTTGACGGGTGTAAGGCTGGAAGCAAAAGTTTTGTTGCTTTGTGTTTTCTCACCATATTTTGTTAATTTAACGCAATCAGTTTTAAATTCAAAATTTCAAATTAATGATGTTGTGCCTTCGCCCTTAGCTGCCGCGAAGGCTGTTTTGACTCCGCAACAAAAAGAAGTGGGGGTTGCTTTAATAGATATTGGGGCCTCAACAACTTCTTTGGCGGTTTTTGAAGAGGGCGAATTATTGCATTTGGCGGTTTTCCCAATTGGTTCAGCCAACATTACAAACGACATTGCAATTGGCCTAAAAACAGAAGTGGCGATTGCTGAGTCTATTAAAAAACAGCATGGCACCTGCATTTTAAAAACAAATATAACTTCTAACAAGCAAGACCAGGAAAAAAGAAAAATAGAAGTTTTTGACAAGTCTTCGGCTATCAACTTTACAAAGAAAGATTTGGTCAATATTATTGAACCACGCGTTTCAGAAATTTTGGACTTGGTGCAAAAAGAACTGAAAAAAATTGGTAGACAGGAGTTGTTGCCGGGAGGAATTGTTATTACAGGAGGCGGAGCAAAAATTCCAAGAATAAAAGAACTTACAAAAGAAACTTTAAAACTTTCCGTTGAAATTGGCGAGCCAAAAGGCATATTGGGTCTGCAAGACGACCCCGCTTTGGCCACCGTGGCCGGCCTAGTTTTGGGCGCAGTTGATTTTGACGAAGAAGAAGGTATAATGGGAGTTGCCAAAGGCTGGAGCTCCAAATTCAAAAAGATTTTCAAGCTTTTCATCCCATAAACTTAAAAACTTAAAACTATATAAAAAAAGTCCCGGCCAGAGTTTCTGGCCGGGTGATACGGGTGAGCTGGACGACAGCTCACTTTTTGGTTGCGGTTTTGGCTCGTTCGCGAGCCTTTTCGATTCTCCGGAGGAGTTTCGCGACGATCTCGCCTTCCGTGGGCGTTGGAGTGCCGGGTGGGTCGTCCGACATAGGAGCGCTCAGCTCGAGCGCCGTCTCGACAACCTTCTTCGTTGCCCTAATCGGTTCGTGCTTCGGCGGTCTCGTGCTATAGGCGGCGGTCATGCCCGACGCGCCCCGCTCAAGTTGAAAGCCTTTGCCGGTAAGCACCACGGCGCTGTAACTGCCCATGACGGCTTCTCCCTCGGCCACCATGATGGTTTCGCCAGTGCGTTTGAGCAGGCGGAGCGTAGAACGCCACGCCGGCGAGCTTCTCAGTTCTTCGAATGTCGTCGGTTCTCCCATGGGAAGACCTTTCGTTGTCTTGTGTCTTACTGGTCGCTAGCCAGTGTGTGCAGAAAAATACTACCATGATAATATCACAGTACATATCATATGTCAAAGAAAAAAGTATTATTTCATGGCAATTTATTATTAGCCCTGTCAAGAGTTGAAACGTATTTTAAAAAAGGGTAAAGTTAGACATAATAATAAATATTTCTATGCAACCAGTTATAAAAGTTATTGGGGTTGGGGGGTCGGGGTCTAATACGGTTTCTCGCTTGGCTAAGTTGGAGAATTCTTTAGTTGAGCTTTTGGCTATAAATACCGATGCTCAGGCTTTGCATTTTTCAAAGGCACATAAGCAAATTTTAATTGGAAAAAATATAACTCACGGCTTGGGTACGGGAATGGATGACAACATAGGAAAAGAATCGGCTGAAGAGTCAAGGCAAGAAATTTTAGAAGCATTGAGCGGACCCGCCTCCGCCAAGGCTTCGGCGGGTAAAGCTGATATGGTTTTCGTTACCTGTGGATTGGGCGGAGGTACAGGAAGCGGAGCTTCGCCTGTTGTTGCCGAGATTTCAAAAGGTCTTGGCATTTTAACTATAGCAGTTGTTACTACCCCGTTTTCTTTTGAAGGGGCTGAAAGGAAAAAAATAGCAACAAGAGCTCTTGAAAATATAAAAGACAAAGTTGATTCGTTGATTGTTATTTCCAATGACAATCTTTTAAAAATTGTTGACGAAAAAACAACTGTTTCAAATGCCTTTTTAATTTGTGACGAAGTTTTGGGGCAAGCAGTGCAGGGTATCACAGATTTGATTTTGGTGCCGGGAATTATAAATATAGATTTTGCTTCGGTTTTGTCTATTATGAAAAATTCTGGCAGAGCAATGTTTGGCGTTGGAAAAGCTATTGGAGAAAAAAGGGCAATTTTGGCGGCCGAACAAGCCATCAACTCTCCCCTGCTTGATTTTTCAATTCAAGGAGCGAAAGGAGTTTTGTTTAATGCTGCCGGTCAAGACGTAACTTTAAATGAAATTCAAGAAGCCGCAAAAATTATCACAAAAAACGTAGACTCAAAAGCCCAAATAATTTTCGGCGCAGTAAAAGACAACACTTTGAAAAAAGGCGAAATAAAAATCTCCGTAATCGCCACAAAACTGTAACTCTTGACAAGGCTGTTTAGTCTGGTATACTTAAAATAGCTTATCAGATAATGATTACATCCTGGCAACAGGACCAAAAAATAGCATCTTCAGAAATGAGGGTGTTATTTTTTTATCCCGATTTATGGTAAAATTAATTTGCGGAGGTTTCGTCGGAGGTTGAAGCTGGACGGATCCAGCCATTATCTGATAAGTAATTGGTCCCGTAACAACGGGATGTGGTTCGACCCCACCGACCTCCGCGTTAAAGAGTCTCTCCTAAGAGGGATTTTTTGATACAGCGATGCTTGACAAAAGCGGTATTCGGGTGTATAATCAATATATACTAAAAACAGCACTTTTATAGTTAAATTACTTGCGAAAGAGCGCAGTCATAGCCAAAAGCCAATAAATATTTGTTGTTTTCTGGCTGTGACTGCCATTTCGGCAGACAAGCAAACTTCTTTTTTCGAAAGGGACAACGCAATGGCTACTGCCACGACCCAGTCCATCACCAACGGGCAGATTGGACAGATTAACGACCGTCTCGCCACCAAGTTGCGCGAGGCTGGCCCGCCCATGCAGGAGGTACAAACCGTTCTCTCCGCTCCCGGTGGCAAAGTCTTCGACGAGATGGTCGCAGTGTTCCTAAGGTTTGTGGAGGCGGTGGCGAACATGATTGTTCGCACCGTTCGTCCCAACCGCACCCTTGCCCCGCGGGAAATGTTGCAGACGACAGGTCGCAACCTTTATGTGAACAACGAGGTTGTAGACGGAATGCCCCATGGCGAGGGCGACAAGGCCGAGGTTGTGTTTTTCAAGCCAGAGCCAGAGGAATACACTCGGCCTGACTGGATGAGCGACGAAGACCTGGACAAGGCGTACGATTGTCGCGGATTGAAACCTGCTGACCCGTATTCTCTTGCCCAGGCGAACAAGGATGACCCGGCCTTTGCCGACGAGAAGCCTAACGGCACTCACTGGAAAGACAAGGATGGTCACTGGTGTTTCGCCGCGTTCAGCAGGTGGTATGGCCGGCGCAACGTGCACGTGTACCGCCGCGACGATGACTGGCATGGCGGCTGGTTGTTCGCGGGCCTTCGCAAGTAGTTTCCCAGAGTTCTTGGATTCTTGGAAACTTAGCTCTTGATTTGGTTTCCTGATTCCCTTGGACAAAAAGCCCTGTTTCGTTTTTGCGAAACGGGGCTGATTTTTTAAAAACAATATAAAAATTAACAAAATAATAGACAAAAAACGCCCGTTGTGGCGTTTTTTGCTTGTAGTGGGGGCTTATTGCGAGTTATCCACAGTTTTTTAATAAAAAATGGGATTTGACAGGGCCTTTGGGAAGAGTAAAATGGTAATAATCTAGTCGATTTAAAATATTAAATAATAAATAATTTTTTAAGAGGCATTTTAATAAATTTACTGTTTATAAACTTTCAAAACAAAATTTCTAAACAGTAGACTAATTAAAAGCAATGCCTTTTTTTGTCCCCACAAAAAAGCATGGAAGCAGAAATAAAAAAAGAAGAGAAGAAGTCAGAAAATCATATTGAGAAAGTCCAAAAAAGAGATGGGCGGGTTGTTGTTTTTGAGGAAGCAAAAATTGAAGAAGCAGTGCACAAAGCAATTGTTGCTGCAAATCAGGGTGACGGGAAAGAATCTAAAAAAGTTGCAGCAAAAGTTGTACAGCTTTTAAATAAAAGATTTAGACAGGGCGAAATTCCGACTATTGAGCAAATTCAAGACATTGTTGAAGAAGCTTTGATTTTGGAAGACCTGGTTGATACTGCCAAAGCCTATATTTTATACAGAGATCAGCGAAGACAGATTAGAGAGGCCTCAAAAGCAGCTGATGATTCTTCTGAAAAAGTTGATAGTTATTTAAAAGAAGCTGATTGGCAGGTAAAAGAAAATGCCAATATGACTTTTTCTTTGCAGGGGCTAAACGAATATGTTGGTTCTTATATTTCCAAAAAATATTGGTTAAACAAAATTTATCCAAAAGAAATAAGAGACGCGGCAGCCAACGAAGATTTTCACATCCACGACTTGCAATTGCTGGCGCCTTATTGCGCAGGCTGGGACTTGTATGACTTTTTGATAAAGGGGTTTGGCGGAGTTTCCGGAAAGATAGAATGCAGGCCCCCAAAGCATTTTAGGACTGCTTTGGGACAGCTGGTGAACGCTTTGTTTACTTTACAAGGAGAAACCGCCGGAGCAAATGCTGTTTCCAATTTTGATACATTGTTGGCTCCGTTTATCAGGTATGACCACTTAACATACAAAGAAGTAAAACAATCTATGCAGGAATTTTTGTACAACTGCATGGTGCCTACAAGAGTTGGTTTTCAAACTCCGTTTTTGAATGTGTCTTTGGATATTAATCCGCCTTCGCACTTGGCCAAACAGCCGGTAATTATTGGGGGCGAACCGCAAAACGAAACATATGGAGAATTTCAGGAGGAAATGAACATGTTTATTAAGGCTTTTTACGAAGGCTTAATGGAAGGAGACGCATCGGGCAGGCCTTTTACATTTCCTATTCCAACAGTTTCTATTACGAAAGAATTCGACTGGGACAACCCAAACTTGACAGCAATGTGGGAGGCAACTGCAAAATATGGCATAAACTATTTCTCAAACTTTGTTAACTCTGATATGAGCCCCGACGACGCAAGGTCAATGTGTTGCAGACTAAGATTGGACAACAGGGAATTGTATAAAAGAGGAGGAGGATTGTTTGGCTCTTCGCCAAAAACAGGGTCTATTGGAGTGGTGACAATTGATTTGCCAAGAATTGGATATTTGTCAAAAACAAAAACAGAATTTTTTGCAAAGTTGAGCCACTTAATGGAATTGGCAAAAGAAAGCTTGGAAATTAAAAGAAAGGCACTGGATTCTTTTATGGAAAAGGGCCTTTACCCCTATTCCAGATTTTATTTGCAGGACATGAAGAAAATGAGAAATACCTATTTTGGAAATCATTTCTCAACCATTGGAATTATAGGAATGAACGAAGCTTTGCTCAACTTTATGGGAGATGACATCACAACTCCAAAAGGTAAAAAGCTCGCTTTGGAAATTTTGGACTTTATGCGAGATACAATGATTAAATTCCAAGAGCAAACAGGTAATTTATTTAACTTGGAAGCCACTCCGGGCGAAGGCACAAGCTACAGGCAGGCAAAAACAGACAAAGACAAATATCCTGATATTATTACAGCCGGCACAAAAGAAGCTCCTTACTACACAAACTCAACACAACTGCCGGTTGGATTTACCGATGACGTTTTTGAGGCGCTGGATTTGCAAAATGATTTGCAGATAAAATATACAGGAGGAACAGTTCTGCACATATTTTTAGGCGAAAAAATTTCAGACCCAAATGCAGCCAAAAATTTGGTGAAAAAGATTTGCGAAAATTATAGCTTGCCATACATAACCCTGACTCCAACATTTTCAATTTGCCCAACGCATGGTTATTTGTCAGGTGAACACTTTGAGTGCCCGCAATGCGCCATAAAACAGCCTTGCGAAGTTTATTCAAGAGTTGTTGGATATATAAGACCAGTCCAGCAATGGCACAAAGGAAAACAGCAAGAATATAAAGAAAGAAAAGAATTTGCGTTTGTGACTGGTGACGCTTGTTCTCCAGAAGTTGTGCAAGAAATTTTAGAAGAAACACCGGTAGGCGTCGAAGTTGCAACAGTTGTTGCAGAAAAAACAGACATAACAAAATAGTAAAAAATGCAATTTTCTAGGGCAAGGAACTTTCTTGTCGTGTTGGCGCTAATATTGGTTTCTGCAACTAGCGTTTATTTTATTTTTAAAAATCAGCCTGCGTGGGCAGATAAAAATGTTGTCGCGGTTTTAGATAGTCTGGCGATCAATGACAATGTTCAACAGCTCGCGGATTCTATTCCGTTGCCTCCTCCCCCGCCTCCGGAAAAATTGAGCAATCCTCCCGAAATAATTAAAGCGGTTTACGTTACGGCCTATTCTGCAGGAGCAAAAACATATTTAAGTTATTTAAAAAATCTTTTTAAAAACACAGAAGTAAACGCAGTTGTTGTTGATATAAAAGGAAGCGACGGATACGTCGCTTATGCTTCCGGGGCTGAAGAGGTTAAAAAATACAATCTCACAAATCTTGCGATAAAAAATATTGATGAGCTGGTGAGATTTTTTCATGACCAAAATGTTTATGTAATTGGCAGAGTAGCTGTTTTCGAAGATCCGCAATATGCAAAAGCCAGACCAGAATTGGCGGTTTATAATAAAGCAAAAACCCTTCGAGACGCCTCAGGGCAGGCCAACCTGTCACAGCCTGTTTTGTGGCGAGACAATAACGGACTCGCATGGCTTGACCCCAATTCTAAAGATGTTTGGGATTACAATGTTTCTCTGGCAAAAGACGCGTTTTATCATGGCTTTGACGAGATAAATTTTGATTACATACGATATCCTTCTGATGGAAATACAAAGAATATGGGCTTCCCTTTTTTAGATGAAAAAATGGTTGCATCAGAAACAATAAAAGAGTTTTTCCATTATTTGCGGATTAGCCTGCCAAACGAAAAAATATCAGCAGATTTGTTTGGTTTGACAACGATAAATACAGACGACATGGGAATAGGTCAGATAATTGAAGATGCTTTCGAAAATTTTGATTATGTTTGTCCAATGGTTTATCCGTCTCATTACGCAAATGGATTCAGAGGCTTTGTTAATCCAGCCGAACATCCTTATGAAGTTATCAAATATTCAATGGAAAGCGCGCTGTTAAGAGAAAAGAAATTAATTAAAAGTCAACAAGACTTGGCTATGAAAAATAGCGAACCTGCAGGGTCGCCGGCAGCTTCTTTGCAAGAGGTGACTGATATTATGGACCCAGTTTTATTGACGAGAATCAGGCCATGGTTACAAGATTTTAATATGGGGGCGTTTTATACTGCCGAAATGGTAAGACAGGAAATAAAAGCCACTCAAGACTCGTTGGGTGATAGTTATAGCGGGTTTATGTTATGGAACCCGTCAAACATTTATACTCAAGGGGCAGTATTAAAAAACCACCCCGAATAGAGTGGTTTTTATTAGAGTTAATTTTTCTCTTCCAGTTTTACTTTTAGTTTTATTTCTCTTTTATCGCGCAGGACTTTCATAATTGTTTCTCCGCCAATTTTGCATTTTTGCAAAATGTTTGCCAGCGGATTTTTTTGTGTTATTTTTTGGCCGTCGCATTCCAAAATTATATCCCACTCTTTCACTCCTGCTTTGTCCGCCGCAGAACCTGCTACAACTGGTGGTTCGCCAAGCGCCTCTCTTACCACTAAAGCGCCGTCATTTACAGACAGCTTGTTGGCTTCGGCCATTTCTTTGGAAATTAAAACATATTTTACTCCTAAAAACGGCATTATTATCTTTCCGTATTTTTTAACTTCTTCTAAATCTTTTTTGGCGTAATTTATTGGAATTGCAAAACCTATGTTTTGGGCTCCTGCAATCATTGCTGTGTTAATGCCAATAACTTTTCCTTCCATGTTAATTAACGGCCCGCCCGAATTACCCGGGTTAATGGCTGCATCGGTTTGAATAAGGCCTCGTAAATTTTGCATTTGGTTTTCAATGCCCCCAAAGGCAGTTATAAACCTTGAAAGCCCGGAAACAATGCCTGCTGACAATGTGTCTGTAAACTCGCCCAATGCGTTTCCCACCGCCAAAACTTCTTCGCCAAGCTCTATTTTGTCTGAATCATCCATTTCCAAAAATGGAAGCTTTTCGCCGTCAATTTTCAACACCGCGGTGTCATTGATTGGGTTTCTGGATAAAACTTTGGCAGGATATTTGCGTTTTGGGTCTACAACAACAGTGTAGTCGGCACTTGTGTCAGAAACTACATGGTTTGAAGTAAAAACATACCCGTTTTCAGAAATAATAAAGCCCGAGCCGCCGCCAATTTTGGTTTTTTCTGTTCTTAATTTTTTGCCGGCATAAGGAAACGAATAAAAGTTTTCCGCCTTTGGCAAATCTTTAGAAACAATAACAGAAATGACCGCCGGACAAACCTTTTTAGCAATTTCTACAATTGTTGAAACCATATTTTTTGTTTAAATTATTATTGTTAATTGAATAATTATATCAGAATAGATTACCAAATAGCAACTTGCGAAATGGAAAAAATCGTGTTAAATTATATTCAAGCCTTCATAGCTCAATGGATAGAGCAGCTCACTCCTAACGAGCAGATGTAGGTCCGATTCCTACTGAGGGCACA
>Ga0172381_10003382_pt1 | contig 16934 bp, 45 predicted proteins | sample Leawel6488metaG_FD_119754 | JGI IMG/M metagenome (GOLD analysis project Ga0172381, IMG submission 119754) | Leachate microbial communities from a municipal landfill in Southern Ontario, Canada - Leachate well 64-88 metaG | ecosystem: Engineered > Solid waste > Landfill > Unclassified | place... | reverse complement strand
GGCTTATGAAATTAGAGATTACTTAATTAAAAAAGAAATGTATCACGATGTATGTATTTATTTCAATGGTCTTGCTATCTCAAGTTCATGGGAAGGAGAACAAGATAAATATCCAGGTGATTAGAGGTTTAAAATTATTAATAATTTCATTGTCAATATTGAGTATGATGATGAAGGTACATGGGGATGGATTTATAATAACGATGGAATTGTAATATCTGGTGGAAAATTATCTAACAAACATATTGATATGTCTTGTAATGATTTATATAATCAACATCCACCAATATAGGCAATAAATCTGCTCTTTCATTGGTTTAAAATATTTAAGAATTCCTATAAAATGGGATTCTTTTTCTTTGTCTAGAATTGACAGACAATAATAATATATGGTAAAATAATATAAAGAAAAAAATAAGGAGGTAAGAAAATGTTTGATTGGGGACAAGAACCAAAAAAGAGTTGTGGAGATCAATTTATAGAATCATTAAATTCCACTCCATATAAAATTAATTGGAGTAATAAACAATTTGGTAAAGTGTGGTTTGAAACAAGTTTAAATATGCCAATTCATTATAATGGATATTGTATGATTATTATGGGAGTAGAAGGTTTAATTAGAGGATGGAAAATAGATTTATCAAAATTTAAATTAGAAGGATATTTAGCTACAGAGGGATATTTACTCATTGAAGAAGGTAATATAATTGTAGCAGATTTAAAAAAATATATGCGTGAAAATCCAATGATTAATGACCCTAGAATATCTGAAAAAGATATTAATAAATTTGTAATGTTAAATAAAATGTTTTGGGAAGACCCTTACAGTAAACAAAAAAAGAAAGAATATTTATATGATAAACAATTGGAATTTTTAGATGAATAATAAGAAGATGATTATATAAATGAATAAATTATATAATGGTTTAGAATTAAATTATACAAATTGGACTATAGGAGAAAAAGTATTCTGGCATGAAAAAGCTAAAGATGGTGCGAATAATTGGGAAGCAAGAATAATAAATAAAGATGGTCAATTAGAACATTATGCTTCATTTGCAGGAATTGAAAATCGACCAGACTTAGGGAAATTTAAACATTTTTTAAAAACAGATAATGATGATTTTGAATTTAGAATTTTTGAAAAAGGAATACTTAGAATTTTAAAAGAATCAACAAAAATTCGTATTCAAAAAGAATTAGATAATGAATGTTCTTTAAAATGGGTTGCTAATTTTTATTAATATAATTATTAGAGTGCTAAAAATAGTACTCTTTTTCTTTGCCTAAAATTGACAAGGTATTATTATATATGTTAAAATAATATAAAGAGATAAAATAAGGAGAGTGATTAGAATGGATTTAGAAAAAATATTTCTTGTATCAAAAACCTATGAGATTATTACCCCTGAATCTGCTGAAAATGGTGATGCTGAAGAAAGAGGATTTAAGTATCAAGATGAAGAAATGACTGTAGAAGATATTTTAAGAGAAATTGATTATAATGGATTTACAATGTTATCTTCATCATGGATTGAAAATCATAAAAATTCTACAGAACAGAACCATACTTGGATTAATACAGTTGATCCTGATAAAAATTATACAACAGGAGAAGATACCTTTTATGGCTTGCATATTAAATGTACTGAAGGAGAATTTTATAAAATATGCAAATTAGCTAAAATTAGAACTAGTTAAACCAGGATTAATATGAATCATTTTATCTGTTATTATTGTGGAAAAGAATTAATAACTGACTTAGACACTTATGAAGTAGGTTGGGGCTATGTTAAAGGGCATGAGGGCAGGGATGTATGCCCTGAATGTTTAGCATTTGAAGAGGAGGATGATGAAGATGAATAATATTTAAACCACGATTGGGGTACTCTTACAACATATAAAACAATTGCTGAAAAAGGAAATCTTAAACAGAATGGGTAAAAAAGTATTGCTAAAATATATAAAACAAAATTCAGATCAAGATGATTTAATAATGTGAAAGGAAATTATAAGTATGTTTATTGAAGAAAAGAAATTAGGGAATATAGAATATGCACAATCTATATTAGTAGAATTAAAAAAACAATATATTGGAATGAAAATTAAAGATGTTAAATATGATTATTATGCAGAAAGTTTTATACTCATCTTAGAAAACAATGATATAATTAATTTTACTACTATTTTTAACAATGATTAATCAGATAAATTTTAAGTTTTATTGGGTTGACAGTAGGTTATAAATGCCTATATAATGGGATTTATAAAAAAGAAAAAGAAGGTGAAAAAATGAAAGTTTATAATTTTATGAGTGAAGTTGCAGATAGAAGGAAAAAAGAATATAAACAACTTGAAAATATTTTAGATCGTTTAACTGAAAAATATGGAAAGGAATCTAAAGAAGTTAATGAATTTTTTGAAAGAGAAGTGGATTTTGTATTAGCAACTTATATTTATTTGCCTGATAAGTAAGATATCATTTTTTGAATTGAAAGGAGAATAAAAATGAATATTAAAAGTTTAATGCAAGAATATCAAGAGTGGGTAGAACAAGAAGGACATTTAACAATGTTTGCATCTAGCGTTCTACTTTCGTTTATAACAGCAAAAGGATATTCTGATAAAGAATATCAATTAATAGCTAAAGAATTAGAATTTTAAAACTGATAAAATACTACTTTTATTTGGTAGAAAGGAAGGGAAAATTAGGATGAAAGAAATTACTACTATAAGAAATTTAGTTAAACTATTTCCTAGAATGTGGGAATATGAATATAGTCCTAAATGGGCTGAAACTGGAAATTATAGAGATTTGGAAGATGTACTTCGTGATTATAATTATGAATTAGCAAATGAAGATGATTCTGAATATGTAGGAGATTATAATGATTTAAAAGGTTATCTTAATTGTAAGATAAGAAGAATAACCCAATAAATTATCAGTTTTATAAGGAGGAATGAATATATGGATTATTGCGAAGCAAGAACATGGAAAGATGGAAAATGCTATTGTCACACAAGAAAAATAGAATGTAATTATAAAAACGAATCACCTAGTTATAATTGCTCAGAATATCCAGCATATAGAAGGATAAAAGATATGTGCGAAGATTTCTTTGCTTGGAGAAGAAAAGTAAATAAGCAATATTGGTAAAAGAGAGGATGGTGAATTTAATGAATGTATATAAAAACAGAGAACAAGATTTTATTGATTGGTTAAAACAAGAGATTATAAAAATGGATCAAATAATTATTGAAGCACAAAATAAGAAAATAGAATTGTTAGAAAAATTAAAAGAGCAAGAAGTTGACTCTTAATAATTAAACATGGTAAAATATTAATATAATAAAAAAGGAGGTATACCAATGAATCAAGAAAATATAAAAGTAATTGAAACATTAAAAAAGTTATTAGCAAGAGCAGAAGGTAATGCAAATGAAAATGAAGCTAGAGTCTGTATAATGAAAGCACAAAAACTTATGGCAGAACATAACATCAATATGTCTGAGATTAATATTAAAAATGAAAAAGAGGATATTATAAAAGATGGAGTAGGTTCAGCAGGGAGAACTTCATGGTGGGAAAAACAATTATCAACAATAATAGCAAAGAATTTCAAGGTGTATAATTTTATTACTTATAAAGGTAATGGAACACAGGTTATTTTTATGGGTAGGAAAACAGATGTTGAAATTGCTAAAATATCTTTTGAGTTTACTGAAAGTGCAATGAAAAGAATAGTTAAAGATTATGTTTATAAACATGGTGGAGGAGTAGGCACTAAGAATGATTATATCAAAGGATTTTTACAAGGATTACAAGCACAATTTACAGAGCAAGTTGATAAAAATAAATGGGGATTAGTTTTAGTAATTGATAGAGATGTTACAAATCAGTACAACCAAATGAGATTAAAAAAAGGTCAATCATCAGGGCATAGAACTAATCATGATAGAGATGCGGTAAATTCTGGTTATAATACTGGTAAATCATTTGGAGTCAATAGACAAGCGATAAATTAATATATTGACTGTAGTCTGCTTATATAGTAAAATAATATATAAGCAGGATAGAGGTAATATAAAAGGAGTTTCAATATGAATTCACAATCTAATAATATAAATGGTTATAAAGGTGTTTATTGGAATAAAATACAAAAGAAATGGTTTGCAACAATAACATTCAAAAGAAAAACATATTATTTAGGTAGTTATGATAACCCTAAAGATGCTGGTGAAATATATCTTAAAGCAAAAGTACGAATTCATACAGATTTTTTAGAGTGGTATGAAAAAGAATTTAAAAAAGACAAATAAAAAAATCAATTTTATCATATAGGTGGGTATAACAGCACTCACCTATATGATAATAACATATAAAAGAGTGTAAATATTTGCATTACATTGTTTTATATGTTATAATTTAACATATAGATAAGGGTAGTGACCAACCACTAGACTATCAGGGAAATAAACTGATAGACAAGGAGAACATTATGAGTAACTTACAAACATTAGAAGAAAAAGTTCAAAGTATGCTTGACGGAGAGAGAAAACGTAGAGAAGTAGGAATTGAGTTTATTGACAAAGTAACAGAAATTTTAGGAAAAGTAGCTTCTGATATTTGGGGAACAAGAGAATCATGGGAATTTGAAAACACTATTTGGGTAACTAAAATTGATAAAGAAGGAAAGAAAAAAGCAACAGATATATATTTTAGATGGGAAGAAAATACAGGATTTTATCATGCTATTGAATATCCTATACATGGTACAGAGATATCAGAATTAAGAGGAGCAGATTTATGGTATGCAATCCAAGTAATTAAAGATTGGATTCCACAAGTAATTGAAGCAATTGATAAACGTGAAGAATCAAGACAACAACTACTTGATTTGTTGAAGTAGGTGAATAACATGGAAGAAATTAAATTAGAAATTAAAGATGGTGCTTTATTTGAAGTCCCAATATATGAAGAAAATAAACGTGGTAAAAATTGGATGGCAATAATAACACCTGATCCTAAAAGTCCAGGTGGACTAGCAAGGAAATTCTGTAACAAAGCAAATGGTGTTTATTATTACATGATTGATGGGTTAGAAGTAGGAAATGCAGTAGAATTTGGAGCAGATTATTATACTGGAAGTGGTAGAAAACAAGCAGGAAGATGGTACGGAATAATTAAAACTATAACAGATGATGAAATGATATTAATACACTGTAGCAACAGTAGTGAGGCAATAAAGATAAGTAAGGAATTTGTAATAACACTTGATAAAGATGAATTGATTAAAGAAAAAGATAAATTGTTAAAAAGGATCGAAGAAATAGATAAATTATTAAAGGAAGGTGAATAATATGAAAGCAAACTTATTAACTTTACCTACTGGTATTCCAAAAGGATTTGTCTTAGTTCATCCTGAAGTACAAAAACATCCTAGTGATGAGCAATGGGGTATACTACTTAAACATACTGAAACTGATATATATGTTTTGCATTGTGCAGGAGTTAATCGTAGTGTACCTTATAAGTGGGCAATAAGTATAGAGAAAAATTAATAATAGCAGACAAAACAAAAGGAGTGTATTAATATGACAAAAGAAGAATTAATAAAAGCAGTTTTAGACGATCCTGAACCAGCTTTATCTTATACTGGATTAAAATGTATGAACAATAATGATCATGGTAGGTTGGAATACCAAGGAGAAAAAGGTTGAAAATACATTTCTTATGGACATGGTTCTAGTTTCTTTGTAACAGATGAATTTGTAGAAGAAGTAATATGGGATCATAGACAGAGACTATGGAATTTGTATAAATAACAGCAGACAAAAAATAACCCTCCTGTAAAAAGGAGGGTTATTTTTATGTAATAAAATTCTCTTTTTATGTGGTTATTAATCTAAAGACTCATCAAAAGATTCAATTGGTTTACCTTCTTGATTTCTAACTTCAACATATTTCATTGCTATTACTCCTGAAAGTGGTAAATCCCTAATTGCTTCTTTATGTGTTTTATTCTTTAAATTATTAACTGCATATTTATCATAGTCATAATAAATAGTATAATCACTTGTGGTTCCTTCAACCTGTGACCAATGAACTACTAAATTAATATTCTTATTTAATTCATTGATTAAATATTGATATGCTGATTCTCTAATTCCATTACATACAGATTCAACATCACAATTATCCATTGGACTAAAAATAATTAAGTTATTATTGATATGATCATGATGCATAGTATATTTTCTTTCATTACCTATTTTATTATAGGTATTATTTAGATTTCTCAATTCAAGAGTTTTCATTTCACTCATCCTTTCAAATAAATTTATCCTTTTATTTGACTACATTCTTCGCATAATCCCCATACCCAACCTTTAAGCAATACTTGAGTTATTGATTTACCACAACAACCACAATTACCAATTGGAGATAATTGATTAATTTTATAATAACCAAATTTATTTAAAATGTTTTCGATCATATTATATATCCTTTCCTTGATTATTTAAATAATCTTTTGCCATATTTTTTAAGTGTTCATTTAGATGTTTATCATCTATTTCTGTAAAGCATCCACATATAGGGCATACAAACCCATAATTAATACCTCCATCATCTGGATATTTAAACCATGCTCTTTTTATTAAATCATCAGCATTTATTTCAAGAGTTGATCCGCAAGGTACTTTATCTCCCTGATTCCAATTCTTACCTGTACAATTGACTTCTAACATCCAATCTTCAAAGGGTTTTCTTTCTTTTAATATTTTCATATAATTACTCCTTTCAAATAAAACGAACATTATATCATTTTGTCAAAGCTATTTTTTTGCCTTTATGAAAAACAATCTTATACCCATCTATTTCTGTTATTTCTCTGGCATAAGAACTCATGATATAATGATAATCTTCATCACCTTCAAGAAATTTCTCTATAGCTTTTTCTTCATTCTCAGCAATTATTAATGCATGTGGATCACCATGTCTTATAGTTATACCACTAACCATAAATAATTTCATATCCTTTAACCTCCTAATAAAATAAGAATTTTATCTACCAATAAATCTATCTTCAATTTTCAATTGTAAAAATTTTTCATGTCTTTTCTCTCTTGACACTAAAATTAATTCGTTATACTCCCAAGGTGCTATCTTGAATAATTGACCATCTGTATATAAATATAAAGGTTCACTTACTTTGTTGAATTCAATAATATCTCCATCTTTAAAATTTTCACCTACTTTTTTAATCATTTAATTTATATTCTCCTTTCCAATAAATTCAATATTTTATGACATCTCATACCACAAATTAGTCAACAATTCATCCGCATCTTGTTTGGTTTCTATAATAATATCATCTTTAACAACTTTATCTGGATACTGAAAAGCACCTAAATCAATATGATAATAAACAATTCTAGTTATATCTTCATCAAAAATACAAATAGTCCAAGGGTCATCTTTGCATTGAGAATAACATATTTTATTTTTCATTTTGTTCCTCCTATAAAATATCCTTTTTATTACCATTTTACCATTGATAAAAATACTTTTTAGTAAATATTACTTTAGGTAACTCATCCTAATATTTCATGAATATTTTTCTTTGCTTCAAATACATTTTCTGCTTGAATATATCCTTCAAAATCTATATCTAAATATTGTGCAGAATAAGTTTTTATTTTATATTCATACCATTTCATCTTTTTATTCTCCTTTCCAAATAAAATGATTCTTTTATTTGGTTTTAATCTATATATTTAATTTCTAATTTGTCGATAATCTCTGAGAATAAACCTATATACTCTCCTTTTAGTTTATTAGAAGTATTTTTTATTCCATCGAACTCAATATTAACAAAAGGTTTGGGATATTTCGACCATGCTAATACTATAGAAATACTTGGTTCAGCTCCGCTACAAAAAAAATAACTTTCATCATGAAGATAATATTCATATTTAAAATTACCTTCAATGACCTTTAAGTCAAAACTACCTGTTCCTATAAAGTTTACTCCCCATTCATTAATACCTTTATCGACAGTCGTAAATCTTTTTTGTATAACTGCTTTTTCTTTTTCAGTTAAATTATTAAAAGACTTATTAGCATATTCACTATTAAATAACAAAGTTGTTATTAATACTTTTTTGTCTTGGGGTGGCAATATATCTTTAATACTTTTCCATCCAAAACTAAGATTATTAAAATCTTCTTCGGAAATAACTTTACCAATAATTTTTCTATGATTTAACATACTTTTCTCAACTCCCTATAGAATAAGTATTTGATCATATCACAGTTAGTATTTGTTCTTTTTCTTCAATTATCTTCTCATCTTTATTTACTTCTATCATTTTACCTGTAGCAGACCAATTATGATCTTCGATTAAATTTCTAAATTCATATTCAAAATTATCTAATAATAATTCATCTGGTACTTCTATTAATAAATCTAAATTAAAATATTTCATACTAATTCACCTCCCAATGAAATCTACTTTTTATTCTATAAAAGTTCGATTCTCCCAAAAGTTATTGTGTTCAATATCCATTTGCCCCTCAGCACCATCTGGTTTTTTATATTGAATATTATATTGCCTAATTTTTTGCCAAAGTTGTGTCTGTGGATTAGTTGAGTCATACATAATTTTTTGATATTGTTCTTCAGTTATCCAACCATATCCTTCAACATATTTTTCATTAATTCTAAGTATTTCTCTGTCTTTATAAAATGCTTTTCCCATTTCTAATCATTCCTCCTTATTATCTTTCCTACATTATACCACTAATAAATAAATATAGTCAAATATATATTATATTAACACAAAAAAATAACTGGAATTAAACCAGTTATTAAAACACATACCAGATAAAATTTAGTTTTTATTTACAACATGCAATTTCTTTTTGGCTTTTAATAATATGTTTTGCTACAATATTTAATTCGCTTGTTATGTATTCTGCCATTTTCCACACATGGAATAATCTAGTATTTTGTAATACCATTTGTTCTAAATATCCACTTACATTTACACAGCCAGCAATTGATATATCCCCTACTGGTGGTAAATCTTTATTTAATGCTGAACCTGGATACATAGGTTTATTTACAATATTAATATTTCCAATTTTACTCATATCTCCTAAAGAAGCATCAATAGCAATAGTGAACCCTTTATGTTTTATATTATTCCATATCTCAACTACATTCTGTGCATGAACAGGATTTTCTAATGTCCCATAGAGAGGAAAAGGATATTTTTTCTTAGTTAACATAGTTCCAACTAAAGGGGCTAAAGTATCTCCAGTTGCTCTGTCAGTTCCAATACATAGTAATTGTATATTGTTATGAGATCCCACTAATGATAATACTTCTTTAGCAATCTTGTTTTTTGTAAACTTTGTAATTCTCATATTTAATTTTTATCTCCCTTCTTATAAAATCAGGATTTTATTTGGTTATTTGTTTATTTTTTGTCTATGTTTATATTGACTATCTGCAAGATAATTACGACATTCTTGACAATGTGTATAATTATTAGATTCTTTTCCACAAAGTACACATAACCCATTATCTTTTCGATATTTATTCATATCTATTTTATTAATCTTTATTTCTGTCCTTTCTGGAGTTAATTGGATAATTTTTAAAATAATTATTGTAAATAATTTATTGCTCATTCCTTGAGGGATATCCCAATATTTATAATTTATACTTCTTCTAAATATTGTTGTTTCCATAATATTTATAAATCCTTCAAATTCTTCAATAGATTTAATATCTTTAATAATATCACTTATATCATCTTCATATAGATGATAATTACTTTCATAATTAACATACATATTATATCTCCTTTCCTAATGAAATGAATTTTTTATTATTCCCCAAAGATTTTATGCTGTAAATTGTTGCATCTTTGGGCAGATTCATTATCAAGATTCCATAATCTATCTTCCATTACTTTAAGAGCAATTCCTAATTCAAAACAAATTAGCATATTGCTAGTTTTCATACTTTTTTCAATAGCATCTAATAATTCTTTTAATGTATCTTTTTCCATTATTATTCTCCTTTCAATAACCTAATAAAAAGAATCATTTATTGGTTTTCATATTCATCAACTGCTTGAGTTAATATCCTTCCTAGTTCTTGATATGGATTAGATGAATTTCTGGATTTTGAAAATTTAATTAATTCGCTTAATTTTGTTGATTTTTTAAACTTCAATGGTTCACAACCAGCAAATTTATATTGATTTTCAAAAGTTTCTATAAATTTATTTTTTAATATTGTATTTAAACTTTTCATATGTTTTCCTTTCGTTCAATAATTAAAATACTTTAGTTGCCATCCTATTACCTACCCAATCATGAATTTCTATCTTATCTAAAATAATATCTTTACCAGTTTTTAATTCTTTAGTAATTTCATCATGGGATAAATTTATTAATCTCGCCCATTCTTTCATTATTCTACTCCTATTGTGCTCCCAAGTGGTGACAATTTTATTACCTGAAGAAATGAATTTTATAGAATAACTTTTCTTTTTCATCTTATCCCCCCTCTATTATTACCTTTATATTATTTTAACATGTAAAGCAATATCATGTCAAATTATTACTCTGATAAATTTGACCTTTCATTAGGTTTGGCGAGTTCCTTCCTATTATATATATGTGCGTGTACGTGAGTAGTAGATTATATTAAGATAAATAATTGACATAATAGTTATCCACATGGTAAAATAATATAAAGGCAAAGAAGGAAGGAGGAAAATTAATTATGAGAAAGCAAAAATGTAAACCTAGTGAAAAACAAATTATTATTGGATCTCACGCTTTAGGAAGATCAACAGAAAGGAATATTTCAATTAATGAAATAATAGAAGTCATTAGAAAAGGACGAATTGGATTTACGCAGGATGGGAGATATGAATATTATTCAAATGGTATACGTATTATAGCAGAGCATCACTATGATAAAATAATAGTTATTACAGCAACATGGGAAAACTATATTAATCATAGCATACAGGCGTTAAAAGAAAGATATGATTTAAGTAATAAAAAAGCGATAAAAATAGCGAGGGCAATGTAAGATAAATAAGGGAGTGTTGAGTATGGTATTAAAATTTAACATTTGGAAATCTGAAGATGAATTATTAATTACTAATATAATTGAAGTAAATGAAACAGTAGGGAACTATATTCTTTTTGGCCAAAGTGAAATACAAGGAGTGGAAATGAAAATCTATAAAGATTATATAGAAGTTAATGTCAACGATTGGGCTTTAAATGTAGCAGAAAATGCAGTTAATATAAAATAAAGGATGTGGATTTGATGGGGATCATTGCTTTAATATGGGCAGGGATAATTTATTTGATATGTAAAATATTCTTTAATTAAAGGGAGGAATATTTATGACTAAATATGAAGAAGCTCAACAATTAGTAAGAAGATCATATGGATTAAAACCTAAAAATGCCTTAGATAGACTTTTAAAAGCTGAATATATTTTCAAAGAACTAAATGCAGAACAAGATTTGCAAGATATTCAAAGACCTATTCAAACTTATAAAAATATTTTAAGCATTTTGTGAATTCTCAGTTTCATTGGGTTAATAAAAATAATAAGGAGTGATTGAATATGATAGGAAAAAATTATTTAGGATTCACTGATAATATGAAACCAATGCAAAAAACTAAAGTAGAAAATACTTTAGATAAAAAAATTCGCTACAATGGAAAAGTAATGGCAACTAAAGATTTTGTTTTTTATTTGCTTAAAGAAGAAAATTCAACTCCTACAGTTGAAGAAAATTATAGTTATTACAGTAGTAAAATTGATGGTTATACAAAACCTAAAAATAATTATGAATTAACTAGAATTGATAAAGAATCAAACACAAGAGTTTATAACACTATTACTAAAACAGAATATGATTTTGCAAATTATCTAATAGAAAACAATTTATTAAATGAAGAAATATTTAATAAATTCATCAAAGATGAGACTGATAGAATTGCAAAAGAAAAACAAAATGAACTAGATAAAATCGAAGAAGAAAAGAAACGAAAAGAAGAATTAGAACTACAGAAAAATGAATTCGATAATTGGTTGAAAAAACAAGCATTGCAATATAATAATAATGAAAAATTCGTAATTGCTAAAGAAATATTTACTAATGAAGTTGGTAGGTATGATGATTATCAATTAAAAAAGTTATTAGTATTAATTGATAATATAGAAACATCTTTTTGTAGAACAAATTTAATCAATTGGCTACATTCAGGTAATCCTTCTAGTAAAAAAGTTTTTTATCATGTAACAGGAATTAAATTACCGTCAACAAATAAAGACACTTATGAAATATTAAATAATATAAATACGAGCGATTATAAAACTTCTAAAGAATATAAGAAGCGTAATAAGCATGAAAAAGATGTACAAACATTTTATAAAATGATAACCTCTCCAGAACCACATTTTGAAACAATAGAAGCTGAAGCATTTAACAAATATGGATTAGAAATGTTTATAATTAATTATAATAAACAATGGATAATATCTGAAGCTAAAAGTGGATTAAAAATAGCAAGTGGATTAACTAGACAAGAAGCATTAGATGCTCTACAAAGTAGCATTAATAGATCTGGAGTTAAAAGAGTAGAAGAGTTAATTAACCAAGCAGTTGACAAATATGGCTTATCTCCAAGGTATCAAAATCAAACATGTTAAATGAATTAATATTTTTTAGGGGGGTTAGTCAAATGATTAACCTCTTACTTTATTTGACACATGTTATATTGACATGGTAAAATAATATAAAGAATAAAAAAGGAGTGATTGAAATGAGTATTGACAATGTAAGTATCGAAATGAGAACAGCAAACAGTGCTTTTCAAGAAGATGATATGAGTTTTGGTTGTGAAATGGCAAGAATATTAAGGGAATTAGCTGATAAATTTGAAAATGGGGGTACGCCAACTTATGTTATGGATATTAATGGAAATAAAGTTGGAAGCATAGTATATAAAGAAGAATAGTACCCAATAAAACTCCTATTTTAATAGAAAGGTGGAATTGAGATGGATAAGAGTATTGCTGAAAAATGGCTAAAAGCATTTGATGAACATGAAAAATCTTGGAATGGCAAAGATTACACAGGGAAAACTACTGATGAAATATTTTTTGATAAATTATCAAACGAAGAGAAGCAAACAGGATTTGCAATTTGTGTAATGAGTTTTGGATGGCAATGGAGTAATGATATAATAGATATATGTAATAATATTATTGAAAGTAAAGATTGGTGGGCAAATTACACAGAAAATAAGTGTCCTGATTGTGGATTATTATTAAATGAAGATGGAGTATGCTCTGATTTTGATTGTAACACCAGATAAAATGTGTCTTCTATTGGGTGGGTGCATAATAGTACTCACCTTAATAATAAAATAACATATAACAGATTATATTTTTGACAGTATGATGTTTTATATGTTAATATATGACATATAGCAAATATGTTGGCGAACAGTAAACGCAGAAAGGGGCATGTATTATGGAAAATAGTATTATTAATGCGTTGAAAAGATTGGAAAGAGCAGGAGATGAAAATTCTAGGGTTACTGAAAAATTAAAAGCGTCTTGTGTTGAATTAGGAGAATTTATTGAAAAACAAGTACCTCATGACGTAACATTACCAAGAGATTATATAGTAAAAACACACAGAGGTTCTTATTATTTTGGTAAAATAAATCCTGATCAAAGTTTTGCATATGATGATGAAATATACACTATAAATATTACTGTTGAACCAACAAGAGCAATTTGTTTAGAATTTGCAAAAGATATATCAGAAGGATTACTTGATGAAATTGCTGAATTTCTTGAAAAAAGAATTAAAAAAGAAGAACAGGCAATAAAAATTATTGAAGAAAAATTAGTAATAACAGCATAAATTAATTAATATAGTGTCATCTTAATAGGTGACACTATATAGAAAATATAAAGGAGGAATTTTAATGTTGAAGATTAAATTTTATGGAAAAGATTTTACTTCATATGAAGATGCGAATGATCAACTTAATGAATTAAAAAATAGTATTGATGGAGAAGAAAAAGCAAGATATGATGTAGTAGTATATGAAAACAGAAGAGAAATTGATGCAGCAACTATAACAATTGACAAAGAAGACAATAGGACATTTCGGCAATTAATCGAAGAAGCAGAACCTAAATGGTATATCCCAGGCACTTCAAAAGGAGAAAAATATCTAAAAGATTTAAAACCAATAACTGATGAAGAATTTGATGAAATGATGGAAAATAGAAGAGATTAAATGAAGGAGGTTTTAATTATGTACGAAAGAAATGGTGAATGGTCTGGATATGAAATAATAGAAGCAAATACAGGTTGGGTAATTACTACTTGGAGTAGAGAACAGGGTGGTATTAATGGAAGAAAAATTTTAATACCATTTGGTACTTGGGGATTTCAAAAGGGACAAAACTTATCAGAAGATTATAATGGATGGATGGATATAGGCGAAGCTATGAAGAGTATGGCAGGAGATAATCCAGAAGCAGTAAAAGTTTTGCGTAAAGGAAGAAAAGTATCATAAGATAAATACTGGATTTTATTAGGTAAGAAAGGGTGGTCGTAATGATAATTCTAAATACAAAAACAAATAAAGATATGGAAATAGAATTAAAGGAATTTAAAGTCTTATTTTCAAATGAACTAGATTTTACTCTTGAAAAATTTAGTGAAAACAATATGCAAGATTATCTTTGGGAACCCGAAAGTAGTCCTACTTATAATGAACAAAAATCTATAGATGACTACGTAACAGAACTTAATAGTAGGTTTTATAAAAAATTAAAAGATAATTTTAATGAATATTCAGAACAATGGTCTTCCCCAAGAGGAAATGAACCTATATATGAAATTATTGAATGGTAAATTGAATTATATTTTATTACCTTAGTTTTTAGATTATTTTTTAAGAATTACCCATAAAGGAAAATTTAAAAGGAGATTTTAAAATGTTAAATGAAAAAAATTTAAGTAATTTAAAAGAAACCTATGGAGAAAAATTACGTGGAGAATTAAAAGATGCTGTAACTGATATTTTAGGAAAAGTTAATGAGGGCAAAATAAAAAGATTTAATAGTTTAACGGAAGTATTACGGAATAAACTTATCGAATTATCTCAACTGAATATTTATAGTGTAATATCAAATAAAGAAATCAAAAATACCACTCGTAATTTCGCAGAATCACATTACAATTGTTATTTAAATAAAGAGGGAAAAGTTATCAATGAAGAAAATGCTTATATTCAAGCACATTGGGTTGTTAATGATTGTCAATACCCAGGTGAAATTACTTATTTTGAAGCATTTATTGGTACTACTAAATTTCCTGTTATTTAATATTATTTAATAGTTTTTAGTTTACCTTTGAGGAATTACCCGTAAAGGGAAATTTGAAAGGGGATAGAAAAATGAAAGAGTATGATATTTTTGAACAATTTGATGGTTATGCTTTTGGGATTACATCTAATGATTGGGATTGGGATATGATTATTGATAACCAAATTATAGATGTAAAAGAATTAGAAGATGAAGATCAAAGATTTTGGCTTTTTAAAAAATGGTTAGATGCAAATAAATTCCCTGAAGTTGATTCTTATCACATTAAAGAATGTATAGAATTTTTTGAATTTTCTTTAACAAAAGATGGTCAAATTAAAACTGGTAAAAACGCAGAGATTTTTAAAAAAGCAAGAAATTACTTTGTTAAAAATAAACAAATAATTTTAGATGAATTAAAAAGATTATCTGAAATACAAAAAAATCATAATGAATTTGAAAAATCTTTACCTAATGAAATTATTATTCTTAAAAGAGAATTAGAACCTACAATTGTAATTGAAATGTCAGCAGGTTTACCACAAGCATATATAAGAATTTTAACTGAAGAAGATTATGGCAATGGTAAATCAGTTTATTATACTATCTGTGAGCCAGGAAGTAAAATGTCTGAAAAAGCACCTATATGGCTTAATGGGTGGTGTAATACAGTAAATAAATTATTGAAACAAAATGCTAATTTATTTATGGATGAAATGTATTATGAAACAGAAGTTGACAGAATGACAGTAGCACAAGTGGCAATAGGTGTGCCAATTGAATTAATAGGAACACCATCAATAAAACAAATAGAAAAATTAGTGTTTAATGATAATTTAGAAGAGTAATTATTAAATATACAAAACCACAGCTCATTCTAACAAGTGGGCTGTGATGGGTATATTAAATAAGAAAGGAAGTGTATAGTAATGAAAGTATGTAGGAATTTGGATAGCTTATTAAAATCAATAGAACAAGGAGAACCATGTTGCTTAAAATATACAAATAAAGCACAAACAGAAAGGGGATATATTATATATCAGCAAAATGGAACTAATTTAATTGTATCTGATGAAACTTATGATAAAATTAAAGACTATCTCAAACAAGTAAACTAATAAATTATTATTTTATAAGGAGTTGAAAATATGATTGATAGAAGTAAAATTAAAACAGATATTGATTTCATACCTAAAGTAAGAATAGCTGACTTAAGTAATTTTGTAGTATATACTGATGAATATAGTTTTGATGTTAAAATTGAACAAGGGTATAAAGATAAAGAATGTACTGAATATGACCATACTAAAAGAAAAGTTGTTGTGTGGGGATATGAAAAAGGTAATCCAGTTTTAATATTGGAAAAACAATATGATAGTCTTGACGAAGTATATGTTATTATAGATGATTTACCTGAATTACATCCAGTTATATTAGCAATATGGAACATGATGGATGTATATAATAATAGGTTTAGGTAAATAAAATCT
>Ga0172381_10003381_pt1 | contig 16938 bp, 15 predicted proteins | sample Leawel6488metaG_FD_119754 | JGI IMG/M metagenome (GOLD analysis project Ga0172381, IMG submission 119754) | Leachate microbial communities from a municipal landfill in Southern Ontario, Canada - Leachate well 64-88 metaG | ecosystem: Engineered > Solid waste > Landfill > Unclassified | place... | reverse complement strand
TGCTCAGACTTAGAACTCCTTAAATATGCCATTTCATACCGCTACAACATTAATGAATGCTGCTCGATCAAAAAAACAGTCGAAACAAATGGAGCTGCGCATGATAAGGCGCTCCAATATCTTGAGTACCTGTTTGAACTCTGGGAACAATACACAAGCGGTACCTTAAACACAGCTTTTCATAGGCGGCGCACAAATTATTTAACTGAATCCTTAAAAAGAGATCTTTCTTCTTTATCTGATACAGAACAATTAATATTTCATCTTTATTCCGACGCACACCATGAAGTACTGAAGACAGGAAAATAAATAAAAATATACGGAGCCTATCTTAGTTCATGTTTTTCGTAATTTATCGATAGTTCTTTTAAAAAATCAATCAAAAAACCTAGAATCAATCCCTTGGTTTTGCTAGGATAATAGCCTAGTTATAGCCATTTTTAATAATCAAAGGTCATATATGTTACAAAAAAACAACGTTCTTCTTTATTCTATGTTCTTCACCCTATGCTCATTACCAGGCGCTCTTTTATCACAGGACACTTGCAAGAGTGAAAGTCAAGACGATGATAATCTTAGTGAACTTTTTGAGAAATTCGATGAAGAATTAGTTCGAGACGGTCGCAGGATCTGGTTCGCAAGCCCCCAAGATGTTCAACGATTCGATACTGAAGAAGATAATATTTATGTAACATTGGAAAAAACCTACAAAGAAAACTATTCCTATCTTCTCACCAATGGCCCAACACCACATTTTGTAGAACAAAACAAAAAAATGATTGAGCAAATCAATCTAACTCCGTGTTCCTATTTACGAGTCTATGAGTATGCAATTAATCATCGCTCCAAGCTCAATCAACTAGTTATTTTAAAAGAACAAAAATCTAGATCTCTCTGCTCTACCGCCATGAATCTAGACCGCTTAAAAGACCTGTGGTCCCAATATGATACCAGCCATATATCTAGGAAAGATCATCAAACCAAGACAGATGATCTCTGCAAACGAATAAAACGCGCCCTGTCCGACTTGCCAAAAGAGGAACAGGTCGAATTCTATCTCTATTTAGATGCTAATTATGGAGCTCTTGATGCTCCCGAAAATCCACCCACAGCTAAATAATCAAAAGCACTTTCAATAGGATCTCATCAGTAAGTCGTAGAGAGGTTGTTCCTCAATACCACCTATATGTTTTGATACCTGAGTACCATTCCTGAAAATAAAGAGCGTTGGCATACCCGTTATCCCAAATTCTCCGGCAAGAGCATTAGATTCATCAACATCAACATGCGCAAACCATATTTTACCAGTAAGTCGTGCTGCTAGATTTTCAAGAACTGGTTGTAGCCTTTGGCATGGTGGGCACCATTGAGCACCAAACTTAATAACAGCTACTGGATGTTCCTTAACAAACAGATCAAGCGCTTCTTTACTCGTTATGTGTACAATTGATGCAGCTGTTTGAACAGGAGCTGCTGGTACATTAATAGCTTCTTCCCCGTTCTGCTCTGTCATTGCAGGTGGGGTAACAATAGCTGGCGTTCTTTTCACAAAACGATAACCAATAAAAATGGCTGCTATCGCCCACGCACCTACAACAACAGTTAATGCCGTTGTATTTAAAATACGGGAACGCTTAAGCCATACCAAAAAGAGTCCTGAAAATATAATGATAACTAAAAGAATGGGATACAACATAGATGTCCTTGATGATAATTATTACTTTTGTTCTAATGGGGTTTCTGTTTGTGCTACAGGTGCTTCTGTTACTGCTGGTGCTTCTAGTGCTTCCACCATTTTTTGTTCTTCTGCCACAAAACTACATACTTGGTCTAAAAATTTTTTGTATACAGGCTGAGTAGCAATAAAGGTAAATAATATAAATACAATATTCAGCAGGAAAAGGGGAAGAAACTTCTTCATAAAAGAAACGTTAAAAAGAAGTTTTGCTACCCATCGTTGAATATATGTTATGAAAGCAATAACTAAAACAAGCCACACTAACGAACCAAAAAATAATTGCATTGGTGATAATCCACTGAGGAAATCAATAAAGCGCGGTGCAACATGGATATTAAATAAATTAGCCACCAAAGTAGCAGCAAAAAACAACAAGATCGTAACGAAAGCAAGTACGACTGCAAGAAGAAGTGATTGTTTCATACTTCTCTTTAAATACCAATAACTCAACGCCCCAAGGCATATAAACTGCACGGCAAAGAAAATTACCGGGATTAATATTAAAAGATTCGTCATATCCATTATACGTTCCTTATCGTTTATGGATGTTACACAAAATACCACTGTCTCATACTTTTATTGTTACCGATAATCATAATATCCACATATATCATTCCTATCAGCTTCCTAAAAAGGAATACCACAGGAATACAATAAATAGCAAATTTTAATAGGCTTGGCATCAAACAAAAAAGAAAATGACAGTTTGAGGATACGCACCACAAGCAGACGCTATCATCGCCAAAAGCAGTAAAAATAAAATATTTAAAAAGGACGACAACAAGAAAAGCTTCGGAAGAAAGACACCATAATAACGCGTAGCTACCAACCGTTGAACATAGGGAATTAAGGAGCAGAGTAAGATATAAAAAGCAGGAAGAGCGATTAATAAGAGACCAAGAGCAGTTGATATATTCATATTCGGAAAAGATATAGACACACCATAAAAAACGCACCGAACAAGTACCCGTCCCAACCAGCTGAGCCCCAGAGCAACAAAAGCAAGTCGTACTGATAAAGAGAAGGCCTGCTCGCAACCCTTCTTCACATACCAATAATTGAATGGCCATAACCATAGCAATTGCATAATGAAGAGAAATACTGGAGTCATCAACATGAGCATTTTACGTTCCTTTTCACATATGAACAATTAAATAAAAGACACCAACGTTTCATACATTTTTTGCTTACTAATGATAGCTGTATCAAATCGCCCTACCACAACACCCTTCTTAAAAATCAGTAGTACAGGAATTCCCTGAATAGAGAATCTCTTCACTATATCTTGCGGATCATCATCAAGCTCTACGTGTGCACAGGTTACTTTGCCAACGAGACGTTGTGCCATGTACTCAAATGCAGGTTCCATAGCACGACAGGAGGAGCAGGTGCTTGCACCAACTTTTACGGCAACAAGATCATGTGCCGTAATAAGTTCATCAAATTGCGCATTGTTTTTAATAAGAGGCATATCGAGCTTTTCACCAAGACGTGGGGAGTAATAACGTGATTCCCACTTATGGGATACGGCATCGGTAAAGCCATTGTTTTGCAAGAAAGAGATAGCATCTAATGCTGCTTTTATTCCATCACCAGCAGCAACACCAGCTTGACGATAATGAGGATCACATATATCACCAGCTGCAAACACACCAGGACGCTCAGTTTCTTGTGAGTAAGGAGAAACACGTAGGTATCCCTGCTCATCATGCGCTAATGACTTAAATATTCCACTTTGTGGCAGCATACCGATTGCTAAGAACACACCATCCGTAGCAAGAGTGGAGACAGAACCATCTTTATTATTTTTAACTTCAATTCCCGTCACATGAGCCTTATCACCTACAATACGCACAATTTCCCGGTTATTCAGTACGTGAACATTTTTTAATGAAGCAAGACGTGCTCGCATAGCAGGAGCCGCACGTAATTTATCACCTCGTACAATAACCATCACTTTTGATGCCTGTAACGACAAGAGACTTGCCTGTTCTACGGCACCATCACCACCACCAACAACTACCACTTTTTTATTTTTATAAAAAGGAGCATCGCAAATAGCACAGGCAGTAACACCCTTTCCCCAATATTCTTTTTCTCCAGGAACAGAAAGAGTGCGATGCGTTGCACCTGTCGCAATAATGACCGTAAGCGCATGAATGACATGCCCTTCATCTGTTGTCAGCTTGTATGGCCAGTGTGAAAAATCAACCTGAGAAATTGTTTCATTAATAGGCAAAGCTCCAAAATGTTCCGCCTGCTTTTTGGTGATATCCACCAGCTCACTTCCCAATTTTCTTCCGGTACCTGGCCAATTTTCTACATAACTTGTTTCAGTCAGTTGACCACCAGGACGAGGCCCTTGAAAAAGTACGGTATACAGAGACGCACGAGATGTGTATAAAGCCGCACTAAGCCCTGCAGGACCACCGCCAATGATGGCAATAGGTATAATATTTTCTTTTTGTGCTGCATCATTCAACGACACCATCCTATTACGCGATTGAGCAGAAATACGCGTCGCTATAAAATAACCGCCAGCGCCAATCAACATGCCGCATAAAACGGCTAATAAAATACGTTTCATAAAAATCTCTTACTTTTTAAAAAACCTGCCATTAAAATACACTTAAAGACCGTAGCATAACTTTACCACAAAGCAAAAGAGTTTCCTCATGCGTCTCTTCCTTTCCCTTTTTTTTACTATCTCCTTAGCAGTACCAATTCATAGTTATTCGGCAGAGAGCGAAAAAACAATTCAAGACGAGCCAGAGCTCATCTCACAACTAGACGAGTATCAGCAACACCTTGATACCCTTAAAGGAATTCTTCAAACTGCAGGGACCATACTTGGAACAAGTTCCCGTTCTACTCAGGATAAACAGCTCATACGAGACTGGATTATTCAGCAAACGAAAGACATAGAAACGCTCAAAAAAGCAGTTCTTTATAATAATTCTGAAAAATTTACCTCCAGTCTCTCCGCCAGTTATCAGTGTTTATCCCGTATATACACAGCGTTCACCAGTAATTTCTCTAAGCTCTTAACCTCGCCGCTACCTGCACTCACTTCGATTACGTTCGACGCGCACGTGTGCCGAAAACAACTTAACACCAATAAACAGGCAATTACCCTACTACAAACACGTCTCAGTACCATCGACGTCACGCCACTCAATAGGTTGTGCCGCGCAGCCGACTCGCTTAATCACACCTATAATATCTCATCACGAGTTACAACCGCGTGCAGCATGGCTGCTATTGCCGCTGTTGCCCTCTATCTCACCCCTAAACGATATCTGCCTAAAACGCTGCTCCCTTTAAAAGAATCCCTGGGCCCTCAGCCCGTGTACAAACATGAAGCTCTCCAAAACGGAGATGATTTGCGAGTACTAGGACACATAGATAATTTTATTCGCAATTTCCGTGATTTTATGCCCGCCATCAGTCTCTTTATATCACTCAATGGGCAATGGCTTAGCCGACACCTTGCAACTGCCTCCATTCGTGCTGAACAAGCTCGTACACAGCTATGGAAAAAGTTACGCGGAATTCATGATGCATCTCAGGATGATCAAGAGGAAATAACCCTTGATGATGAACGACTCATAGGCATGGAATCACATTTAAACTTATTCAAGGACATTGCCCACTCCATTACCAATCCAGAGCAGTACACACAGGCGCGAACCCTCTTAAAAGATAGCATTCTTCTTGTTGGCCCCTCACGAACAGGTAAAACGCTTTTAGCTCATGCTCTTCAAGGAACCCTTAACAGCCTACTACGCACAAAAAACGAACAAATTGTCCGCTTTAAGGAAGTAGCCTGGCATGAATTTTTTACCGATTTTGAAGGTGGATTTAAAAAAATCATCAAAGAAGCTCAAAGCTGTGCCCCCTGCATTCTCTTTATCGATGAAATCCACAATCTCCCCCTACAAACAAAAGATATGGGTGGGAAGGTTCTTACCGAATTTCTCACCCTTCTTCATACCATCAATCAAGAAGGTGATCCGTATCATCAAGTTATCCTCATCGCCGCAACAAACCGTCCAGAATTTCTTGATCCGGCCCTGTTACAACCAGGACGATTTGGAAGAATTTTGCACTTTCAAAAACCAAACCATACACAACGTGAACGCTATTTCACCGTTATGCTTTCACGCATGCTCATAGACCCACAAGAAATTGCCATTCAGACCCTTGCTCACGAAACAACAGGCTGTTCATACGGCGATCTTGATAAGATTATCAAACAAACACATACCATTGCCCATATTGACCATCGCAGCGTAACCACCGAGCGGCTACAAACAAGTATTCGAGAGCATCTTCTCGGCATTCAACATATTTCCTATGCAACAGCAGGCGAAGAGACGGTGGTGGCAACGTATAGAGCAGGGCAAGTACTCATAAACTTACTGCTTCAAGCGGAAAAAAGGCTCCATACGGTAACTATTAATGGTGTGTGGAAAAAAATTTATGAAAAACATATATGGGATTGGAATCAGAAGAAAATAGCGCCTTCGCCAACAACACCTTCCTATGGAAAGATCTTTAGATGCCACCTTAACGAAGCAGTACATCAAGAAACGGAAGATGATCTTATCAAAGAAATAGTGTATCGCTTAGCAGGAACACAAGCCGAACAACTTCTCATAGGACACATATCTCACGACTATCATCCTCAAGATCTCGTAAAAGCGCGAGAACTGATTAATAAAGCCATCTATACCGGACTTGCTCCAGAACATATCGATAAAATACATAGAGAAGAAAAGAAAAATGAACTCTTGAGTCTCTTTAACGCCTGCACAGAACAAGCAGCTCTCCTTCTTAAGGAACACAAAGAGGACGTTGAAAAAATACGTGATCTTCTTCTTGAAAAGAAGACCGTATCAGCGCAAGATCTTATCCCGCTGGTCAATCAAAGCAAGACGTTGAGCATACCGCCCCTGCTTAAACTCCACTGATAACCACGCAGCAATAATCCCTTCCGCCCTTTTTGACGTTAGGAAATCAGAAGGAAGAACAAGTACATTAACATTGTCATCCCGTCCTGCTCGACGGGCAACAATCTTGTTCCAGGCAACTCCGGCGCGTATACCGTGGTATCTATTGGCAGCAAGAGCCATACCTATCCCTGTGCCGCATAAAAGAATAGCTCTGTCTGCTTTTCCTGCACGTAGAGCATCACATGCCTTGTGTGCAAAGATAGGATAATCAGAACGTTCCGCACTCATTGCCCCAACGTCAACCCAACTTATCGCTGTAGTATCTATCCTCTTGCGGCTCACAAGGTATTTTTTAAGATTGTATCCCCGATGATCAGCACCAATAATAATTTTCATAGGTTACCCTGCTTAATTAGCTACCGTATGCCAACCAGTAGAAGATTGTTCCCAGCCACATGTGGTGTAGTAGGACTCAGAAGATATGATCAACTCAATTTTTTTTGTATCGGGGGTGATAATCTCTTTCTCCTGGGCATCACGAACATTAAAATGAATAAGATAAGCTTGTTTAAAGCGAATCGCACTCGTACCAAATATTTTTTTATATTCAGGGGATAAGTCCATCATTTTTACTTCCCGTGGCTGATAACGAACGCCATCAACAGCAAGCGATACCGCCCATTTTCCGAGAGGAGATGATTCAGTTGCTACCGAGTTTTCTGCTGAACGAGGTGTAAGAAGATAAAAAGAAATAGCATGTCCAAAATCATGAGCTTGTTGAGTTGCCACATTTAATCGTTCTGCATCAGTAAGATGACGGCGGACTGACCAAAGATCAACAAAAAGGTTTCTCACATCCAACGAAAGCCACAAAGCATCAAAAGATGCTATCGTCTGAAATTGGTCATAAATAGTACGGGAACAGAGAAATGGATAGGCCTCAGGAACCTGTCCTTCATAACGAGATCCACCGGTAAAAGTCTGGGTAGCCCAGGTAGCATAGCGATGACATCCGGTTACTACCAGGAGAAGGGGAAGACACATACAAAGATATAAAAGACGCATGCGATTCATGAAAAATCCTTTTTTTAAACTACTCTTTTTTAGGCCATCAGGCATACTGTTGTAGTAGACTAAAACAACTACGGATGCTTTACAATAGTTTTCATTATCAGTTTTTCATCGAGTTTCTTATGGCTCCGGCACTCATTCTTCTTGCATGGCGGTTTCTCCAAAATACTCCCCATGAAAAAAATATCTCATTCCTCATGAAGCTCTGCTTTACTAGCATCATGATCGGTACCTGTGCACTCACCCTCGTCATGGCCATCATGCACGGCTTTAAACAAGAAACACAAAAAAAACTTCAGGGTATCCACGCGGACCTTGCCATTGAGGCACCTGAAGGATCCGCTCTCGATTTTCCCGCCGTCTCCCGCATTATTACCAAAGAATTTGGCAATACCATCACAGCCTCCTGCCCACAAGCAAGTGCCCAACTCCTCTTGGAACAACCAACAACAGGAGCAAGCCAACTCGTTTTATTAAAAGGAGTAGATCCGGTCCATGAAGTGCGCGTTTCGCGTCTTGAAAAATTTTTACAAGCACCGTCTCTACACCTCACTACAGCCATTGATCACCACAAAATTATCATAGGACAGGCCCTCGCTGAAAGTATGCGGCTGAATATAGGAGATCCGGTAACATTGTTTTATACAGACGAACCGTTGGGACACCTTATGCATAAAAAAAGCACCTTTAATAAGATGCGTGTCACAATCGGTGGTATTTTCAAGACAGGAATAGAAGAATATGACGAACGCATGGTGTATAGCCGCCTGTCTTTATTTAATAAACTTTTTTCCCGTGGCGTTTCTGAAGTATACGTAAAACTTGCCCCCCATGCCCCTGCTTTAAAGATAAAAGGCGCCCTTAAAAAGCGCTTTTCCCTCGAAGTATCCTCATGGCAAGATCTCTACCCTGCTCTTGTATCTGCCCTAACCTTAGAAACCTACGCCATGATTACCATTGTCGCACTTATTACCCTCATGGCTATCATGTCCCTCATATCGCTCCTGTTCCTCTTTCTGATGAATAAGTCGCGAGAGATAGCCCTCCTAAAAGCGATGGGAATGCCATTGCGGGATATTAAAAAACTATTTATTGCGATTGGGATGGGAATATCACTCAGCGCAACGATGGTCGGCATAGCAGTTGCAGCACTCGTAAGTTGGCTCTTAGAAAGATACCCCTTCATTCATCTACCTGACGCTTACTACGTAAGCCATCTACCCGCAGAACTTACCTGGGGTATGGTAATAGCCGTAGTTATCGGTGTTTCTTTGATGAGTTTTATGGCTATTTTGCTACCGGTACGTCACCTAACCAGACTTTCCGTTACTCATATCTTAAAAAGAGAAGCCTAAATCACGTCACTCAGTTATTGCGTTCGCTCTGTTGTGTATATGCCTATTGTCGCGTAGCCAAAGCCTGTTGTATAAGGAGTACTCTTCTCTTTTTATCAATTCCTATCGTTTTTCTTTGTTCTTCTAGCCTTGTTTTTAACTCATTAAATGAACTGTTATTGTGACGCAATTGTTGATCGGTAATCATCTTTCTAAAAGTTAATTTCTTAAAGGCAGATTCAAGAGCGGTAACAATATCCTTGTTACCGGTATCTTTAGCAATATCAAGGGCAGTTTTCATACGCATATTTTGAAGATCTAAGTTTATTCCTTTAGCCTTTAGTAACTCTTTAACTATAGCAAGGTTCCCACGGTATACGGCAAGCATAAGGGCTGTTTCGTCAAAGCCGCCGCCTTGAATATTTACGTCAGCGCCGGCATTAAGCAATTCTTTAATAACATCAGCTTTACCAAAATATGCTGCCATCATAAGAGGGGTATGTTTATATTTATCCTTGGCGTTTATAGCTTCATTACTTGTCTTTAACAGTTTTTGAACCTCTGCTACGTTGCCAGCGCAGGCTGCTCTCATCAGTGGTGTACCATGATCAAGGTAGTAATTACCCCAATCTTCGTTTTGGGCAACATGTGAGAAATCTTTTTCAGAAGGCTCTGTTTTAGCAGGCACAGCCTTTTTTTCTGAAGCTTCTTGCAGGGGTTTAAGCATTTCCAGGAGTCTAAGTAGTTCTGGTCTAAGTAGTTCTGGGTTGTTTTTTGCATAATCAAGACTTGTTTTTTGCATAATCAAGACATAATCAAGAGCTATCTTACCATAATTATCTTTGGCATTAACATCAGCTCCTCTATCGAGTAACAAGGGGACAATGTCTATAGCGCCTTCTGCTCTTGCAGCCGTTATAAGCGGTGTCTTACCATTCTTATCTTTGGCATTAACATCAGCTCCTCTATCGAGTAACAAGCGGACAATGTCTGTATTGTTGAAAAATAGGGCCGTCATAAGCGGTGTAGTAGTACCATAATCATCTTTGACATTAACATCAGCTCCTCTATCGAGTAACAAGCGGACAATGTCGTGTCCATTCTCCATTTGAACAGCCGCCATAAGTGCTGTCTGACCATAATTATCTTTGGCATTAACATCAGCTCCTTTATCAAGAAGCAGCTTAACATTATTTATATCATTATCGCCTATGCTACTAGCCGCCATAAGTGCTGTCTTACCATTATTATCTTTGGCATTAACATCAGCTCCTTTATCAAGAAGTAGCTTAACAATGTTTTTAGCGCCATGATAAAGAGCCCCATACCTACGTTGGACACCTACAGAGGCTATACTATCAAGAACAAACTTGAATTCTGTTTGACAGTATTCAGCCTCCATAAGAGCTGTCTCACCATTAAAATTTTTGGCATTTACATCGGCTCCTCTATCAATAAGAAGCTTCACGATATCTATGTAGCCATTTCCAGCAGCCTCTATAAGTGCCCTGTCTATATTTTCCTTAGCGTTTTTATCAAGAAGAAGCTTAACGGTGTCTATATGGCCTTTTGCGGAAGATCTTGTAAGAGCTGTCTCGCCACCAAAAGTTTTGGCATTTATATTAGCGCCTTTATCAAGAAGAAGCTTCACGATATCTATGTAGCCACCTCCAGCAGCCTCTATAAGCGCTGTAGTGCCGCTATCATCACCTTCGATATTTACATCAGCACCTTTATCAAGAAGAAGTTTGACTTTATCTTGATATCCATCATGAGCAACCCACATGAGATCTGTCCAGCCACGTTCATCCTTGGCATTTATATCTTCAGGGTTTTTACCAGCAACACAAAGGCTCATTGCGCTACACACACAGATAAGTGCTAAGGCATAATTAACTATTATTTTCATAAAACTCCTTATTTTGTTCTAAAAATAATCTTTGACCACTTATTAAACTGGTTTACGGCTACAAACAAGATTGAGATCACCATAACAATATTTTAAAAAGCAATAAACTCGCGTATCGCTCAAAATATTTTCTGATCTCGCGGGTAAACCAGTGAATTACCTATTCAGGGTCTTTTAGTTGTACACCTCTTCACTGGGCGGTAGTAGTTGGGAACCAATTATTACCAAACCTACGTCCGTTCCCCCCTTTTTGCTGGTGAAGTCGTGCTTCGGCAGCCATAAGGCGGCCAACGTGAGAACGAAACAGATGTTTATGCTTTTTCTTTAGCTTCATTACTATCTCCTTTTTACTAATGATACACGAGTCAATCTTAAATAAGCAACCCTTTACTATACGTTCCTATCTTTGGTACACTAGTAGGCGTAGTACCACGTGTGAATTGTGATCATGAGAGTAGTACCTGGAGACAAGGGGATGCTTATGTTTACACGTATACTGTCTTACGTTCTTCTCTTCTTCAGTTTGTCTGTTGGCGCTATCCAAGCAATGGCGGACGAGGTTATCCAAAATTACACCATCGAACTACAGCCCCACGTAGCAAGTTGGGTTGCCGTGTGTGCCCCAGAAAATGTCTCTCAAGCAACAAAACGTCGTCTTGAAGCAGGAAAAAATTTCATTTTAACAGTACCAACAGACCCTCGTTTACATCTTATGGTCTGGCCACACGCAGAGGCTCCTCAGGCTCACGATCCTGTTTCCCTCTATTCACTTTCCAGCCACCCATCAGTGATTGCAATTGACCGAGAAGTAATAACTCCTGGTCTACCAAGAAGTGCCGTTGTTTATGAACCATTACATTATGGTCCCTTACATGAACAATCAGCTCGTAGGCGGGGACGTTCACTTGCTCAGATTTTTTCTCGTAATCAACAAGCTCTTTTTGAAGCCGTACAAGACAATAATGAAGATACTGTACAACAACTTCTTGAAACTGGCGCTCATCCGTCAGGTCTTTGGAAAGGATTCCAGGGAATTTCATTCAGGCCAGATCGGTCATACAGTCTTGTTGACGCTGCATTGATAAGCAAAAACGTGCGTATTCTTACCCTTCTTTTACGGTATGCAAACACACAAGAAAGAGAAGAACTTCTCTCGCGAGTTAACGAAGTTACGGGGATGACACCGCTCATTTATGCTTTATCCCAAATGACACATAATCCTCTCTATAGAGACTGTTGTATCGTGTTATTATCTTACCCACATGGCCTCGAACAACGAGACCGCGGCGGGTATACTGCCCTTGAATGGGCAAGCGGCAAATTGGAAGATCCTGATCTCACTGAACAACTACTAACTGCAGGTGCAAATCCCAATAGCCTTGCACGAACAGGAAGAACACCACTCAGTTTCGTTTTCCTTGAAGGGAAAAGAAGGGCACATGAAATTATCCCTCTACTTCTTGCCCACGGAGCAAACCCTATCGCTCGTTCTTTTGATGGGAAAACAACCATAAAAAGACTTGCTCAGGAAATAAATACGGCCGTTGGTGATGCTAAGGAACGTCTAGAGAAAGCTCGAAAGGCTATACAAGATTTTTATAATCCTGCTTTTTTACAAGCAGCACGAGATCTTAATTTTGCAGCACTTCGAGAAGCAAATATCAAAGGCGCAGATCCTATGACAGTCGATGCATACGGAAATACGGCGCTTGATCTTGTCGCTCAATACGCAAAGGGATCCCAGGAAAACATAAGAAGGGGGAAGGTTCTATCAGCTTATCTTCTTGCCCAAGGAACCTTGCCATCTGCCGCTTCGATCGATCAAAAGACCCTTGAAAGAGAACGCCTGGCCTATACAAAAAAGAACGGATCAAAAAACGTCTACCAGCTACATGAGAAACCACATACAGCAATGGCAGATAATGACGAAATCCTTGATCGGTATATAGCCTTAAGCTCTGCTAAAAAATAGGGCAGAAAGCAAGAAGGCACACCCCATGAAGCAAATCTTGATCCAACGGCATGTCTGTTGGCTCTTCAAAAACAAAAATGCCATGATTGTCATGCTTAAGTTGCCAGGAGTAAAAGCGTGGGTTGGCAAAAGCTAACTCGCGTGAAAGCTCTTGGACTATTGCTTCATCGCTCATGCCATTCTTTTTAAAACTCTGTTTTTGTACCGAGCGTACTTGCTGATTAAAAGGGCAGGTCAGCATATGAGAACTAAATGAGTCTGTATCTTTCCACATATGTTCCTTTTTTCCATACTCATTGGCCCTATTAAATCCTGCTACCCCTTTGATACAGTCAAAATCAGGATTATCAATAAAATAAGCTGCTTTGGTAATATTAAAACAGCCCTCGTCACAGAGTTCATGGAGAACAAGCTCCGTAACATTATCCTTACCGTGTACTGAAAGCATTTTTTTAGGCATACCCGCGAGAGTTTTAAGTAACCTCTCATATCGCGGAGTTATCGCTTCATTTTTCATAGTCTCCCCTTTTTATTTAAAAAGCTCTATTTACCATCGCGTTCATCTTAACAAAGAAAACAAAAAAAAATCAACAACTCTTGATTCACGTCTTAAAAGCATGGTAGCCTGAACCTGAAAAAGAATAGGAGAATAATGAAGAAATACCCCGTATGGGCCCTGCTCATGTTTACCGGCATATCATCATTTCCCTTGTTGGGAATGATGGGTAAAAAACAGATTCCCGCTGAAGAAAAAGATCTTATTCCTGAAATAATTACCAATTGGGATGGCAATAAACAAACATACCATCTCAAGAGTCCTTATATTAAAGAAAAGCCCGTTTTTCATACCTTCGATCATGATTATTTCAACCAACATCTTCTCCCTTCTGGAGAGATTTTTCATCGCGATGATCCTGAAAATAGTACGCGCGGTTCAGTTCTAAAAGAACTTGTTGAAAATGTTGTTAAAGAGATCCAAGAAGGAAAAACAACCTATACCGACTTTATCGTGTTGAAAGACAAAGATTTCAATAAAAAAACAAAATCCGGCAGTATTATTCTCAAATATAAAGACGAACCATTCATTCTTAAACTATTTTTAGAAACCCCCGAAACATTCACGATGCCTTATTCAAAGGGATGGCAGTCTGCTATTTTCTTTGTCATGGGTGGTGGAATAAACAGATTTTTACTCGGGTTTGATCGCCTGAAAAATCTCGCTGTCATTAAGAAAGAAATCAACGCTTCCGCCCAATGGAAATACCGTGTCGAACTACCACGCAAATGGTTTGTTCTACCATCTAAAACACGTTGGTTTCAAGTACGGAGCAAAAACTTAGCGCATGAAAATAGTATAAGTTTACCTTCAGCATATGGAATAATCGCTGATGCCATATCTCCTGATAAGAAGTTTACTCTCCTTAACAAAAGCAATAGATCTTTCGCCATGGAGCTTTACCACTTCCTCAATGGACGTATCGATCCAAATATTGATAATTTTTTACAAGAGAAAGAAACAGGAAAAATTATCCTCATTGATACAGAACCTTTTTTCAATCTTGTCGGAGTCAGAGAATCAGAATTCTTTGGCAATGACTACATGACATGGTATAAGAATCTCTCTCTTAAATTTCTAGACGATCTCCTTGACGGAGCATTTAAAGAGCAGTGAAGCCCTACCTGAAGCAAAAAAAGGATAGGAGTATAATGAAAAAATATTATTTAGGGGCGACGTTAATTCTCACAAGCATCTCATCCACTCTCTTAGGCAGAAGTCCGTTCAGACCTCCAGAAATTCCTATTCCTGAAATTATTACTAATTGGGAGGGAGAAACAGAAACATACCATCTTAAAAACAACTACATTGAAGAAACAGAGGTCTTTCATACATTCGATCACCAGTATCTCAAAAAGCACCTACTACCCACCGGGAAAATACCCTATCGCAACTATCCTGAAAAAAATATCAGCGGCGAACTCCTGACAGAACTTACCGACCATCTAATCAAAGAGCTGAAGGAAGGGAATACACGCTATACCGACTTTATCATGTTGAAAAACAGCGACTTTAATCCCCACACCCTCTCAGGTGGTATTATCCTCAAATTTAAAAAATACCCATTCGTACTTAAGCTCTTTCTTGAAACACCGCAAACATTTAGTAGTCCCTTTTCAAAAGGATGGCAGCCTACGTTCATCTTTATGATGAGTGGCGGACTCAACAGATTTTTATTAGGATTTAATAGGATAAAAAATCTCGAACAAACAAAAGAAAAGATCAATAATTCTCCCGAATGGGCAGGGCGAGTTGATCTACCGCGTAAATGGTTTGTTATTCCGCCAAGCGCACGATGGTTTGAAGTCCGCAGTAAGAATTTACCCCACGACAACTTTATTCGGCTTCCTTCAGCCTATGGAATAATTGCTGATGCTATTTCTGCTGATAAAAAATTTACCCTCTTTAATAAAAAAAACAGAGAGCTTACCATGAGCCTCTGTCGTTTTCTAGAAACATCTATCGATCCACACATTGATAATTTTTTAAAAGAAAAAGAAACGGGCAAGCTAGTTATTATCGACACGGAACCTTTTTTAAATCTCGTTGGTATAAAAAAACCTATGCTTTTTGAAAACTATTTTTCATGGTACACACAAATTGCCTTCAAATGCATAAGAGATCTTTTTGGAAGAGATAAAAAATCACGCCTTCAACTCTGCAAACGCGTCAACCCTGCTTAATCTTAATACTATGTTCTAACCGGGTAAGCTCATGGACAAAATCAGGATCTAACTCCCTACTCTTTTCAATCTTCTCAAGAGCATGAACAACGGTTGAATGATCTTTGCGGCACCAAAAGACCCCTATGTCAGCACAGGTGGAAGTAGTTAATTTTTTCATAAGATACATAGCAACGTGGCGCGCCTGCGTTAACTGTTTATTTCGCTTAGGTGAGCGCAACTCAAGAACCGATGTCTTGTAATGACTCGCAACCTTAGCGGCAACAAATTGCATAGTCACCGGTTGATCATCAGCAACATCAGAAGCCGTTGGCGCTAAAATCTTTTTAACTAAATCAGCTGAAATAGGCTGATGGGTAAGAGATGCAAAGGCACAAACACGTAATAGAAGGCCCTCAAGCTCCCGGATATTATCAATACTGCGCGAAGCTATAAGATACGCAACGTCATCAGAAAGCACCTCGTGTTGTAACTCCGCTTTCTTCTTTAAAATCGCCACCTTTGTCTCGAGAGTCGGCAGTTGAATGTCTACCACTAACCCCCCCTCTAAACGAGAACGTAGGCGATCAGCAAGCCCAGAAATATCACTTGGCAACGAGTCACTCGAGAGCACAATCTGTTTGCGCGCTTCATAGAGAGTATTAAAAATATGAAAGAAGGCTTCTTGGGTCTGTTCTTTTCGTGAAATAAATTGAATGTCATCAATAAGTAATACATCAATAGACTTATATTTTGTCTCAAACGTACTCATCGTATTAAAGCGGATAGCTCCAATAAATTCATTAACAAATCTCTCTGCCGACTGATACACCACACGAGCCTGCGGATGAGCAGCACTAATGTAGTTACTAATAGCATGCAAAAGATGGGTCTTACCGAGACCTGAATTACCATACATAAAAAGGGGATTGTAATGCACCCCGGGACGTTCAGCAGTAGCACGCGCTGCTGCATAAGCCAGTGCATTGTGAGGACCGCAAATAAAATTATCAAACTGATACAGTGCACGACTGGCAACTTTATTAACATTTTTAGTTAAGGTTCCACGATTCATAGATGAGCTCGAAGCTTCAGCAGAAATTGCAGGTCGTACCGAAAGTTCCCGCATATGTTGTTCGTTTGTAGTGGCACCAATAAAACGTACATTGACAATGTCTTGATTTAACAAACGCGCAAGATGTTGTTGTAACAAAGACTGATAGTGGCTCAGAATCCACTCA
>Ga0172381_10003380_pt1 | contig 16944 bp, 16 predicted proteins | sample Leawel6488metaG_FD_119754 | JGI IMG/M metagenome (GOLD analysis project Ga0172381, IMG submission 119754) | Leachate microbial communities from a municipal landfill in Southern Ontario, Canada - Leachate well 64-88 metaG | ecosystem: Engineered > Solid waste > Landfill > Unclassified | place... | reverse complement strand
AGTGGAAGGAAAAAACCGAAGTTCAATCCTCCCGCGCCTAACCGAAGTTAGACAATATTGTTAAGATAAAATAGTTTATAAGTGTTTTGTTTTATAGAAACGCCCACGCCGTTAATTTAACCTTAGGTTAAAGGTATTTTTGTTAAAAAAGAGAGGAGTTTGGTTACTCTTTATTTTCAAAAGATTATTTTTGTTTAGTTATATTTTTATACTTTTGTTTGTTAAGTTGTTAATGAAGAGAGGAGAAAAAAATATCCCTTTAATTATGTTGGTAAGCATTGGAATTGTTCTTGTAGCAATTCTTATCATGTTTTTTCTAATGCAAAAGGAGAATAATTATGATGAAGAATTAGATAACCTTGATGAACAAAATAAAAAGACTAATGAACTTCCTTGTGTTGAAAATTGGGAATGCCAAAACTGGGGTATTTGTACAGAACAAGGAAAACAAATGAGGGTATGCATTGATTTGAATGATTGTGATACAACTATAAATAAACCTTTAGAACAACAAAATTGCATTTTTCAGCCAACAATCAATAAGGCAAACAACACTAACACAAAAGACCCATCTAAATACTTCAGTAAAGAAGTCTTTTTAGTTTCGGATGAAGATTGGAGAGAAATTCTAACATTAATTCCTCTTACTATATGGACAAAAGATGATAATATAATAGAATATCCTTTATTGATATATCATAAAGAAAACAATGCTTTTGATGTAGATTCAATTTATTATTTTTTTGAACAGTATAACCCGAATAAAATTAGTTATTTCGGAAATTTGCCTTCAGAATTAAGTTCCTTGCTTCAAGATTCATTCAGTATACAAAAAAAATATGATAAGTTAGATAATTGGATGCAATATAAAGATGTTGTATATGTAGAAAATGATTATGAAAAAGCTCTATTAGCTTCAACTTATGCTTCACTAATAAATGCCCCATTAATAATTAAGAATTATAATGACAATCTTGATTTATCTAAACGAAATATAATCTGTATTGGCAATCCGACATCAAATTGCAATGAACAGTATAATTTAGAACAGTTACAAGCAAAATATTTAGAAAAAACACAAACAAATAAAATAATCTTGGTTAATCCAAATGATTTGGATATAAAATTAAATGTAAAAGATATAAGTTTGCCCACAGGATTCCAAACAGAGAAAGGTAGTGATATCATTTTAGAATTATATGGCAAAATGTCTTTAGCATCTCCAATTTTAGCCAGCGCAAAGCATGAACTAATTTTAAGTACAAATTCTGTGAATTATACTCTTGTTGATCAATTTCTTGAAAATAAGATAAGCAGTTTGGGAGCAGAAACAGATTATTTGACTATTGTTGCCAGTCCAGATGCAATTCAAATGAGTAAATTTACTGGTGAGAATGTTAATCATGATTTGTGGTTTGAGGTAGATAATTCTATTTATGGTTGTTTAGGGGATGAAAAATTCCAAAGTTTATCTGTGGGAAGGATTTTTGGTATTTCAATTTCTGATGTTTCTGCATATCTGTCTCGAGTTTTATTTTATGAGCAATTGCCTTTATCCAATAAATTTGCAATGTTAGTTCCACATGGTCTGAATGGCCCAGAAGAAGCAATTGCGTACAAAATGCAACTCAAACCAAATGAAGAGCTTTTAGAGTTGTTAGGGCTACAATCTGAAAGTATTTATTTAGATGAAACAAGTTTTCTTGATTTTCCTATTAAGCAAGCGTTAGAAGATAAAATAATAATTGACTACAGCGGGCACGGATTGTATTTGGGGTGGCAAGATTTGATTGATACTCTTGAGATAATTGAAGAAGATGTATGGCTTTCGCCTTCATTTATAATCGGAGAAGGGTGTCTGACTTGTTCTTATGAAAACATTGAGCAAGAAGAGGAGAGGCTTGACCTTCTTTTTTGCACAAATATTTTAAGAAGAGGTGGTTTGGGTTATGTTGGAGCTATTGTTGAAAGCGGAGCAACTACAGACCTTTCTAGATATATCATGGAGAATCTAATAAATGGAGATTCTTTTGGGGAAACTCTTAAGAAGATTAAACAGTTTGAGTCTACAGTTATAGGAGGTTGTAAGGAAGGGCAGAATGTTTACCCTCCTTTTTGTGAACCTTATTACATTCTCTTAGGAGACCCGACAATTAACCTTGGATTTAACTATCCAGAAATTGAGGTAATAGAAGTAAACAATGAAATAAACGGACTTAATTTAATATCTACAATTACAATACCCCAATCAAACCAATTAGAATCTTGGAGTGATTCAGTATATCAATTTCCTCATGGAATAAACGGAGTTAAACATTATATTGAAATAGATCCAAATGATCCTTCTGGAAATTCCCTAAGAAATGAAGGAGTATTTACTTTTGATGTTGATTTATCTAACACATATTCATTAAATCCAATTAAAGCAGAATTTATAGACTCTGAATCAAATCTTATTGAGCTATCATTTGAACAAATAGAAAAAGGTGTGGTTAGTTTTATAAATTTGGATATTCCTGGAAAAAGGTTTGTTCTGGAAATAGAACCAATTTATGATGAAAAAAATGGAGAGTATAAATTTTTCGTTCGTACATTTTTTGGAGGAGAGTTTACAATTAATGAATTTAGTCCTAGTTATAAATATAAGATTTATTGGGGATTAGAAAATTAATATTTAATTTTTTAAAACTTTCCAAAAAAGCTCCAACGCCCCCATAACTCCTCAAAAATTCAGCACTTTTACCATCGATAAAGTAGAAAAATACGCCCACGCCGTAACTTACCCCCAAAGCGTAACGCCTTGTTTTGTTAGAATACTGACGACGTTTAAGTTTTTAAAAGTTGCTAATTACATCTACACCGACCTTAAATGTCAATTATATATGGGCCTATCAAAACATATTCTCTCTTCTTTGATTAAGTTAAGTAAAAAACAAGCACGCCTATAGAAGCGAGAGTTCAAACACACACAAAATATAAATATCTCTTCTAAGATTATTAATAAAGAGAGATTAGAAGAATTAAGAAAATGAGAATAGCAATACATGCCCCCAGAGTTTCATATTATATGGGGGGAGCAGAGAGATATATAATAAATTACACCAAAGAATTAAAAAATTTAGGAGAAGATATTTATCTCATAACATACGATGCTCCAGAAAAAAGTGAATGGTTTAAAGAATTTAAGAAAAAATTTAAAGGAAAAATAATATTAATTAAATCAAAAAAGATAGACTTGCAATTTAAAAAATTTCAAAATGCGACAAAACCATTATTATGGGATAGAGAATCTTTATTATTCGGAAACGAATCTAAATATTTTTATGAGAAAAATCATTTTGATTTAATTGTATTACATTATAATGTTGATTGCATTAATATCTATAAAAGAGATAAATTATGTTTACACTTACATGGTCTCCCCGACAAAGCAAGGAAAATAGAACGTAAGGCAGTAAAGATTCCTGACAAAATTATTGCTGTATCAAACTATGTAGCAGAAGGATGGAAAAAACTATATCGGATAAATAAAAAGATTTCAATAATTTATAATGGGATAAACCTCAGAAAGATTAAAGAAATAAACAAAAAAATAGATGTTCTCTTCTTTGGCAGAATAATAAAGATAAAAGGAGTAGACATATTGATCAGATCAATAAAAATATTAAAGGAAAATATTCAAAATATTAAAGTTAAAATAATTGGAAACGGTCCTGAAAGAGAACACCTCATACTATTAACAAAAAAATTAAAATTATCCCAAGAGATAGAATTTACTGGAAAAATAAGTGACCAAAAATTAACAAAAAATATTTCAGAAGCAAAAATTTCTGTCTTTCCCTCTTATGCTAGAGAAGGTGTAATGACTACAATTCTCGAAGCAAGTTTGCTTGGTTCTGGAATCATTGCAGCTAATGCTTGTAGCAATAAAGAATTTATAAAAAATAATTATAACGGACTTTTGTTTGAACCAAAAAATCCTTCAGATTTGGCAAAGAAAATAAAAAAATTATTGTTAAATGAAAATCTTAGGATGAAGTTAATTAAAAACTCACGTCAAAAATTAAGTAATTTTTCTTGGAACAAACAGACAAAAAAGATATTAAAAGTCTACCAAAAATAACTATTTCCAAATTTTTGCAGGGTTTTGGTTAATTGAAAAGCGAAATAAAAATCTTTCAATTTTTCTTATCAACGAATATAATAAGAAGAAGAATCTAGTAGTAAACTTTTGCTTTTTTATGTAACTTTTATCCAAAATTAATTGAGAATGATTTCTTATGTCTCTAAATTCAGGATAAGTTTCTCTTAAATTCTTTAAATCAAAATAGATTCTCTTATACGCATTGAAATGTTCTATTAAGGAAACAAAAGGGGTGTAATAAACAACAGAATCATAACGATTTCTTATTCTATCTTTTCCATAATTAAATATAATATAATCGGGTATATAAGAATCATCACCAACAATTTCTTCATTTTTAGGTTTAGACCAATAATTTTTAGATCTTAAAAGAAAAGTTCTTCCATGAAAAAATATTTTAGACTTTAATTCATGTGAGAAGGAAGTATTTTTATTTTGAGGATTATAAATTGTATATGAATGATATTCTTCAACGTTCAATAAACTAATTTCAGACATAGGATGTCTAGACCTTATATTAAGAACCCTATCTAAAAAAGATTTCCAGAGATTATTTCCTTTGTAGTGTCTCGCTATAGGAAAAGAACCAACTGCAATAAGCCGAGGATATTTCTCCAACTCATCTGTTAATATTTTGATGCTATCTTTTTTTAAGACCACATCTGCATCAACAAATAATATTGGAGCATTTAATCTTATTTTTCTAATGGCAGCTTCCTGTGCATTAAGTTTTCCCCTTGCAGATTCTAATATTTTTATATTCAAAAAGGGATATTTCTGCCTAGATTTAATTGCAATCTCAAAGGATTTATCTGAACAATCATTTAAGATTAAAAAAGTGTTAAAACAATACTTAGTTTCTTGAGCAGATTTATTTAATGATTTTATACAAGATCCTAAACTTTGTTCTTTATTGTGAATAGGAATAATAATAAATATTTTATTCATGTTTTAAAATATAAATAAAATATGTGCTAAGTTTATTTATAATAGGAATCTTCTCTAACAAGTAATCAACAAACAAAAAATTTTTGATGAGATTTGGAGAAAGAATGTAATTTCCTTTCATGTTTTTTATAGGGGTAGTTAGTATAGATAATCTTATTGTTTTATCTCTCTTAAGATTTTGGTTACGAAACATCTTATTGTATTCTTTATCTGTGTAAGGCTGATAAATCTCGTTTCCTAAAGGTTTAATCTCTTTTCCATAAATCTTGTTCATAAAATTTGTAAATATTCTTATTATTTTTCCTAAACATAATTTGTTATCTACCGTTAAGATGATTATCCCATTTTTATTTAAGATTCTTTTCATTTCTTTAAGAGCTTTTTCTGGGTGAGGATAGTGAACCAATGCTTCAGAACATAAAACTAAATCAAATTTTTCTTTTAAGTGAATCCTCTCTGCATCTCCTTTAATGAGTTTAACTTTCAAATTTAATTTCTTAATATGATTTAACATCTGTTGAGAAATATCAAAACAGGTATAATCTCTTCCTTCACTTAAAATAGCAGCATACCTTCCTCTCCCTGAAGAAATATCAATAATTTTCTTTAAATTTTTAGTTTCCACAATTTTTTTTATGATCTTTTCCTGTCTTAAATAAATTTCTTTTTTATCACTATTGTGAGGATCCCACCAACTATATACTGTGTTGGGTTTAGAAAAATATTTTTTAATTATTTTTTTATTCATCTTTAAAAGTCACGTTATAAGAAATTGAATTTTTAAAATTTTCATTTAAATCTTTCTTAAGATTTTTTAAAAAATCAGGTTTTAAATTTATATTTTTTAAATTGTCTAAATCAACCCACTCAATACTTTTTATTTTCCCGCCGTCATTAGTTAATTTGCTTCTATCTTCTTTTACAATTTCTGATAGAAAGAAAAGATTAATCACTCTTTTTGATTTGTCTTTATTATCAATATATTCGTTTATATAAACTGGCTTAATAATTTTTATCTCTTCTCCAGTTTCTTCTAATGTTTCCCTTATAGCTGCCTCTTCAATAGTTTCTCCAAATTCCATTCCTCCACCGGGAAGTAAATAAAAAATATTTCCATTATAATCTGATTTTACTAAAAGTAATTTATCCTTCTTGATGACAATCGTTGCAGGCCTGATTCCTATTTTTTCCGCCATTTTATTTAATTAGATTCTATCCTTTACAAATTTAACTAATTGATTAGTATTTCCTTGAAAATAAAACCCTTCCACCCCCTTAACAAAATCTTTTGTTATTGAAATTCTCTTTTGAGCTAATTCTTCTGTATCTAATGAAGGAAGTAAATATTCAAAGTAGTTAACAAATTTAGTATCCCCCCTAATCCTTCTAGAAAATTCTTTTGTTAGATGCCAAAAGAGATCTAACGGGGCAAATGGATTTATGATTGGTTCTTTAAGTCCGTGGTCTAAGTGAGGCAAGATTATTAATTTCACTTGGGGCGTTTTATATTCATCACACTTTATTTCTTTAAAACTACCCGGATCATTCACAAATCTTTTTTTTATTATTTCTTTTCTTAAAGGAATGCCTCTAGAACCCCCCACCATCAATCCCTTTTCTAAATTTAACAATGTTTTTTCATCTGAAAAAAAAGTATAGCCATTATCTACAAGTTCTAATGCACAAGTACTTTTCCCAAGATTTGTAGCCCCTCCAAAAAATAATATACCTTCATCTCCCTTGTATACAGAAGAAGAACTTATTGAACATATACCTAATTTATCTTGCCTTTCTCTCTCCATAAGGTATTCACATAAAACAACATAACTTCTATTATCCGCATCACCAGAAAGGATTGCTTCAGGATATTCCATCTGTACCAATTTTTTTAAATTAGGATCAGTATAAACTTTTACACTCCCTTTCCCTCTAGATATAGTTCCATTAGGTATATAATGAAAGGTAAAAGAATCTGAGAGAATTTTTTCTATTAATGAATCCTGTGCAGTTATTTCTCCTTTAACATTTACAGAGTTTATAATTAATTGTTTCATAAATAAGAATATAGCAAGCACTTTAAAAATCTTCCTAATGTTACTACTTTAAAGAAACAAAGAACTCTCTATAGAATAATAATGACCCGCGTCTAATATTTTATAAAATATATTAAACTTAACTTAATATGAATAAAAAAATACTTGCTTTTATATATAACAGAGAAAAATTTCTTCTATTAAGAAATAATTCTGAAGATCCGACTCATGGCGGAGATTATTGGTTTACTGTAACTGGAAGTGTTGAAGGAAATGAATCAATAGAAAATACAGTTAAAAGAGAAATACAAGAAGAAACTAATCTTAAAGTATTTGAAATTTTCGATTTAAAATGGGGTTCAATTTATTCTTGGGGGGGAGAAGACCATTCAGAAAATAATTTTTTAGCTTTTGTTAAAAAAGGAGATATAATCCTAAATGAAGAACATGTAGCATTTGAGGGGTTAAATCTTAAAGAGTTCATAGAAAAGATAAGATGGGATTTAAATAAAGAAGAATTAAAAAATGTTTTACAGAAAGCAATAAAAAAAGAATTATTTTTTAAGGAAGAAAAGATTGATGATTTTAGAAAGAAAGTTACATAAATGAAATAGAAATATCTTATAAAAATAACTTATGCTAATTAGTTTGATACGTCTACAACAATTTTAGAAATTAGTTAAATGTAGACACCTCTTAAAATTTTATTCTTTCTTCTTTTATTAGATTAAACAAAAATTTAACAAGGGGCCTCAAATCTCCTTTTAATTGTGAAAATTCAAGAGCGCTGTAATATTCATGTTTTCTTTTTGTTGGGATGTTTATCATAGGATATCCTTTTTTGTGAAGAATAAAATTCATTAATAATCTCCCCACTCTTCCATTCCCGTCGACAAATGGGTGAATTGTTTCAAAAGCTGAATGAAAATAAGCAGAGAAAACTAATGGATGAATCTTATTTTTATTCTTAGTATACCAAGAAAGTAAAGAAGCCATCTCATTTGGAACATCTTCAGGTTTAGGTGGCAACCAATTAGTCCCTCGAATATAAACTTGCACTGTTCGGTATTTTCCTATTTGATCACTTAACTCTGGTTTTAAAGTCTCATTAACAACAAGTTCATGTAATTTTAAAATAAAGTTCTTTGATAATTCTCCTTTTAATTTTAAGATATAATCAAATGCTTTTTTATGATTCACAACCTCATTTATTTCTCTAAGAGATTTTCTGGGAGTTATTCCTTCAAATAATAGTTGAGAAGTTTCTTGTAGTGTTAAGGTATTTCCTTCAATGTTAGTGGAGTCATAGGTAAATAATGAAATAAAAGATTCATACCTATTTTCTAAATTAGCTTTGGGTTGGTTAGAATATTCTTTTTTTATCCTTTCCAAATATTTTTTTTCTGAATCAGTTAATAATGTAGAAAGTAACATTAATTCTTTATCTGCTTGAATTTCTTTTTTAGAGATAGTTTTTCTATCTAAGTCTACCCCCAAATAAATTCTTTTCTTATCCACTTTCTTTCCTTTTCTTTGGGATATAACTCGATAATAATATTTTCTTCCATCTTTTTCTTTTACTTCTGTATAAACCATAATTTATTTACGTCTACATCATTTAAATATCTTTCGTTGATGTGGACGTATAGAAAAGCATGGGCGTCTTACAAAACTAATTAAAATCCCTCATAAAGAAAAATGTAGTCACGCCGAACGACTATCAAAAGTGATACACTCTTGTTTAATTATTCTCTTTTCCAGTTTCTTTGATTTTTTTCTCTAATTTTTCAAACAAATTTCTAGTAAATTCCAATTCTTCTTTGAAATTATCTTCAAAAATATCTAAAAATTCTCTTTGAAGTATGGACCACCTTTCCTCTTCAATAAAATAACCAGCAATTTTAAAATAATCCTCTCCAGTTTCTGGATTAAAATAAGATTGATGTCCTTTTATAGAACAAGAAGTTTTAGGAATATATTCTAAAAGATCTCTTTCTCCTTCATTAATCATCTTATTCCAAAACTCCGAGGATTTTTCTCTTGAATGAATTACGTTATCATCAAAATCAAACTTTTCATTAATAAAACAATTTATGCAAAAAGCTTTTTGGGGTTTCTCTATAGAATTATTTTTTAAATTCAAAATCCATTTTTCAAGATTAGGCTTAATAGATTCCAATCTTTTAATCAGTCTTGCTTCTAATTCCTTATTATTAAATTCAAAACTGATTTGATCAAGATATTTTTTGTTTTTCCCTTCTTTAGTAAGATGAATATTTAAGAGACTTTTTTCTGAATTCAATTCTTTTACAAAAATTGTCAAATGCAATCCATTGTATCCAAAATCATTCAGTGAAATAATAAGACCTTCTTTGGTGCTCGCTATAACAAACATATTTTTGAACTCTTCATCTTTTGGAAAGTATAATTTATTTTTTCTACCCATTTTAATAAAAAGACTTTAGACGCGATTATTTTTATAAATTTGTATAATTAGTCCAAGTTTCTTATTTTTTTAGTTAGATCTGAAGATAGAATTTGTTTATACTTCTCTTTTGTTCTTTTTAGTTCGTTATTAAATTCGATATTATTTTTTATAGCCTCAATTCCAAACTTGTGATGAGTTAAAATTTCGTTAAGATACTTCACAGTTTTATTTTTTATTAATTTACTACCTTCAAACGCTAAACTGACTATCGTCGCACCCCCAACGGGGTATGCCTGTTGTTTTAAAAATAGACTATCTATCAAATCACCAAGAATGCCCAACCCCACTAATTTAAAATTAGGTTTTGCTAATTTTTCAATTTTCTCTTTTCTAAATTCATAAAGATTCCCCCATGTTCTTAATCTCTTCGACCAGATTTCATTTTCTTCTTGACTTATTTTAGAAAGTTCCTCAATTTTTTCATAAATCTCTTTATAAAATTCAGCAGATGGCTTCAAGAATATGGTATATATCTGATTTAAAATATCAAAAGATAATTCGATTTTCCTCATAACAAATGGGGATTGTTCAATCACTTCTTTATCCAATTCTTTTAATAATTCTACGAACTTCTCTCCCCTTAAGTTAGAAACCATTTCGTAATTATTTTTTTGTCTCTCCAAAATACTTTCTTTAAACTTTTTTTGAAACTTTTTCCAAAATTTAAAGTAAAGTTTTTTATTCCCAGCCATATTTTTACCAAAAATAGGATTAAAATAAATATGTCTCCAAAACAAAAATAAGTTAACGATCTCGTTTGCAATGTTTTTATCAAGGACTAATTCCCCATCTTTATTGTTTATTACTATAAATCCCTGCAATTTTTTTTCATCGGTGGGATTAAATCCATAATCTCCATATTCTATAACTCGATATTTGTTATTCCCTTTCAAGACTATAGGAGAGATATTAGACTTTTCATTACCTCGCCTGTATGCCTCTATTATATTTGAAAATCTGAAGTTTCCTTCAATTTTGATGCAAGTATTAATTAAAGTTTCATAAATAAGTTTTCTTTCTTGTAATACTATTAATGATGCTGTAATAGTCACCGAATAGACCAAAGAGGTAATGAAACTAATTTTTCCAAAGAAATAGAATATAAGAATTAACATTACTATAAAAAGAAAGTTCTTCAATATTCCTTTTAACAACACCCCCACTATAGATAAAGGAACAACAATTAAACTAATTAAAAAAATAGTTAAGTTAAATTTAATTTTATCTTTCTGTTGTGTCATTTTTTGAATATAATCTCTTTTAATTCTTTAATCTCTTTATCAGATGGTTTGTTTATTGCATAAGGATTTATTATTATATCTCCTGTTAAAATAAATTTAATATTCCCTTGAAAATTTACTAACTGTCTTTTGAAATAGATTAATCCAGAGACAACTTTCTTTTCTTTAACAATTGCGTCATCCTCTCTTACTAATCTCGGTTCAGTTTTTTCACCAGTTTTATTATTCGTATAAAACTGATAAGCTAATGTTCCAAAAAAACTATTTGCAATCATATATTCATCTATAACCGAAGAACTTGCATCAATAACAATAAAATATAAGTCTTCCATATTTTTTTTCTTCATTGCTTCAAAATTTGTTTTATCATAAAATTGACTTGATTTCTCACTAAGAATCTTATTAACTTTATTTTTTATCCAAACAGCCCCATTGTCTAAAGTTAAACTTCTATCTCCCTTAGAGTTTTTAATCTCAAAAAAAATATTTTTATTATTCAATTTAAAGAACAAATCTGCATAGTTTTGTTTATTAGGAATTTTTGGTTCAATAAGAAACTCTTTATTATTCTTTTGAGAAATAAATTTATTTATAAAAATAATCTCACTAAAAAAATCCCAAAATCTATCTTCATATTCCAAACTATTTATCAAAGAATCTACATTATTCCTATTTTTTTCATTAGAAATTTTTTCAGAGTAGATAAGAAAATTTTCTATTTCAGTTAAATAAGAGATTTTTAATTCCTTATCCCTTTTTTGATTTCCCAACCAGAATAAAGGACTATATCTTTTTTTCTGATTAAGATCAACCAATTTATCTTTAACTATACTATACAATTTTTTGAATTGGCTTATCCTTTCATTAACGTCCTTAAATTCAAAATCAATTATCCTAAATCTTAATTGCTCCAAAAGTTCATTTATGTAATTTATCAATTCATCAAAATTCTTTTTCTTAATAAGTTGATTAAACATTAATTTATTCTCATTAATAAATTCCTTTTTTTCTGATATTTCTTCTATTTTATTAGCTAAAGGCAAGAATAAATCAAATACCTTATTTTTATCTGAATCTTTGTAGATTATCCCAATAATTTCGCTAACAAGTTTATAAAATAATTTTTCGTCTTTTTCATAAATCTTTTTTTCCATTATTTTTTTAGAAGCCAATTCTATAGAGGTTCTATCCGCAGAAATAATTTTCTCAAATATTCTTGGGAAGATATGAATATATTCCAATTTCTCTGTTTTTATTCTTTCAAAATTATCTAAAAAGTAATCTACAAACTTCTCATTCTTTCTTACCACCTCCTGAATAGCCCAATCAAAATGCTGAATCTTAAATTCTAAGTCCTTATTTATCCAATAGATAAATAACTCGGATATTTTTTCAAATTCTTTAGGGTAATCTATTAACGGATACATCATATTGCTAATAATAGTTTCTTCTGAATTTTTGCATAATTCTATTAATTCTAAAATATGTTCTTTATCTAATTTAATTCCAACTGTTTTCCAAAAAAGTAATCTATTCACGGAGATAATTTTTCTTTCGGCAAGGGATTTTATTTTATTATAGAAATAACTTTTCTCATTTTTATAGAACGACAAATAAAGATTTAGGAGTTCAGTTAATATTTTCTCATCAGAAGATAACGCTGTTTTATCCAGGTACTCTTTAACCGCCGTAGGTAAAATTTCATTTTCATATCTTACTAAAATTGCTTTTAATATAGTGTTTCTCCTTGGATATCCTAAATCTTGTTTAATTAAGTCATTTAATAGTTCTTCATTATAAAAGGAATATCCCCCAATTATTAATCCAGAAATTATTTGAAGATCTATGTCATTAGATTTATTTTGGATTAAATTATATAATTTTATTGCGATTTCTTGCTTTTCTTTTCCAACCTTTATTAACATATCAAAGAAAGGTCCACTTGCCATATCCCCTTTTAATTTTAAGAAGATGTCTTCTAAATATTTCAAATATTTTTCACTATCAGAAACTAAATCAAATAAAATATCTATAGATAATTGAAAATAATTCCAAATTGATTCTTGGCTTATCTCATCTAATAAGAAATATTTTTCTTCTTCGATCATATTGTTTTTTATTTTAGAATATTCTTCTTTTTGTTTATCAAATTCAAATTTTAAATTTTTAAATTTCTCAATCATTTTTCTAATTTACCTCCCAGTCATAAAGTTTAGGAGATACAGCAATTTTATTTATTTTATTCTTGCTAACTATCCAGATATCACACCCATCTATCGCAGGATGTCCGACAGAAGAAAGTTTTTGCTTAGATAATTCTTCTAAACAATAGATCCACTCTAATACTACGCCATTGTTTTTTTTATTAAATTTGTATTTTTTCCTTCTTCTCAGTTTTGATTTTACATCATTAAAATTTTTTAATTTATCCACGCACCCAATAAAACAATCTTCATTTATCTCTTTATATTTCCCATTGATAAATCTAAATGATTTCAAAGTTAATTGATTTATAATAATAAATTCTGTTCTTTGAACTGTCTTTTCAAATTCTCCACCTGCCCTTAAATTAGAGCATAGCTCCCCAAACTCTGCCTTAAACACTTCTAAACTTTCTTTCATTCCTATTTTTTCTACAAAAAATTGTAATAATTTGACATCCCCCGCACCAACAAAAACAATTTTTTTATCTGAGAGATATTCTATTTTAGTAAAATTATCTATTCTTTCTCGTACTTCAGACATATCATCAAAATCATAACCATCTTCACTAATCATCAATTTATCAGCAACAACGACCCATGCATTCTGGATAGGGAAAACAAAAGATAAAGTCAATTTTCTAGCTCCTTCAGTTTTCTTTTAATCCCTTCAATAAGATCAGATATCTTTTCGGGGGTGATGTTTTTATCTTTTACAAACCCATTGCACCTATCCGAAAAATAAGTAAATAAAGCAACGCGAAAATAAAATAATTCATAGATCTGTTTACTTATCTCCAGCATATCCTGTTTTTTTTCAACGCCTTTATTTTTTGTCCATACCCATCCCCCTTTTACAAACCAGTTTTCATGAGCCACGGGATTTCTAATATCATTTTTAAAATAATTTAATAAATCATCAATTTTAGGATAATCATTAAACTCAGTTTTAAAAGTATCTAAGTAATAAAAATCGTTTGTTTTTTTATTTTGTTTTTTTAGATGCTCATGTAGAATTAGAGTCATATTTTTAAAATTTAGCTCATAAGTAGTTCGGAAAATATTCAAAATGAAATATGCTTGTAAATCTGAAGTTAGAGAATTAAGAGTAGAAATAAGCGTGCCAACCATAAGAGTTTTATCTCCACTCATCTCATTAAAGAATTTGTCTCCAAAACTTGCTTTAAGAATATCAATTCCCTTTTGAGTTTCTATCCAGTTAAAAAAATCATAAACAATCGCTTTAGCATTTTGATATTCTTGATGATCTTTAACTTTTTTTCCATTCAATAATTGATCTTCCGCAGTAAATTGAGCCATATCAAATTCTTTTATAATTTTTACTTTTTCATCATGAGTTTTAGTTTCTTCTATTTTTTTTATCAAATTCTTAAAGACCCCAATAAGATATTTTTTTGCTTCATTGGGATCTGTAAACTGAGGCATCATATTCGCCCCCAAAAATTAATTTTATTTTTAGATAATTCAACCATTGTTAAATAAAAGAAGGAATCTATAAAAATCCTTTTATATACGATTAAAGATTAGAAAGATCTTCTTTTAAATCTGTAAAATTTCTTTTTAGGTTTTGGTTCTTCTTTAACAACTTTTTCTCTAACTACTCGATTAATATCATCTTTTCCGTTAACTGAAATTTCAAAAGTTTTTTTATTTCCGTTAGAAGATGTTTTTAAAAAATTACATTGAGAAATATATTTGCCTTCAAACTTAATATCAATTTCTTCAAACGGTTTATTGTATTCTTCTACTGCAAATTTATTAGCTGTTTCTAAATTATCAATCGCAATATGAAAAAGCCATTCAACTACTGCCTTTGCTCCCCACTTTCTTGAAATAAATTCTTTATATTCCGACGTAAAAAAATGTCTTTCCAATCTATGATTCGCTCCAAGGTATTCTGTTGCTTCATCCATCCACTTATGTAGCTCTTCATAAGTTTGTCCTGTTCTTCTTTTACTTATATCGCAATGAATTTGTAAGTTCGGCATTTTAATCTATGCACTATTATGCAGACGTGCTATAAAAATTTATAGATATTATTATGCATATATGGGAAGAACATCTATAACTTCTTTGATGATTGAAATAAAAAAGATTCTAGAAAAGAATAATGAACTTTCTATACGACAAATTTCTTTAAGAACAAAATCTCAATGGAGAACTGTTGAAAAAGCATTAGAGACTATGAAAACTTTGAAAGTTGTTAAGGAACAATATAATTCTCCATATGGAAAAAGAGAAGAAAGATTATTTTCTCTAAACATATGAGACGATATTAATTCTAGTGTATAATATTATACGTAAAGTGAAGATATTGCGAACTTTACTAAATAAAGAACGCTTCGCGTTCTGGGAAAGGGGAAGCAGTCCTAAACGGCAAAGCCGTTTTAACGGACTGCCTATTGTCACCTCTTTTTCCCCAGAAGAGGTTAGGGAAGTGAATATAATTATGCAGAACGAGTGTGAACATACTGCACTATATACTAAATAAAGATCACTTAGAAGATTTAGGAAAAACCTTCTTCAAAAACTCCTTAGTTTCCTTGTCAGTTAAGTCCACATAATTAAGTTTTGGAAGTTTCCCGCCTTCTTTCGCCATTCTGTCAAAGAACTCATCACGAAATTTCATTGTCTGTTCAATCCCTGCTTGCATTACTTCAATTTGCTCTTGCATTCTCTTTCTTTCTAATTGTTCTTTTGAAAGTTGAACTTTTAATTCACCAAGTTCAGTATGATCAAACTTTTCATCAAGCTCTTTGCTTTCCATTCCTGCTCTTGAGATATAAGTATCAGGCATATCAGAACTAAAAGCCCAACCATACCTGTAACATAATTCTTGTCTATTTAATTTTGTAGCATAATATGTTGCAGAACTATGTCGGAATAAATGAAAGTGAATGGATTTTTTCAAAATCTTTTTTCCTAATCGCATTAAGAAAAATCGAGCAGAGTCATAACTTCCAGAATAAACAGGATCATTAGATTTTATTCCTTCTTGTTCTCTCTCTTTAAGATATTCTGCAATCGCTTCTAAACTATATTTCCAATAAAGACTAATTGTTCTTCCTTTTGTTTTTGAATATTCTTCTTTCAAAGTTAATTTAACAAAATTATCTTTTCCTTCTGGTAATTGTATGTCTTCATATCTTATGTTATGAAATTCGCTTGCTCTTGCCCCAGAATCAAATAAAACAGCGAGGAGGAATCTTTCACTAGCAGATTTACAATGTTGATATAATTTAGTTATTTCCGTTTCTTTAAGATAGTCGGGAGTTTTCTTTACTCCTCTTGTATCTAACCAATCTGTTAATTCATTTCCTTTTGTTTGTCCTAATTTCCATTTCAAATAAATTTTCATTCCTCTTCGAATATCCACTTTCGTAGAATTAGAATAAGGCTCTCCACTTTTTGTTTTAATTTCTCCAGAACTTAATTTCTTTTCAAAAGATTCTATATCTTTAATTGTTATTTTATTTTCAGGTTTATTCCAAAACTCTAACGGCATTTTTAATATATCTAAATATTTTGATTGTCTTGCTTCAGAAATTTTAAGTCCTTTGTTTACTTTTCCTAATTCTAATTCTTCAAGAAATCTAAAAATATTTTTTTTAACACTTTCAGGAATGTTCCAATCATTTACACCTTTTTTTCTTGACACAATATTTCTATCGTGGATCTCTATTCGCACGTTAGCCATAAAAAAATATTAGAAAACGTTATTTTTAAATTGTTGCAGTTTTGATACACGCCCACGCCGTTAATTTAACCTAAGGTTAATGTTAGGTTTTAATATTTTCTTGCTTTGATTATTAAAGTTCCAGGTATTCTTGAAAGATGATTAAAACTGTATGGATCTTTTTTATTTTTT
>Ga0172381_10003379_pt1 | contig 16945 bp, 14 predicted proteins | sample Leawel6488metaG_FD_119754 | JGI IMG/M metagenome (GOLD analysis project Ga0172381, IMG submission 119754) | Leachate microbial communities from a municipal landfill in Southern Ontario, Canada - Leachate well 64-88 metaG | ecosystem: Engineered > Solid waste > Landfill > Unclassified | place... | reverse complement strand
TATAAAGACTTCGCCAGCCAAGCCAGCCTTGTCAAAATAAGGAAAGGACAAAACAGTGATTATTACCACTAAAAACATCAAAGTGGCCTTAATCCACCTTTTTACCCAATTGCTCAAAATGGAATCCTTCACTTTATCCTCTTTTACGCCTTTTTTGTTTTTAGCGTTTTTTTCCATCTTATTTTTATTATTTTTAATTTCCTCTTTTTCTCTTGTTTTCCCTCTTTTCGCCATCTTTTATTTTAAAAACTTTAATTTATATTTTATTCTCTCATTATACTACATTCTCATAATGATTTAAACGTTCAATCTCATGATTAGGCTTAAGAACAATGCATATTGCATCAATTTTTATCGGCCCAGACCACTTTTTAAAACCCGCATAAGACAACGCGTTATATCTAACTTTGCTCAACTTTTTATTATTCAAAGTATCCTCTGGAGTCCCAAAATTCTCCCCAATCTTTGTCCGCACCTCAACAAAAACCAACTCATCTTTTTGTGCCTGCCCTGAGCCGTGCCGAAGGGCAATCAAATCAATTTCAGCAAACCGAGTCCTGTAATTTTGCTCCAAAATTTTATACCCCTGCTTCTCCAAATACCGCCTCGCCAAATCCTCCCCAATTTTCCCCACAAAATTATGTTCTGCCATATAAAATACTAAGTATTCTAACCTATTTTTATAAATTACTTCAAGTTAACCATGGTTAACCTAAGCCACTTCCGCGTTGTAACACTGCTCGCAGTAAACAATTTCCGGCCTATCGGGGGCATATGAAGTTTCACACTCATTTTGGCAACCTGGCTTCATGCATTTTCTATGATATAGTTTGCTGGGCAAGCGTTGGCTAATTCTATCGAAATGCCGGCAATCAACGCAGTAATGCGGTAATGAAATTTTCTCATGCCTAAGAAATTCTAATTCTTGTCTAATAATACGAAATGCTTTTTTGCATTTTGCGCAGCTTATAATAGCATCTAAAATATCGTCTTTTACTTCCTCAATGGCGTCAGGCAAGTCCTCGCCCTTCATGGTAATTTGATATTCTTGAGGTATTGGATCTTTCCATAAATATCCTGCTTCTAACGCTTCTTCCTTTGAAAGCATAAAATGATCATAAGCCAGTGTTTGATTGTACGCAAGCGGAGAAAGTTCTACAGGAAAAAATTCTCCGTAACGATAAACCCGACCTCCCTTGTCGGTGTATGGCATAGCATTCATATGATCAATTATCTTTTCTTTTAACTTAAAATAATCTTCTTTAGTATATTGTTTATTAAAAATACAATACTCTTTATTTTTTAAACCCACGCAAGCAAAAAGATTTGAAGAATTTTGGCAAAAGACAGAGTATTCTGTGTCGCGTATGTTGGGCCAGCATTCTATTAAAAATTTCATGTTAAATGTTCCATCGCCAGATGTCATACTTTCATATCCAAGCTGATTATTCTGACCCCAGATAGTGAGATCGTAGCAATTTTTACTAGCAGGCGGCGATTGCAGATATTGAACATATTTACAATCTTCACACTCACGAACTAAATATCCGTATTTTACATTTTTTGAATTAGTTACGTAAGCACCAGTACAATTAGAATTCTTTACACCTTGATGATACTTATTTGGATTTTTCATCCAAAACTCATGCGCTTCTTTTTGAGCGTTTTCAATTCCTTTCCACGAATTTAATTTCATTGTAACAATTCTTTCTTCGTATTCTTCTTTTGAATATTGAATGTTAAATATACAATATTTTTTATTGCGAAGATTCATACAGCCAAAACAATTATTACATCCCAAACAATCTTTGCAAAACCAAACATTAAATGAATCAACACATTGAGAACAAAAATGCGCACGATTACAATTGAGCAACCAAAAAGAATTATAACAACGCTCTGACTTTGTAATATGTGAAACGTCAATACAATTTTTGGAATGATTAACACCATTCCCATAAGCGCAATCCTCGCCGTACATAACATTAAATAATAAATAACAATTCTTGCAGTAACTAGCATTGCCACTATAATCACTATTAATCATCGAGCCAACCGTGTAATTTCTTGCAGGTCGCGGAACTTTTTTCATCAATTCTAAAATTTGCTCAAAAAACGGCCGTGAAAAATCGTAGTCAACGCCATAGCTCATTGGGTCCCACACGTCGGATCTAAAATCTTCATCAGAGTATACAACAATTCCAGACTCTGGCGGATAAATAGTTAAAATTTTCTCGCCAGTCCTGGCATTTACATTCCTAAATAATTTTCTTTCATTTCTAAAAGCAAGCCGACGTTGAAACCGACACTCCGGACAAAACGTAGGTGCTGGCACTTTTATTTTTTCGTAAAATGCAAAATCATCGGGCTCAATTACGAAGTCCTTGTGGCAATTTTGACATATTTTTGTTTGGCTATTCATCACTAATATTTTACTAATTTCTTAGGTTAACCATGGTTAACCTGAAATAATTCTAATGCTTTATTATAGCTTTTAGTTTGTGCAAATCAATGTCTTTTTTGAAGATTATAAAGTCGCGACCAATTTTTTGACCTTTTATTGAACCCTGCCTTACTCTTTTGAAAACAGATATCCTACTAATCCCTAACAATTCTGCTAATTCTGGCGTTGTATAAAAATCTTCATTTTTTATTATCTTATCCATTATACCAAATCATAAACTTTTGGGCGGTATTGGAGGGCTTCGGCCATGTGGGAGATGTTTACTTCTTCGGAGTTGTCTAGATCGGCAATTGTTCTTGCTACTTTTATGATTTTCATGTAACTTCTGGCAGAAAACTGAAATTTTAGGCTTGCCTGGCGCAAAATATCTTCTACGTCTTTTGATAACTTGCAGTATTTTTTTATATGACTGTTTTTCATTTGCGCGTTTGAACAAATTGATTCTGCTTTAAATCTTTTTTCTTGCTTTTCTCTTGCCAAAATAACCCTTTGTTTAATTGCTTTTGAGCTTTCCAGCAATTCTGAATTTTTCTGATTATCGGAAAATTCTGTTGTGTCAACTGGCTGTATGGAAATGTGCAAATCAATTCTGTCTAAAATTGGGCCAGAAACCTTTTTTTGATATTTTGCTATTTGTTGCTGGCTGCAAACGCAGTTTTTCTTTGGATGGTTGGCATAACCGCAAGGACAAGGATTAGCCGAGGCCACAAGCATAAAGTCAGCCGGATATTTTATGCGCTGTTTGGCCCTTGAAATAGTCAAGACTCCGTCTTCTAAGGGCTGGCGCAAAGCTTCCATAATTTGATGAGGAAATTCATTAAACTCGTCTAAAAACAAAACTCCTCTGTGAGCTAAGCTTATTTCTCCTGGCTGAGGTTTTGAACCGCCGCCAACTATTCCAGCCAAAGAAGCCGTATGATGGGGCGACCTAAATTGCCTGCTGTTTATTAAAGAACCATTTGGCGGAATGTTTCCTGCAGCAGAATATATTTTTGTAACTTCCAGCGACTCTTCTTCGTTTAGCGGAGGTAGAATTCCAGGCAGGGCTCTAGCCAACATTGTTTTTCCAGAACCAGGAGAGCCAACCATAATAATATTGTGTCCGCCAGAGGCAGCAATTTCCATTGCGCGTTTTGCCTGCTCCTGCCCCAAAACTTCTTTCATGTCAAACTCAGCTGGCTGTGTTAAATTTTCTAAAACTTCTTTATAAACAACCGGTAAAATATCTGCTTTGCCTATAAAATGATTATAAAGCTGAGTTAAATTTTCAACAGGAAAAACTTTTATTCCTTTTATGGCGGCTGCCTCGTTTGCCGAATCTTTTGGCACAAACAAATTTTCAAACGCAAACTCTTTTGCAAAAATTGCCATCAAAAAAGCGCCTTTTGTGTGGCGCAAAGAACCGTCAAAAGACAATTCTCCTAAAAACAACGAATTTTCTGGCACTTTAAAATCCAAAACACTGCTCAAAATCCCAACCGCAATTGGCAAATCATAAAGCGACCCTTCTTTTGGAACATCCCCCGGAGCCAAATTAACAGTAATTTTCTTAGCAGGAAAATCAATCCCAGAACTAGTAATTGCAGTCCTAACTCTTTCCTTACTCTCATCCACCGACTTATCCGGTAACCCCACAATTTCAAATCCCGGCAGTCCTCTTGCAGCCAAATTAACCTCGCAATCAACCTTAATAGTCTCCAACCCCAAATTAGCAATCGACGGAATTTTTATAAGCATAAAATAATTTTCAAGATAATGATAATAATATTGTAGAAATAATTGCAAAAATAATTCCTAAAGTGCTTAACAAATTTAGTTTCTCGCCAAAAATTATTACTCCAATTAAAATAGTGATAAGCAAACTCAATACCGACCACATTACTCCCACAACCGAAAGCTGATTTTTTTGTAAAATTGCCGGCAACCACAAAAGCACACTTACAGAATAAACAACAATAATCATTATCACTAAAACTAAGCTGGGATTTAGAGCAAATTTTTTAGACAAAAATTCACCTACAGCAAAGAACAATGCCGAAACAATTAGCCAAATTATATAATTTATCGAAAGTAAGTTCATTTTTTTATTTTTGTCTCTTTTATTTTCGTCATCCCCGACCTGATCGGGGATCCAGATTAATTCAACGTGGATTCCCGCCTTCGCGGGAATGACAACGAAGAAAACTAGTTCACATAGTATTTTCCCGATTCTTGGTTTATGAAACCTTTTAATTGCATTAAGGTTAGGGTTGTTCCAAGCTTTGAGGCTGGAATAACAAGAGTTCTAGCAATGTCGTCCACGCCCATCGGCTCACGCTTTAGCTGGTCTATTATATCTTGCTCAAGAGTTGTTGCAACGTCCGACGTTGCAATATCTTGTAATGTTGGGCGTCTTAGGGTTCCTGAAACCTTAAAAAACTCTAAAATATCTTCGGCACTGGTTACAACTTCGGCTCCTTCTTTTATCAATTTATTTGTTCCCTTTGAAACTTCGCTGGTAATGGGGCCTGGCAACGCAAATATTTTTCTGCCAAATTTTTTAGCATAGCTGGCTGTTATAAGCGAGCCGGATTTTATTGCAGCTTCTGTAACTAAAACAGCTTTTGACAAACCTGCTACAATTCTGTCCCTTTGCACAAAAGTATAATTCGTTGGCAAAAAATCACCCTCATATTCTGAAAGAATTAAGCCGTTTTTTCTTTGGATTTCGTCATACAAATCTGTCTGATATTCGGGGTGAACAATGTTTATTCCGCAAGGCATAACAGCAATTGTCCTTCCGCCAACCTGCACAGTTGCCTTGTGGGCCGCCTCATCTCCCCCATACATAAACCCAGAAACAATGGTTATTCCAGCTCCAGCAATTTGAGACACTAGCTGTTCTGTAACCCTTCTCCCATAACTAGTCAAATGCCGAGATCCAACAACCGCCAAACAATTCTCAAATATATCTTCATTAAATTTCCCTTTATAATACAACTTTTTAGGCCCCAAACTTTTCTGTGGAATTTTTTCCAATGCTTCTTTCAATAACTTTGGATATTTTTTATCTTCTACAAAAATCTCTTGCGCCATAAAATAATTATACCATCTGCATCTTTTCCTTCAAGTTGCTAAATTATAAAAAATGAGGAGACCAAAGTCTCCTCATGATGCGTTCTCAAATGATTTTTCGCGAACTAATCGCGATTGTCATGCCGACGCTGCATTAGCTTTTCTCCGGCCTCAATGTACCCTATTGGAGTTGTAACAACCCTGATTTCACTTGCGTCCAATGGTTCTTCTAAGCATCTTGGGCAAATCCATTTGCCTTTTACTTTCTTATATCCCTCTCTGATGAGAGTTGGCTCTATTTCCTCCAACGGAGTGGCGGCGAAACGCGATCCAAAAATCCTATCACAGTGCCCGCAAAAAATTTGGGCACCAGTGATAATAACTTTTCCACTGATTGATTTCTTGGAAGCGTCAACTTCTCGCTCTTTATTGATCGCTCCTCGGCAAAACCAATTTTTAAGTTCGCGCAAAGTTAACATATAGGTGTCCCTTGTAAAAGAACCGTGTAATTACTATTAACGATTATTGATAATACAAATAATAAATTTCGTTGTCAATAACATTAATAAATTATGCAAGAAAAAAACCGTTGGAGTGAACCAACGGTTATACGATACTTTTACTGGCTTTCGCCAACGATGGGCTAAGTATCTTAGCCATTTTGTCGCGGGGGGATCACTGACTAGAAGGTGAAGGCCTGTGCCTGCCGACATTCTTCAATTCTCAACCCAGCGATTCTAAAGAAAGAGGGATCATGCGACCATGCCGCCAATACGTATTCATTGCCGTCGCATAAAAGTACACCTGGAAATACTGCATTTCGGGGCGGAAAAAGGATCACTTCTTCCCCTGTTTCATACAGCTTGTAAGTCCCACCAGATAGATCAAATGATCTACCATGAACCTCGAAAGATGTAATGAAACGAATCTCGTTTTTTTCGGTCATCGTACTATTCCTTCCAAGAACGAGTAATCTTCAGCTCTTTTTTAGAGAAAGGCAATAACAGCTTCATTCTCCATATATTAATTATACACCCTTTTGTTTATATTGTCAAGTATTTAGACCAACAAAATACCCCACCGTTTTAGGGTGGGGTATTGGGTGTCATTGCGAGGAGTCAGCAGACGACGTGACAATCTCAGACTTGATTGCACAAACAGTGGTTGAGATTGCTTCGTCGGTCGCTTTGCTCCTTTCTCGCAATGACGATGAAAAAGCTATTCTTCGTCTTTTATTTTTGGGATGAAGCCGGTGCCTACTGGGATTAGTTTTCCGATGATTACGTTTTCTTTTAGGCCTCGGAGTTTGTCTTCTTTGCCTTCTAGGGCGGCTTTGATTAAGACTCTGGAGGTTTGCTGGAAAGAAGCGGCTGACAGGAACGACTCTGAATTTAGAGAGACCTCGGAAATTCCAAGCAAAATTTGTACTGCCAACGGGGCTTGTTTTTTGGCTTTTTTCAGTCTTTCAACCTCTTCGTTAAAGACCACTCTTTCGACAACTTCTCCTCTTATCCAATTTGAATCTCCCTCTTCTTTAATTCTTACTCTTGAGAACATTTTTGAAATTATAACTTCTATGTGCTTGTCGTGGATATCAACTCCCTGAGAGGAATAAATTCTTTGGACTTCCTGCAAAATATATCTTTGAGTTGCCTCAACTCCAGCTGACTTGTAAAGCTTTTTCAAATCCAAACTTCCTTCGCATAATGGCTGATTTTCTCTAACTTCCTGGCCTTTTTCAACCATAATTGCAATTCTGCCTGGAATTTTGTATTCCATTGTTTCTTTTTTGGAGGCTTTTTTGCCTGTTTTTTCAGATACAACGGTTGGTTGGACTATAATGACTCTTCTTTCCTCGTCAATTCCAACAACCTTTCCGTCTGTTAAAGACATTATGGCTTCTCCTTTTGGAGCTCTGCATTCAAAAATTTCTTCAATTCTTGGCAAACCTTGCGTAATATCTCCAGCTCCAACAATACCTCCCAAGTGGTGAGTTCTAAGTGTAAGCTGTGTGCCAGGTTCTCCAATTGCTTGAGCTGCAACAATACCAACTGCTTCGCCCAATTTTATTGAAGCGTTTTTACCTAAGTCCCAGCCATAACATTTTTGGCAACATCCTTGATTAGATTTGCAGGTCAATGGAGAAGCAATAACAACTCTTTCTATCCCTTTTTCTGCCACAATTTCTTTTGCTGTTTTCCAATTGATTAATTCACCCTTTTTGATGAAAACTTTTTTATCATGCTCTACGGTTTCCAATACTGTGCGTCCTACTATTTTGAAAATAAAGTCTTGGTCAAGAATGTCGGCGTCTTTTCTGTAAACAACCAAACCTGTTTTATCTCCGCAATCTTCATCTGCAACAATAACATCATGAGCAACATCAACAAGCCTTCTTGTTAAATAACCAGCTGAAGACGTTCTTAAAGCTGTGTCGGCTGTTCCTTTTCTGGCTCCGTGAGTTGAAATAAAGTATTCCAAAACATTAAAACCTTCTGTAAAAGATGATTTAACTGGCAACTCAATAATGTCTCCGGAAGGATTATTCACCAGACCCTTCATACCGGCCATTTGAACCGGCTGAGCCCAAGTAGCTCTGGCTCCAGCTGAAATAATAGACATAACCGGGCCATCTGGCGGCAAAGTGGTTTTTAGCAAAGCTTCCAATTTTGTTTTCACTGACTGCCAAATCAAAATTTTCTGGGAAGTTTTTTCCTCTGGCGACAATAAACCTTTTTCAAAGTGATTATCAATTTGTTTTACTTCCTCTTCAGCTTGCTTAATTAAAGCTGGCTTTTCTTTTGGAACAATCAAATCGTCCATTCCCCAGCTTACGCCAGACAACGTACAGTATTCAAAACCAAGGGTTTTTATTTTGTCGATAATTACAACCGCGTCTTCGTTTGGATACTTTTCAATGACCTCTCTAACAATTCCTTTTAATTGCTTGTTATCAACCAGTCTGTTTATGTATGGATAATCGTTTGGGAAGCTTCTGTTGAAGATTATTCTTCCTACAGAAGTTTCTATTAATTCCATTTTGTCTGGAAATTTTGGATTTGGAACTTTTATTTTGTCGTTCTGAGTCAAGAATCCATATTCAAAAGCAGTAATTGCCTCTGAATCTGAAGAAAAAATCTTTACATCTTTTTCATTTGCCGGTTCCTTTAACTTTGTTAGATAATAAGATCCCAAAGCAATATCACGAAATGGCCCCATAATTGGCATTCCTGTTGCCGGCCTTAAAAGGTTTAAGGTTGAAAGCATAATTTCTCTGGCTTCTTTTTGAGCCTCGTCAGACAACGGCAAGTAAACAGCCATCTGGTCTCCATCGAAGTCAGCGTTAAAAGCTTCGCAAACTAAAGGATGTAGTTTTATTGTTTCTCCTTCGGTTAAGAGAGGCTTAAATGCCTGAATTCCAAGCCTGTGCAAAGTTGGAGCTCTGTTTAACATAACCAGCTTATCTTTGATAATTTCTTCCAAAATTGCCCACACTTCTGGAGTTCTTTCTTCAATTAATCTGGCTGCTCCCCTAATGTTGAATGCCAGCTCTTTGTCTAAAATTCTCTTTATTACAAATGGCTTGAAAATTTCCAATGCCAATGTTTTTGGCAAACCGCATTGTGAGAATTTCAATTCTGGACCAACGGCAATAACCGATCTTCCAGAGTAATCAACACGTTTTCCTAAAAGATTTTGTCTAAATCTTCCCTGTTTTCCAGCGAGCATAGCAGCCAAGGACTTCAACAATCTTTTTCCGCCAGTTGTGGCAGTTGTTGTAACTCCTTTTCTCATTTCGTTGTCAATTAAAGCGTCAACAGCTTCCTGCAACATTCTCTTTTCGTTTCTAACAATTACAGGAGGAGCTTTTATCTCCTGCAAATATTTTAACCTGTTGTTTCTGTTGATAACTCTTCTGTACAAGTCATTTAAGTCAGACGAAGCATATCTTCCGCCGTCCAGCTGAACCATTGGCCTCAAATCCGGAGGCAAAATTGGCAAAACATCCATAAACATCCATTCTGGTCTTACGCCTGCCTTCAACATTCCCTGAAAAAGTTTTAATCTTCTCAAAACTTTTTTCTTTATTGCTGGCGGAGCATCTTTTGCTTCTTGCGCAATTTTTTCTGTTTCTGTAGCTAAATCAATTTTCTCAAAAATTCCTTTTACAACTTCTGCCCCAGTTCCTGCTTCAAAAACCTCTCCATATTTCATGGAAAGAGTTAAATATGCAACCTCAGACAAAATTTTCAATTCTTTAATATCCAAAAGCTCTTCTTTTGCTTTTTCTCTGGCTTGTTTTAATTCTGTCTTTGCGGCCTCTGTTTTTTCTTTCTTAACTTTTGTTTTGTATTCCTGATCAATTGCTTCCATAATTCCATCTCTTGCCTTTTCGTTAACGCTTGTAATAATGTATGAAGAAAAGTAAATAACTTTTTCCAACTGTTGAGAGCTTTTATCCAAAACCAAACCCATTCTTGATGGAACACCTCTCAAAAACCAAATATGCGAAACAGGAGCATACAATTTAATATGTCCCATCCTTTCTCTTCTAACAGAAGATTTTGTAACTTCAACTCCGCATCTGTCGCAAACAACGCCCTTATAACGGATTCTTTTATATTTTCCGCAAGCGCATTCGTAATCCTTTTCAGGCCCAAAAATTCGCTCGTCAAAAAGCCCATCCTTTTCAGGCTTCTGAGTCCTATAATTAATTGTTTCCGGCTTGGTCACCTCGCCATGAGACCAGGACATAATATCCTCGGGCGAAGCAATCTTAATTCGAATTGATTCTAGATCTAATACTCGCATTGGTTTTGGTTTTTAATAATTTTTCTTATATTTTTCTTATTTTGTAAATTGAATTGTGTTGGCAACTTGTAAAATAAAATTTTTAATTTTTTTAAAACTTTCACTATTTATTGCACTATCGCCTGACCCACTTATTCTCCATAGTGATCCATCTGTACTTTTAATTAAAACCTGTACGTCATATCTCCCCTTAACATTAGATCCAATTTTCTCAAATCCCTCAGTTATTGTTGCTTTGCTTTTGCATAATTTTTATTTTATTTTTTCTAAAACAAACTTCTTAATTATATCGGCTGACTCAAAAGCTTTTTCCGCCATTGACCATGTAAATTCAGGGTAGTCACCGGGATATCGTGTGGAAATATAAAAATCGCTTAAATTTTTTGTTCGATCTTCAATTTCAATAAAAGAGTTGTCAATTTCTTCGCACAATTTTATTAATTTATCCAAATCATGAATTTTCAAAAGCTCTTTTTCATTATACACTAAGTATCCTTTTAAAAACTTCTCTGCCATTTGTTGAGACAAAAAACAAACTGTGCTTGGAGCGCCCCTCTTATCGTCCAAGATGTTTTTAGATGACAATTCATCGTCATGCGCCTTGGAAAACCACTCACCTGCCAACTCCCTTAAATTACTTTTATTGTTTTCCATAAAGTTGTTTGCCATTTTTAATTATATTTATGTAAAAACTATCTCCCAGCGTTAATCTTCTTTTTATTTCTTCCGGAGTTCTTACTAAAATATCCATCGGAAAAGCACCATTAACAATTCTTCTTATTGCCAAACTCCTTTCAAAAAAATCTTGCTTTGTGTTTTTTATAATTAACAGGTCAACATCGCTGTCCGGACCGGGTTTTCCCCATGCCAAAGAACCAAAAAGTATAATTTTTTCCGGATCGTATTCCGCAACAATTTGCCTCGTAATCTCAGCAATTTTGATCCGTATTGATTCTAAGTCTAATACTCGCATTGGTTTTGGTTTTTAATTTTAATGTTTTATAAATAACCCAAAAGTTTCATTGAAAAATTAAGAATTAATACACTGGCGACTATGATTATTACGATTGAAATGATAGGATATTTTTTTTCTTCTTTTTTCTCAATTGAATGCTTAGCCAAAAATATACTTACTATCAAGGAAACTGACATAATAATCGTTATCAAACCCATAATCCCCTGTATCACTAAAGCGCCAAAGAGGCTATCTAATATATCACTAGTATCCGCGTTAAATATGTTGCCAGTGTATACTTTAACACCGCTAATCCTCAAAACTAGAGAGAATAAAAAATCCTGAACTTGAACCTGTCTTATAAGACATACATACAGTAATGGCACCGCAGAAAACCATAAAGACAGAACGCCAAATTTATTTTTCATAGTTTTTTTCATAATTTTAAAAAATTAAAATTATTTCTTCTCGTCGCGGTAGTCTCGGCGTTCTTCTCGGTCGTCTCTTAGTTCTCTTGGTTTTTCTTTTACTTCAACGGACAATCCCAAGGCTTTCATTTCAGCTACAAGCAAATTAAATGCGGCTGGAATGTTTGGGTTTCTAATTGGTTCGCCTTTCAAAATTGATTCGTAGGCTGCTGCTCTTCCTTGCACATCGTCAGATTTTATAGTCAACATTTCCTGCAAAGTGTGGGCTACACCATAACCTTCCAAGGCCCAAACTTCCATTTCCCCAAATCTCTGACCTCCAAATTGAGCTTTTCCTCCAAGCGGCTGCTGAGTAATTAAAGAATATGGCCCAATAGATCTTGCGTGAACTTTGTCGTCAACCATGTGGATAAGTTTCATCACATACATATATCCAACCGTAATTGGAGTTGGAAATGGCAAGCCTGTTCTACCGTCATAAACTGTAACTTGTCCTGATTCTGGAAGTCCGGCTTCTCTTAACTCCCTTTTAACGTCTTCTTTTGTCGCTCCCAATAATGCAGGAGAAATTGCAATGTAGTTTAATTTGTGAGCTGCCCATCCTAAGTGAGTTTCCAAAATTTGTCCTAGGTTCATACGAGATGGGACAGACAATGGAGAAATCACCAAGTCAACTGGCGTTCCGTCAGCCAAAAATGGCATTTCCTGTTCTGGTAAAACTCTTGAAACAACCCCTTTGTTTCCGTGTCTTCCTACAAGTTTATCTCCAACTTTTGCCTTTCTTATTTCAGCAATTTCAACCTGGATTCTCTTTATAACACCTGGCTCTAATTTATGTCCCAAGTCCCTTGAGAATATTTTTACATTTGTGACTTTTCCTTTCTTTCCATGCTCCATTCTCAAAGAAGAATCTTTGACATCTTTTGCCTTGTCTCCAAAAATTGCCCTCAATAATCTTTCTTCTGGAGTTAACTCGGCTTCTCCTTTTGGCGAAATTTTTCCAACCAAAATGTCGTTTGGCCCAACTTCGGCTCCAACTCTAACAATTCCTTCTTCGTCCAAGTCTTTCAATTTTTCCTCTCCAACGTTTGGAATATCTGAAGTTGTAACTTCAGGCCCAAGCTTTGTTTCCCTAACATCGCAAGTAAAGTCTTCAATGTGAATTGAGGTAAATTCATCTTCTTTTACCAATTTTTGCGAAATTGTCATTGAGTCCTCAAATCCGCCTCCTCTTAGTGGCAAGAAGCAAACCAAAATGTTTCTGCCCAAAGCCAATCTGCCTTGAGAAATTGCAGCGCCGTCAGCCAAAACATCTCCTTTTTTAACTTCCTCGCCTTTTGTAACAATTGGTTTTTGATGAAAACAAGAATATTGGTTTGTTTTTACAAAAGTCTGCAATTCATAATCTTCTTCAACCTTTTTGCCTTTTATAATGTATTCAACTTTAATATGCTGAGCATCAACTTCTTTTACAACTCCGTCTGCTGTTGCCAAAATCACTTGCCCAGAGTCGCGGGCAACATTTCGTTCTGTTCCTGTCCCAACCAATGGAGCTTCCGGCCTCAACAATGGCACAGCCTGTCTTTGCATGTTTGATCCCATCAAAGCACGAGATGCATCATCGTTCTGCAAAAATGGAATTAAAGAAGTTGCAACAGAAATAAATTGTTTAGATGAAACGTCAATGTAATCAATTGTAGAAATATCAACTTCTGCTGGTTCGCCTTTTACCCTGGCCTCAACTTTATTGTCTGGGATTTCTTCTAAAATTTTGCCTGATTTTTCATCAAGAGGAACCGAAGCTGGAGCAATATTATGCCTTTCTTCTTCCTGAGCCGAAAGATAACAGACCTCATCGGTTACTTTTCCATTTTTTACTTTAAAATATGGGGCTTCAATAAATCCATAAGGGTTTATTCTAGCAAAAGATGCCAAATGTCCCACCAATCCAACGTTAGGACCTTCTGGAGTTTCAATAGGACAAATTCTGCCATAATGAGATGGCTGCACATCTCTAACTTCAAATCCAGCTCTTTCTCTGGTCAATCCGCCAGGGCCTGTTGTTGTTAATCTTCTTTTGTGCTCCAATTCTGCCAAAGGATTTTCGTTATCCATAAACTGCGAAAACTGTGAAGAAGTGTAAAATTCCTTCACAACTGCCATTAATGGCCTTGGATTTATCAATTGAATTGGGGTAATTGTATCAACTTCCAATGTAGACATTTTGTCTTTGATAATTCTCTCCATTCTCATCAATCCAACTCTTAATCTGTTTTGCAAAAGCTCAGACAACGTTCTGACTCTTCTGTTTCCCAAATGGTCAACCTGATCCGGCTTTGCCATTGGATCGTTGTTTAACCTTATAACCTCTTTGACAACTTCGGTAATGTCTTCAATGCTCAAAATTCTTTCTTCTTTTGAAATTTCTTTGTTTAAATCTTTTGGAGCAATATTGGTTAATCTTAGCCAAGTTTTCCATCGTCCAACTTTTGACAGGTCATATCTGTCAAAGTTAAAAAACATATTAAAAATCAAATCCTGAGCTGTGTCTGGAGTTACCAAATCGCCAGGCCTCAATCTTCTGTATATTTCCACCAAAGCCTCTTTCTGAGTTTTGCAAGGATCTCTTTTTAAAGTCTCTTTTATATATCTTATTTCTCCCACATCAACATCTTCAAAAGCTTTTTCAACTTTTTCTACAGTATCCAAACCCAAAGCCATCAGCAAAGTTGTTGCTGGGACTTTCCTTTTTCTGTTAATTTTTACGCCAATAAAACCAGATTCTTCTGTTTCAAATTCAAGCCAAGCTCCTCTGTTTGGAATAATTTTTGCGCCAAAATAATTTTTTGCTCTCCAAAGCCTTGCTGTAAAAAACGCTCCAGGAGACCTAATTAGCTGAGAAACGATGACTCTTTCAACTCCGTTTACAACAAAAGTCGCCCTCTCTGTCATGATAGGAAAATCAGCAAGATAAACTTCCTGCTCTTTTACTTCTTTTGTTCTAAGATTTACTAATTTTGCCTTAACTCTTAATGAAGCCTCAAGAGAATCATTATTTTTTCTGGCTTCCAAACCATTTTTATAATTTGGCTTTGAAAGTTTATAATCTCCAAACCAAAGCTCCATTTCTTTGCCGGTATGGTCTCTAATTGGAGATATTTCTTCTAAAAGCTCTTTTACTCTTACTTCCCAAAAGTCCTCCCAGGTTTCCTTTTGCATTGTCAAAAGGTGCGGAGTTGGAAAAGATAGTTTAGATTTTGAAAAGTTCTTTACTTTTTGTACTTTTTCTGCCATTTGAAAAATTTATGCGAGGAGAGTTCGACCTCACAAATTAAAAATATTTTAAAATACCATTATTAAAACGTAAACCCAATCTAACAACAAAAAATTCGGTTTTCAAAATAACCGAAAATTGGGTGTTAGTTTTCCTTAGAGTAAAGTGTCCACTTCTTTTTAACAGCCCATTGATCAGATGAGCCTATGTAATTACATCTTATTCTATTTCATTAAAAGTGTCAAGAGACCGACTGAGCACGTTTCACTTCTTAGCCACCTCTGCTGTTTTTTTGCTAACAACTATAATGGCACCGTTTAGATTAGCTGAATTATTTAAATCAAAATCACGCATTGCATTAATAAAAACATCATAAGAATACTTATAATTTGCACCATAAATAGTGCCGGGATCATTTGTTATAAATTCTTTAGAATTATATCCTTTTATAACAAGCATGTGATAAAGGGGCCCAGGGGATCTATAGTGTGGATTTTCTAAAAGCCTTCCTGCCGTCGGTACAAGAACAGGGTTACCCAAAGATAGCTCAGTTTTAATGTCGTCCACCGAAGGGTTATAAATTACACGAACCTCATATTTTTCATAGTAGTCTCTTATCAGTTGAGCAGTTTGTTGAGCATCTGTATCATTGCTAAATCCATATTTTTTATTTTCAAAATCAACCATCGAAATAAGATCAGCCTTTACCATGCCGGCACTTATGTTTTTTGTATCATCTAAATAATAATGCGCCATCAAAACAGATGCCTCTTCGCAGGTATGCATGAACGGATAAGTGTACCACTCTCCAGATGGTGCTTGTGTTGTAAAAGGCACGTCTAAATTCAAAGAAGATAAGATTTGTGGTTGAGTATTTACAGCCTCCGCAATAGGCGCGCTAATCTGCTCATTGGAACTTATTTGAGCTGTTGACGCGGTTGCCAAACCAACATTTATGTTTTTTTTGTCGTTTGGAGCAACATAAACAACGTACAATGAAAGTACGGTAAAAATCGAGACAACCAAAAAGGGAAGAACAAAAAAATCTATAATTTTATTTATTTTTATTCCCATAATTAGTTTAATCTATCACTACTCCACTATTATCATAAACTTTCCAATTTGTCAAGAACTTGTCGGTATTCCAATATAATTCTCCCGCTAGAGGATCTTCTATAATAATTTTTGAAGGATTGTCGGCTTGACCGATAAAACCAACGATCAATCTTACGTGAGTTTCTTTGTATGCCTTTACATATTCCCCCTTCACCGTGTGCCACGAGCAATTAGTTAATTTTCCTGTTGGCATAACCCCCCAGAATATAACAGGATTCCCAGATTTAATTTCATTTACTAAATCTTTTACCGTCCAATTAGAAAAGTATCGAGATGGACGCCAATTACTAGCTGCTTTAGCGACAGCCAACCAATAAACCCCATACCCCGTAGTGCACATTTCACCATTCAGATTACCAACGAACTTCTGATAAGGATTCCCCCAAATATCATTTTTTCTTGGAGTTTTGTCGCAGCCGATTTCTTCTAAAATATCCCCCTCTGAAACATTTACACCCTTTGCAGATAGGGCCATTTTTAGAGAAGCTGCTTCGCAAGATAAAGGATAATCTTGCCAATGGAAAGAAGTTTTTATCATTGTAACGTTGTTGGACGAATTTGTATAAACAGAATTTATATCTTTATGCTCATCTTTAATGGTAAACGGCTTATTATATTCGGGAGATGTTTTGAAAGTAAAAGAGAAATTATTTGAGGCGGGGCTAATAAGACCTTTTATATTTTTAAGTTGCACTTTATATTCGCTAGCCGGCTGAAGGATGACCGCTGGAACAAAAACCAATTTTGTAAAAAAATGATTACCAAACAAAGGATTTTTAAATTTCCATTCTCCATAAACTTGAGGAGAAATTAAATGCTTTAGCTCACGCCTTGCAACAGGC
>Ga0172381_10003378_pt1 | contig 16946 bp, 16 predicted proteins | sample Leawel6488metaG_FD_119754 | JGI IMG/M metagenome (GOLD analysis project Ga0172381, IMG submission 119754) | Leachate microbial communities from a municipal landfill in Southern Ontario, Canada - Leachate well 64-88 metaG | ecosystem: Engineered > Solid waste > Landfill > Unclassified | place... | reverse complement strand
CCATGTCCACTACTGAACGCTGATTGCCAGGCTGGCCATTAATCGCCTCGTTGAGCGTAGGGAAGATATGGTCTTCGCCGATCAGGTTCACCACACCGTATGTTTCAAATTCGCGTCGCAGGTGCGGCGAGACGTGCGAGAATCCTAATTTTATCCCGTCATGAGCCAAGTGCCGATATATTAGCTTTATCTCTTCAACCGCCGTGTAGTCGATATCATCGATCGCACCAGCGTCAATCAGCACGTACTTGACTGGCTGTTTTGCTGCGCGGATTGCCGTCTTTACCCGTGCCGAAAAATACTCAACATTTTCAAAAAACAACGGGCTGTCAAATCGATATACCAATAATCCTTGCGGATGAGTACTGTGACGATGGCTTGGGTCGAGCCGCTCTTTCGCCCAATCCGACAGCTCTCCATCGCGCAATAAAATTTGATCATGGGGATGATATTGGCGAACCAGGCGCTCCATCAGCGATATGATAATTGCTATAAATATGCCTTGTCGAACCCCGAGGATCGCAACGGCCAGTAAGGTAACAAGCGCAATAAAAAACTCGGTCTTATGCGTGGCGTAAATGTAACGGAATTCATCAACGCGCACCAGCCTCGCACCAATCATAAACACAACTGCCGCCAACGCGGGCAATGGAATGTACGCGAAAAGCCCTCCGCCAAACAACAATATAACCCCAACCAGCGCCGCCATCACGATATTCACGATTTGCGAGCGACCACCAACCATATCGGATGCGATAGATCGCGGTGGGCTACCATTGACCGCAAAGCCACGCGTAAACGCCGACGCAAAATTCGCCCAGCCAAGTGCGACGATGTCGCGGTTAAGCTGAACATCTTCGTCGTGCTCCGCTGCTGAATTTCGGATTGTAGCAGCACTCTGCGCAATGATAACGAGCGCAGCTGAGAACGCGACAGGGAACAAGGTCGTAATTATTCCTCCGAGCTTATCAATCGGTGGCCACACAGCAAGATTCGGCAATCCCGCTGGCAGCGCACCAATAAAGACCACACCGTGCTGTGACAACTGGAATATCGCCCCATAGAGCGCCGCGGTCATAATACCCACCAACGCGCCAGGCAATTTCGATTTGCGCATAATCACCATAATGCCTACAACGAGCACGGTTATTGTCAACGACATACCGCTCCATTCGTTCAGCCGCATCGCGACTCCACGCAGTACATCGAGCAGACTTCCACCGACCGTGACACCAACCATTTCCGGCAGCTTGTGTACCATAAGCTGGACGCCAACTCCCGCCACGAACCCAACAGTAACTGGGCGAGATATGAAATCCGCGATAAATCCAAACTTCAGCAATCCCATCACGACCAACAAAAATGCCGTCACGAGACCCAGCACAAAAATTGCGCTCGCGTACTCTGCCGTTCCCACCTGTGCAACCAACGTCGCGCCAGAGGCTATAAGTGCAGCGGTCGCCGAGTCTGCGCCCACAATGAGGCGTCTGTTGTGCGCAAACAAGCCGAAAATAAGCGGCGCGAACAACGCAGTATACAATCCAGTCACGGGCGGCAAACCGACGATAGCAGCAAAACCAAGCGATTCAGGAATAGCAATTGCCGTCACGACGAGCGCGGCAATGACATCGTTTTTTAGGTATTTCTTTTTATACCCAGCCAAAGAAGGCAGGATGATTCGGGGCATGGTTTTATACTAGTTATATTTATTCAACCTGTCAATTTATCACCGCCGACTGTTATACTGTTAGCGTATGCGCTTTCCATTTTATTTCCCGAAACTTACATTCACAGTCACTAACGAAGCAGTTGACGAGACCGGAGAGCCGATAGAGAAGATCGGCGAGACCCTAAGTCCAAATCTGCGAGCCCTACGACTTGGTATGCGATTCTCCGATGTGCTCTTATCAATGGGCGTGGCCGCAAGCGACGTCGTCACATATGCACTGGACATCACGGAAACGTATTGTAAGCGTGCGGTTCATATCGACATCAGCTCCAATCAAATCATTTTTTCACAAGATCGAGGGATCGACCGCGAGCCGCTCACCTTGATGCGCAGCATGACGCCACGCGACACTAACTATATGGTTGTTCAGCAGCTTCAAGAACTCGCACGGCATATAAAATCCGGTTACCTACCGCTCGAACAAGCTGAAAAACACTATGAAAAGATCCGCGATCAACATGCCACGAGGCCCTCATGGTCGCGCACGGTCGCTAACGCCCTCGTAAGTACCGGCGTAGTGATGCTCTTTAGCTATTCATGGGCACTGATTGGTATTACGTTCGTGCTAGCCTGCATCGTAGACCGGCTCGTTTACTACCTTTCGAAAAATCACGTGCCACGCTTTTTTGGACAGGCCGCCGCCGCGACATTGATTACACTCGTGGCCGCAGGGGCTGCCTGGATAGGGCAGGAGAGTTCCAGCTCGATAGTGAGCCATACCGACCCGACCCTTATTGTTGTAGGTGGTATTGTTATGCTCGTCGCGGGCATGACGATCTTTAGCGCAATCCAGGACGCTATCGATGAGTTTTACTTAACTGCGACGGCACGTATCTTTAAAGTAGGCATGATGACCACGGGCATCGTCGTGGGCATTCTCTTTGGCATGTATATTGCACAGCGTATCGGTTGGCCGATCTCCGTTTCAGATCAGAGCATTCCACTCGGACCCGTATCATTTCAGCTTATCGGCGCGATCATCATCTCGACGGGATGGGCATATTACACGCAGGCGCACGCTCGCGCCATACTCGCTTCAGCCGTTATTGGCGGCAGCGCCTGGATGATTTATCTTTTTGCCGTCGATGGCTGGCAACTAAATGATATTGTCGGCAACGGCATCGCTGCGCTATTCGTTGGCTTTCTCGCGACAATCATCTCCCGAGCTGGTCGAATGCCCGCCGTCGCTATCATCACCGCAGGAGTCGTCCCCCTTGTGCCTGGACTTATGTTGTATCGTGGTCTTATGCAAATTATCAACAATCCTCCCGGCACGCCGCATTTTGAAGCAAGTATCGGCACGCTTTTCGCTGCCGTTGGAATCGGGTTTGCTATCGCCGCAGGGGCAACTCTCGGCGCCTTCCTGGCAAAGCCCTTGCGCGACCGACTCGTCTTCGTTCGCAACCTCACGAACGACCAACAGCACACTCGCACGCGCAGCCTCAAGCTCGCCGATGCGGCACTTACAGACAGCGAACAGCAAGTTCACGCCAGCAATGAAGTATGATATAATTTCCTGGCGCGCCCCAAGCGGGGTTAGCTAATCAATATTGGGGTGTAGCCAAGTGGTAAGGCACATGGTTTTGGTCCATGCATTCGGGGGTTCGAACCCCTCCACCCCAGCCAAAATAAACACACCGTGCGGCTGCACGGTGTGTTTATTTTGATATAAAAGGCCAAACTCTCTCATGGACGACGCAAACAAGACACCGCGACACCACATACGACGCAATAGGGTGTCACGTTCGCGCATCCAGCTTTTACATATGCCGTTAGAGTTGTGGGACTATTGACTTGCAGTAACGCATATGCTATCATTAGAATTAACCAAGACATTCTCTTAAAAGTTCGATCGCTATCCCCTCTGGGAAGCCAATTATCTTCTTTTCTCGTAACCGCCTCTTGAGTTTCAGAAATATTGACATACTCAACTCATTTCATTTAAGCGATAACGAGAAGCGCCTCTTAGTAATCAATAATTACCTAACAAAGGAACTACATGAACCAAACAACCAAACAAGGACTCAAGAAGAGTCCGGCAAAAACTCGTGGTGCTGCAATGCGCGCACAAAAGCGGAATCACGACGATGCGGATCGAGCAATGGAGCGCTACGCCGATGCATCACAACACCAGTCTCGCCGCACAACCGATGCAGCAGACTTCACCAATGCGCTAAAAGTAACGTTTCTAGGAGGACTCGATGACGTGGGAGAAAAGAACATGGCAATCATCGAGTACGGTGATGAGGCCATCGTACTAGACTGCGGCAACTCACTGGGCATCGATTTGCCCGGAATCAACTATACCGTCAACGATATTTCATATCTCGAGGCTATCAAATATAAGCTGCGAGCATACGTCATCACGCATGGTCACTTAGATCACATCGGTGGGCTTCGCCATACCGTACCCCGATATCCCGCACCAATCTACGGCTCGCCTTACACAATTAAGCTCGTAGAAAAGGCATTCGACGATCTACTCACCGATACCGGTCAGGAATATACCCCCGTGGTTATGACGGCGCAGCTCGACACGCATGAAACATTCACTCTCAGCAACTCTTTCTCCGTAGAGTTTCTCCGAATCACGCACTCCCTGCCAGATGCGGCGGCGGTATGTATTAGTACGCCGGTAGGACGAATCATCGCAACTGGCGATTTTCGATTGGATCCAGAACCGTTGGATAAAATGCCGAGCGATACGAAACGACTCAAAGAGCTTGGCAACCAAGGAGTGTTGCTCCTATTGAGTGATAGTAGCTACGCCGACGTCGAAGGTCGCGTGCCGACAGAAAGTACCTTGCAGCAAAGTTTCTACGACATCATCGGGAATGCCCCTGGCCGCATATTTGTCGCTGCGTTTTCAAGCAACATGAACCGAGCGCAGATGATTATCAATGCCGCCGTGGCAGCTGGACGCGAAGTCGCTCTTGATGGCCGCGGCATGATGAGCTATGCCGAAATTGCCGTGAGGCAAGGTATTCTCAAAATACCAAAAGGTACCGTCGTATCAATTCAGCAAGCCGCCAGCATCACTCCAAATCAATTGCTCGTCATGTGCACCGGCGGTCAGGGCGAGCCGAATGCCGCGCTTCAGCGCATGAGTGACGGACAACACAAATACGTCAATCTCAACGAGGGCGACACGGTCGTCATTAGCTCGTCTCCGATTCCTGGCAACGAGGTGACATACGACCAACTGAGCAATCGACTTAAAAAGATAGGCGTGCATTTGTTTAGGCACCCTACTCACGAAGTTGATGGCTGCGGTCCGCTTCACGTATCCGGACACGCCCGAAGGGGAGAGCTTCGAGAAATGCTAGAACTTGTGCGACCAACCTTCTTCATCCCCGTTCACGCAGGCGCATTACGGCGTAGTTACCATGCCGAACTGGGTGTCGAGCAAGGTATTCCGCGTCGCAACGTTATTTTGCCCGACAACGGTGATAGCGTGTATATAACGCCAGATACAGTCGTTGACGGCGGGCAAGTTCCGCACGGTAGCGTCTTGGTCGACCAGAACGGCGGTATTGTCAGCGGCATTGTCGTCAAAGACCGCTTGATGCTCAGCGGGGAAGGCATTTTGGCCGTAGTTTTGACTATGGATAAAGAATCAGGCCGGCTCTTAACAAGCCCCGATATCATCAGTCGCGGCTTCATAGCAATGAAGGATAATGAAGATTTGATGAAGCATTTCAGGGACGAACTTCGACGCGCGGCGGCGCAACGATATAAGCGAATTAGCCTGGATGAGTTCAAAGCCGAGATACGAGAGTACGTCATCCATTTTATGTACGAAAAGACGGGTCGAAGCCCAATAGTCATACCGGTAGTAAATGTCATTGGGAAGGCGAGCACCAACACCGCAGCGGCGCATAAGGCTCTTCGTTCTGATCAGCACGTCAAAAATGACCAGCAACGCTACGCCGCAATGCGCGCCCGATTACTCACTCAAGATCAACGTGATTAATACCCAGGCACGCCCCAACCATGCCGAGCGCTCGAGACGGAAATTGTCCAAAGATAATTGCGGGTGTATAATGAACCTGAAATAAATCCGCCATGCGGCCTGGCTTTTGCCCAAAGCGTCAACAGGCTTGCGGTATTCTATAAGAATGGTGCTGGTCGAAAAAATAATCAGGAGATCAACATGATTGATCACGATACTAAACGAGCTGAAAAGGCCAAAGAAGAAAAAGCTCAGTACGATCAGTGGCGCGAGCTTTCGCAGGCGCACTGGAGTCACTGGCGCGCTTGGGGTTCTTGGTTCAGCTGGGGCTCACTGGTAGGGCTAGGGTTATTCTTTATTTCCCTAGCGCTCGCTGCGGCCATACTCATTTGGGCAATTAAGCTCTAAGGGTACGCGACGACAATAAGGTACTGCTTTTACGAGCGGTACCTTATTGTTTGCGCGGCTCGATATCCACACGAAGCTCGTGATTTTTGCTATCATAGTCCCATGATCGCCTACTCCAACATCCCCGAAACTAACCTCGACATTCCACTTGCCGATGGCAAAAAAATTCACAGTATCGTACGCGGCGAATTGAACGGTGATGCGCCAATTGTCATTATGATGCACGGCCGACCAGGTAATGGAAACGAGCTTTTACAATATCTCGGAGCAAGATACTTCTATGAGTGCGGCATAACAACGCTACGGCTATCGATGTACGACTATGGCGAAAATTACCGCAGTATCTTTGATTGCACGCTCGATACGCATATCTCAGACTTCGAAGATGTCGTGCGCTACGTCCGCGCACTAGGCTCGCGACAAATATTTGCGCTCGGACATAGTTATGGCGGCATGACAATCCTCGGCAGTGATACACGACTCGACGGTGCCGTACTCTGGGATCCCGCACACGGTCTCGCCTGGAATAACTCCGAATTCGATAGTGCCGACTATCCCGAAAAAGTCATTGGTGACTTCATTATCGGAGTTGGCGGTAACGGCTATGTATACCCAAGCAAGCAAAAAACATACGACGAAGCACTCGGTGATACAACTCATTGGGCAGCGGGCAAGGACTACCCTACGAAATATATCCTGGCATCTGCTGGACCGTTAGCGGCTTACGCAAAGCGGTATTACGAAGTTGCTACGGCGCCAAAAGAGCTCGTCGAGATCGCCGACGCGCATCATCAATTTGAGGACAACGACGAAGTAGTCGAGCAACTATTACACGAAACGGCGGCATTTGTAACCCACTATAGCCAGAGTTCTCTATGACAACCGTGGGTCGCGCAGACACCTACTTGGTCGTCGGACGCGACAGCGGCATAGATCTCGAAAAATATTTAGTCACCATACGCGGTCGCAAGATACTTGATTACGAGAAGTTAAGGCGAGAGGAGCCAGAGTTATACTGGCAGATTATTCGAAACGAGGAGGCCGCGAATGCGCGAGAAGAACGCGCCTATTACCGAGCGCACGTTCGAAAACACAACCGCGATCCGTTGCGACGATTGTTGCAGGTATGGCAATCAATCATGCGCATGCTACATCATAAATAATACCAGGAGAAAACATGTCATATACTGTGGATTTTACTTCAGTTTCTACCGTCGGCCTCGAATCATCGCCGGTCGCGCAAGCGCTTGCCGGACTACGCGCAAATGAAGCCCGCTACTTTATGAATAAATATGGGCATCAATTTACGACTGTACCGGCGAATGAAAGCCAGGCGACGCTCGATCGCGTCGCAAACATTCTAAAAACCGAGCGCACTATCGAATTTGCCGCTAAGCCGCTCGAAATCTCACATTTTATTGTCGAGGATATTCGATGGGATTATGTATTTTACGAAGATGGGCTCGAAGTGAATGTCTTATACACGATAGACAATCCAAAGAAGCGTGCGGTCGGATTTAAATTATCCGAAGGCATGTCCGTGCCAAAGGAGCTAGAGGGCAAATTCAAATTCGCTCGGCAAAAATCCAAGCTTGCGGGCACGATACGTGGATCATATTTTGTCATAAAGGGTGAATATGCATAACCTATCGGTTTGCTATACTATCTTGTATGTCCCATCAAACAGCAATCGGCACAGTCCATCACCCAACGTCCACCCGTAAAACGGATTTTCTTTATCGCCTGTCCCTCAAAGGCCTTGTGCGAAACGAGCGGGGAGAGGTTCTCGTTGTCAAAGAAACTGGTAGGGAATGGTGGGATCTACCTGGCGGAGGCATGGATCACCACGAAGATATCCAGTCCGCAATCGCTCGCGAAATGAAAGAAGAGGTAAATCTCGAAGGCGATTTTTCATATCAAATCATCGCCGTCGATAGCCCCATTTACCTCGAAGCACACGACTTTTGGCAAGTACGGTTGGTTTTTGAGGTAACGCCAGACGATATGTCATTTAGTGCCGGTGAAGACGGTGACGAAGTGGCGTTTATGAATCCTGAGCTATTCATGAATTCAGAATCAGAGACGGAACGAAAGATCTATCGCTACACGCAATTATAATCCCAAGAACGCAACACTGACTAGGAGATAAAAATGAACAATATTACAATCACAACATGGGGTCACTCCGCCGTACGACTCGAGCGAGATGGTGCGCTTCTCGTCATCGACCCTGGTACATTAAGCGACCAGATGGTCATCGAGTCCGCGTCCGCAATACTCATCACTCACGAGCATGCCGACCATTATTCTCCTGATTTGGTCGTCAATGCGCTTGCGAAAAATGATGAGCTCGAAGTTTGGGCACCGCAATCAGTCGTCGACCAACTTACCGAGGCCGGCGCACCGAACGGCAGTATGCATATAGTCACACTGGGCGATGAATTCAGCGCAGCCGGATTTCGTATCCGCGCACTGGGCGGCAAGCATGCCGTTGTTCACCAGTCAATTCCGGTCATCGCCAATATCAGCTACCTCATTGAGGGAAAAATCCTGCATCCCGGCGACGCCTTTACGCCCCCTCCAGAAAGCATCAAACTCACAGTCCTTTTTCTCCCGGTCAGCGCGCCTTGGCTAAAGGTAGCGGAGACGATTGACTACGTGCGACAGCTGCGCCCAGAGATCGCCATTCCCATTCACGACGCGATACTCAGTGACGCCGGGCGCGCGATAGTGGATCGGTTAGTGGGTGGGCATGCCGGCGATACGCGCTACCAGCGCCTGACTAGTACCAATGCACTCTCTGTCTAGCGTCTTTAGGTGTCATGCACCCAATATGAGTGCTCTCGGTTCTTGACAACCCGCAAGTTTGCTACAATACATGCATGAATCCTACGCCAGAGCAGATCGAATCCTTCAAGCGAGTCATTATCGAGTCTTCCAATAACCCCTCCTTCATTCATCATGATTGGTTCGTCAAATACCATCTCAAAATCGTCGACCAGATCGCCTCAGAGCTTGTCGCGTATTATCCAGACGCAAATCCCGATCTTGTCAAAATCTTAGCCTGGATCCACGACTACGGAAAAACGATCGATTTTGACAATCAATACGAACTGACACTCACAAAGGGCAGAGAAGCACTGCTTGGACTTGGCTTTAGCGCCGATTTCGCAGATACGGTGATTGCCTACATGGCAATACTAGACAAAAAACTCGAAGTAGATTTACACGAAGCGCCAATAGAAGTGCAGATTGTATCATCCGCAGATGGTTGCTCGCATTTCGTCGGGCCTTTTATGTCGTTGTGGTGGTACGAAAATTCACAGAAACCATTCGAAGAACTCATGGAAGACAACAAGAAAAAAGCCAACAAGGATTGGAATCGCAAAATTGTGCTCCCCGAAGCTCGCGAGGCTTTCGAAAAATATTATTTTCAAGTCATGCAACAATCAGGCGACTGGCCCGAAACATTTATCGGCACAGAGAATTAGAACGACGATCATGGGAAGTTTATCGACAGATTTTAAAAACGCCCAACTCCTTTGGGATTATCTGCGCTTTGATTATCCACTCAGAAATGCGGATGTTATCATCGGTCTCGGTAGCTCAGATATCCGGACTGCTGAATGGTGCGCCGAACTATACCACGACGGCTACGCGCCACGCATTCTTTTTACTGGCGGGAGGGGCCGCCTGACGCGAGATACTTTTACGGAAAACGAGGCCGATGTCTACGCGCGCCGCGCCATGGAGCTTAGAGTGCCCGAAATGGCGATACTCAAAGAAGATAGAGCAACGAACACTGGCGAAAATATCACCTACGCCCACCGACTCATGAAAGAAAAGGGCATCAACGCCCGGTCACTTATCATCGTCACCAAGCCCTACATGCTCCGCCGCGCCTACGCGACGTTTATGAAACAGTGGCCAAGCGCAGTAAAACCAGACGTGCAATGTTCCGGGCTAGACATCTCATTTGAAGACTATTGCAAAGATGAAAAATATCCATTCGACTACGTGACGAACGTCATGGTCGGCGATTTGCAGCGTATCCGCGAGTATCCGAAACTCGGCTTCCAAATCGAGCAAGAAGTTCCCGAATCGGTCATTGGTGCATACGACGCGCTTGTCGCGCGAGGCTATACGAAACATTTGCTTAATGAGCCGCGCTAATGCCATGGCGCGACACGCGCCACAATAGGCAACTGCGCACTCGTCAAACACTCCGACGCAGGGCGACACTCCTTGACACAATTTTTTATTCAGTAAATAATATCATCATGTCCCAACGAGAGCCTACCGTTTTTCAGAAAATTTGGGAAGGAGACATTCCTTCCTATCAGCTATACCGCAATGATACGCACGGCCTCCTTGCGATGCTCGACATTCATCCCGCCACGCCAGGGCACACACTCGTCGTTCCAGAAGAAGCGGTTGATCTATGGACTAATCTTCCAGATAGGCGAATCCTGCAAGCAACGCTTCTTGGCAACTTCGTCGGGAGACATCTCCAAACCATACTTAATCCGCTGCGCGTTACCAAGCATACCATCGGCTTTGGCGTGCCCCACATTCATGATCAATATGTAGCCAGCTATATTCGCGGCGACACCGCCAATCTGTATGATCCAGAGAGAATGAAGGCCCCAGTCGACCACGGGGAATTAGCACAAATGCACGATATACTTACGTTTCCCGATCAGTTACAGGCGGAGGTTGACGCGGCGCTAGATGCGACGAACGTCTGGTAATTTGGGCGCGCTATTTTTGCACGATTCGTTTACGATATTCATCGGCCATCATGTAGCTCATTGGGTTGACCACGCGATCGACAAACAACATCCCGTTGAGATGATCGGTTTCGTGCTGCGCGACGTGAGCGACAAATCCATCGAGTGTTTCATCATGCGATTGCGCCCGTTCATCCAGCCACGTAACGCGCACTTTTTCAAACCGAGGAACTTGCGCAAACAATACATCCGCTTCCTTACCGCAGCTCACGCACCCTTCCCATAGGTCAACAGACTCACCGAACGTTTCGACAATGACCGGGTTGATGAGCACCGTATCGAACGGTTCAAGATTCGGACGGTTCGGGGTCGGCTTGATGCCAATAACGCTCAGAGCGATGCTTTCACCGACTTGCGGTGCCGCAATACCAACACCGTACTCTCTCTCGACCAGTGTATAGCGCATATTCTCGATAAGCGTTTGCACTTCATCTGATAGTATTTCCGCAGGATCGAGGCGTCTAGCTCGACCACGAAGCACGGGGTTGCCGAATCGAGTAAGTTGTAGGAGAGTAGGCATGGATGTATTGTAGCATTTTAAGTTAGTCGACCAGCACAAGAATGCAAAAAATATCCCTACCTTGATTATTCAAAATCTTACCTCATAATAACGACATGGCACGAAGTCACCAGCGTATACGCGGGTCACGGGAAACGTTTACTCATGCCGTAGAGCTCCGACGAGCCGCCGAAGCACTCTGCGCGGGTCAAATGGTCGCGCCGCCTGATAACATTCCCATAATAGGTGAGGATAGCTTGGTATCGTATGATCTTACGCTGCTTTCCATACCGGAAATACCAGATTCGACCCAAGCCAGTGAGCGTGCTAGGAAAATAGGGAAGTACCTGCTGCATGAGCGCACATTGCAAGTCATCGTCCATCGTCACGGATCTTCTCGCCCAAACACAATACTTATTCATCACTCGCAAGAAACAGCTCGGCATTTTCAGTACGACCGCATATGAGAACCTCGACTCAACGGGGAGAGAAAACGGCGATATACATTTGCGTAAGGTGGACAACCCAACGATAACCAAAAAGTTTTTTGAAGAATTTCAAAAGCTCGAGCCTCGGCACATTCTGCTCGATCAGACACGGAAACCGAGCGAAGAGGAGGTTGCCGAACTCGCACAAAATCTTGAAAGAAATTTTGGCTCCATCGCAACGGAAATCGATCCAGACCAAGATTTACTTACAATTCGCGGGTCATTTGCGCATTTTATTCTTCCCGAAAATTTCGTCGCTCATCTGCGGTATTCAGAAGATATGAATTATATGGGTGCCGATGGCACGCCAGGACGAGCGACAATACGCTCACTGCAATTATTTGATGACGCCGCGAAACGCAGCTTCGTTGCCCTTTTGTACGTCACGACACAGGAAACCTCAACAATAGCCGCCAGTGTTTCCTCTCGAGATAAGGCGGGGGACACAATTCGCACAGAGAATCTTGCTCCTGCGGCAACCGAGCACCTCGCCATGATTCTCGAAGAAATTGCGGCCTCGGCAAAGGATGGGCGAGTTTTTATACCCACAGAGGATGAGCATATATTTAAGCAGTCAACTGCCGCAACTGCGCCTCAAACCGCGACTCCCTTATCCGACGGAGCGCTCGCGACCATAAAAGCGATGCTCGCAACGAACGAACGCTAGTTGATTATGCGTATCCTTACGTCAATCGCGCACCAACGGCACAAAAACAAATCCTGGATGTTCAATAATCTCGCGCTCGTGAGGAGAGGTTTTTGTGATTTCTAAAATACTATTTCCGACAGGTACGACAATTTTTCCATGCACCGCAAGCTGATCAAAAAGCTGCTCGGGGAAATTACCAGCAGCGGCACTTACGAGAATTCGAGTAAACGGAGCGTATTCTGGAAGCCCGTATACGGCTTTTGATTTGAAAAAACGTACATTTGTGATGCCAAGCCCTCCGCAGTTCGTACGCCCAAATTCCACTAGCTCTGGTATTTTCTCGACAGCAAACACCCGGCCATTCGGTTCCACTATTTTTGCGAGTAACGCACTCGTCCACCCAGAACCTGAGCCGACATCCAATACACTATCACCGGGATGCGCGTCGAGCCACTGGAGCATTTGACGCACTGTTGACGGCTGGCTATTCGTTTGATTAAACCCGATCGACAACGGCACGTCCAACCCCGCCTGGAGACGCACCGAACGCGGGAGAAAGTTACTGCGTGGCGCGATACTGAAAGCCTCGTCTATCGTCATCCTAGCAGCCATTCCTAAAGGCGCGCTTTTTTATCGTCCGCGCGCACGGGAAATTGCAGCCGATCCAAGCTAAATGGCGTAGCCCAAGATACCGGATCTTTCATAATATATCCAGTTATCGCCTCGGCGGCCGACATCGCCCATGCAAGCCCCCATGCTCGATAGCCCGTTGCGATATAAATTGATGAATAACCCGGCAGGGCGCCAATATAGGGGATTCGGTCATACGGCATGAAGTCGCCAGCTAGCCATCGATAGAGCACCTCATCAACATTAAAACTCGCATGCACGTCGCGAATTAAGTTCCTATAACGAACGTCCGGGTCATACGATTTCTCGTCGTATTCATGGCTCTCACCGCCATAAATCATCACGTGGCCGCCCTTGTACGGGGCGGAACGAATCGTTCTCATCGGTTGGTCGGTCGTGATATACATACCGTTCGGATACGCCGACCCATCCGCGAGAGTAACCGCCAACCCATACGACATCTTTGTCCACATCCTCCCATCGAGCACATCGCCGCCCCAAAATGGCTCACCGCTCGCTTGCACGACAGACCGTCCGAGAAGCGTACCTTGCTTTGTAGAGATAGTATGGGGGTGCCCAGGTATTATATCGACCGCTTCGGTCTGCTCGTAGATTACCCCACCGGCTGCGACAAATCGCTCTGCTAGCGGTAGGAGGAATTTACGAGGATGAAATTGTGCTTGATTACTGAACTTTATTGCCGCCGTTACCTCAAAAGGCAGGTCGGTTGTCGTCTCAAAACTCGCGGGTAAACCAAGGCTCATCGCGGCTACAACTTCGTTGTTAATCGCTTCAACTTTATCATCGCGCTGCGTATAGACATAGGCATCTCGCCACGAAAAATCACAATCGATACCCAGCTCGTCGCTTATTCGCTTAATTGCCGCAATGCCATTGAGATTTGCGCGCGCGAACGCAGTGGCCGTCTCGTGGCTATGGCGGTGGATTAAATAATCGTAGATCAAATAATGCTGCGCTGACAGTTTTGCCGTTGTGCCGCCCGTCGTCCATTCGACGATACGCCCACGCTCGACTATGACAACTTTCAGTCCGCGTAAGCGAAGCAAATATGCCACAACGATTCCCGTAATACCGCCGCCTACGACCACTACGTCATACAGTTCGTCATCGTGCACAAGTTGAGAATAGTTTGTCGAATCAGTAGTAGCGAGCCATAGCGACATATCTTTTCCCCGTAATGCTGCGTTCATAGGTTCTCCTTTATGTCATTGCCATCAGTATAGATGCGAGCGATTGACGCCGATGTAATATATATCCTATATTCGAGGATTCTCGCTCCCGGCTAGAACCCTTTTGAAGTTCACCGAAAAACTCGTTATGTGAGATATATCACACGACCCGTCACACAAAAAACGTACAATTAGGCTCAATCAGGAAGCTCGCACGAGCGACTGTTTTTTGTAAAATCGACCACAAAATTACCTACCGCATAAGAGGGGAAGAGCATGATTACAGATCGACCTATCATACCAACCAGGCGCTTGCGCACCATTGACACCTACCGACGCTCGCCAACATTAATGCTTGTTATATTGCTTGCGGCTATTGGCGCCTTGATATACTCATCTTTTATTTGGAGTCCGGGCAATCGGGGGGACTGGCTACCGTACGCGATGGTGCTATTCGCCGAAGGATTTATTATCTTTCAGGCGATTTTGGCACTATGGACGATCCTGGCAGGCTCCTCTGATCCGCGCAATTTTGAATTTCACAATGCGCAGGAGCACCTATACTCAAAAAATCACAACAGTCTTCACTACGAAGCTGCCATGGCGAACAAAACCATAGATATGTCGAAACTCCAAATGTTCATGCATCGTAAGCCAATTTCTGTAGATATTTTTATCACTACCTTTGGCGAGCCAATCGATGTCATTCAGCGGACGGCGATTGCCTGTCGGGATTTGAGCGGGTTTCATGCCACCTACTTGCTCGATGATGGCAAGTCCGATGAAGTCAAGCAGCTCGCCGAGACGCTTGGCATCGGCTATATTCGACGTCCGACAAATGAAGGCGCAAAAGCGGGGAATATTAATTACGCGCTTTCACAGACGCACGGTGAGTACTTCGCAATCTTCGATGCCGATTTCGTTCCTGCGCATAATTTCCTTTACGAAACGCTACCTTTCTTTGAAGACCGCAATACTGCGTTCGTGCAAACGCCGCAATACTACCGAAACTCCATCAATGTCATATCCAAAGGTGCGGCGTTCATGCAATTGATGTTTTATAAATTAATCATGGCGGGGAAGAATAATTTCAATGCTGCTTTTTGCGTCGGAACGAATGTCGTGTTTCGCCGCACCGCCATCGAAGCGATTGGCGGAATATATGATAAATCAAAATCAGAGGATATCTGGACAGCGCTTTTGCTACACGAAAAGAAGTTCAGATCGGTCTATATCTCCGACGTGCTAGCGATTGGCGATACGCCCGATACTATCAAAGCCTTCTCAAAACAGCAGCTTCGTTGGGCAACGGGAGGATTCGAGATTTTTTTCTGGCACAATCCACTTTTTCGTCCACTTTCAATCGACCAAAAAGTTCAGTACTTCGGTACGGTCACTTATTACTTTCACGGGCTAGCCGCCATGCTACTCTTTCTGCTGCCACCCTTACACATCTTCTTCAACCTCAGTCCCGTTGATACGACGACCGGCTTCATGGCGTGGGCACTCGCATACTTCGCTTTTTACGGACTGCAGATCGTCGTCGCGTTCTATACGATGGGCGGTTTCAAAATTCAAGTGCTGCTACTCGCCATGGTATCATTCCCTATATACGTCCGCGCCATGCTTAATGGCCTGCTACGCAGGGATGTCGGCTGGCAAGCAACGGGCAACAAATCCGCGATTGATAGCCCGTACAATTACATCGTTCCGCAAATCTTGATTTTTCTGTTCCTCATCTTTACTTCGGCCGTTGGTATTTGGAAGGCATATTATACGGGAACGGTTGCGATATCACTGTGGTGGTGTCTACTCAACACCTTCGTCTTTGCTGGCTTCATTTTCACAGCGATGCACGAACATAGACAGCTAAAACGCGCCGCCAAACACGAGACGAAGCAACGACAGTTTACTAACAGTACACCAAGGAGGCGCCAATATGAGTGGTAAATCAAGATTTGCACTTTTCATCGGGCTTATTTTGCTCGCGATGGTTATCAGTAGCGTGGTGGTTTTCATCGACTACTCCCATTCACGGATCGCCGCGCATGAGGCATCGGTCAAAGCCGAATCATATTCAGTCGGCATCGACTATTCAGGTATCGTATCTAAACAATTTATCGAAGAAGGCGACCATGTCAAAACCGGTCAAGAATTGTTTTACATTCAAAGCAATGTCCTCAAACAGAGCATGAAAGAGCTCGGTATAACCAAAGAAGACTTACTCTACCCGCTCAACGAGAAGGGAGAGATCATCCTCAAAGCCGCCAAGGCTGGCGTCGTATCGCATGTCGAATTTACGCAGGGGTCATTCGTACCCGCAAATAAGGAAATCGCTTCAATCATGAGCACCGAGGTAGTATATGCCGACGCTACGTTTCGAATGCCAGAGCGAGACTTCGCCCGTATCAAAAAAGATACCGCGCTCGAGGTAGACTTACCTAATGGCACGGTCGCCACTGGGGCAGTTTCTAATATTAGCGTCCAGAGCCAAAAGAACAATGAGGTGACCGCTGTCATTCGCGCTCGACTGAAGAATGTTGATACTTCCGTCTTTATTAGCGCTAGCGGCACTCCGGTACAAGCAAATCTCGTGTTAAATCAGCACTCT
>Ga0172381_10003377_pt1 | contig 16947 bp, 17 predicted proteins | sample Leawel6488metaG_FD_119754 | JGI IMG/M metagenome (GOLD analysis project Ga0172381, IMG submission 119754) | Leachate microbial communities from a municipal landfill in Southern Ontario, Canada - Leachate well 64-88 metaG | ecosystem: Engineered > Solid waste > Landfill > Unclassified | place... | reverse complement strand
GTATCCCTCCTTTTGATGAATAAATCTTCTTCTTGATCCCACAACTTAACACGATTGCGAATACGAGCCATTACATACCTGCCTTTCTACGATATATTGCTTATTGAGTAATAAGCATATAAATAGACAAGACCTAATGAGAGTCTTGCCTACTTAATGATCGTTACGATAAGCCCTTATTTGTAATTGAATAGGACACCCCCTAATATCTTTATTTGAAGTCCTATTCGTTTTCTTTCCTCGTCATTCAAGGCACGACCTTTGTTGATCAACCAACGTCCATCGATCAACAACTTCTTTCGCAAAGAGATCTCTTCGTTGATCTCTTCACCTGTCAACTTCTTACACATGAACGCAAATTTCATACACTCAAACATCACACCCTCCTATATCTAGCGCTGGATAAATAATCCAACATTTTATTGAGTCAGTATTCAGTGTCTATAGCGAAAAAAGACCCCGTATGTTCATTCCTGACTTCTCACTACTACTATATAGTGTCCTTACACCCTGGGGGGTTAAAAACGAACACAAAGAAAATAAAAAGAAGTCGAAATATGGTATTATCTTATTATCTAATCAACATATAACGAAGGAGAATCGAATGAATACAAGTACAAGAGTAGTTGGAAAGAATGAATCAGATACATGTGCTTACGTAATGTCTCAAGAAACTTTTGATCGAATCAACAGCAATTTCACTTATCATGCTCCAACCCCTGATCAACTACCAAGATTTGAACAAATACGAGATGAAGGAAGGGAACTTGCCTTGCTTCTGAATGTGTTATGCCCTCAGTCCAGGGAGTTATCTTTGGCTTTGACCAAACTTGAAGAAGTGGTTATGTGGGCAAATGCATCAATTGCACGTAACGAGAATGTAAAATGAGAACCGTATTGCTCAAAGATATCGTCATACCAGCAGGGACGATATTTGACTCTTGTGAAGATCATACAATCCACTATGGAAGTGGTTCAGTTCGAACATCGATTGGTCTTACAAGAAACTCTGCTGGCGATCTTATTTATGATATTGACCATGGAGATCCGGATCTTATTGAGTGGTTTGGTCAATTTACAACCGTGTTTGTTCTTGCAGAATCCTATGTAATGTACAGACGATTCATCAATAAATATGGATACAAACCATCTGAATATGTCTTCGTTGACACTCCAGAAAAGTTAAGGGGTGCCAATAGAAACAGTCCTATCTTCGCATTGTGTAGATGGATGAACAATGTAGAATATAAACATCATGCAATGCACGTTATACTTGAGAAATTCAAAGCAGTTAAATATTTTGACGAGGATCTAAAATGATCGACTACAAAACAATTCAGGTTGGCGATCAGGTAAAACTACTGAAAAAAGTAGATTGGAACCATCAGGTTGGGTGCATTATGACCGTGTCCCGAGTTTTCGATACCCCAGGCGTAGATGTGAAAGACGAAAACGGAGAGTTCACGTTTGTCTATAATGATGGCGCAAAATGGATTGAGAAAATCTGAAAAAGCGATTGTAGCGATTTAAATATTCCTTTTTTTGGGCGGTGGGTGAATGACTATTTCTAAACGAGAAAATCAGTTTAAAGAGATCGTGTTGAAATGGATCCAGGCTTTACAGTTGGATCATTGGAACATCGAACTTGATTTTTGCGAATCACACAGATTTATTGCAATTGAAGATTCAACAACAGCCGTTGCTTTTTGCCACACAAATTGGACTTACATGACAGCAACAATTCGCGTCAACAGTAATCATCTTGAAGAAGAATCAGAAGAACGACTACCATATATTGCTGTACACGAATTGATGCATTGTATGTTAAATGAAATGCGTGAAGAAGGAATTCATCACGAAGAAAGAGTTGCAACCCTATTGGCAAACGGATTTATTAATACGGAGAAAACATTATGCGTGAAATAATTCGTAAGATCCTGATTGCAATTGCCTTAGATTTCTTTTGTTCCACTTCTGGAACCAAGTCTGTTTATCGAAAATATATCCATGAAGAAGAAATGCAGGGAGATGATCCAGTAAAACTTCCTACTGGAAAAGTTATTAAAATCACCGTCGAGTATTTTGACGAGGACAAAATTAAAGAAGATGGAGAATAATCATGCCTGATCAACTCGGTTATATAACAGAAGAAACAGATCCTACTCTTTGGGAATCTCTCAAGAAAAGTTGGGAGAGTGACCGCAAACCTGGAACCGTGATGCGTGGTGGTTTACATTATGTGGTTGTTGTCACCAATGACATTCCAAAATTCAGGAACGTTTCAAACGAAAGTCTCTACAACAGCGTGAGCATGGAGAGGTAATATGAGTGAATCAGAGTATGACACCACCGATAAAAATGTTACTCTCCTTCTTCTTACTGCTGGACTCCCATTGTTGAGATCCAACAAAGATGATCATGGAAAAACTGTCTTTTACTTTGATCGAAAAAGCGCAGACGAATGGATTGGTCGTTACCAAAAGAATGATTCCATGAAATTTGAGTATTCTGAATTTTTGAGAGCATTGGGACTATTCAACAGCATTGTACACTCAAGGTAATTCATGGCAAGAATTTATTCGTTATCAAAAGACGAAGTTGAAATTTTAAGACTTGGTAAAGATAATCCTGACATCATTACCAATTATTTTTTTCGTGCACCAAATATGGAAAAGGGATGGATCTTCGACTATATGTTTGAAGATTGGGGGAAGTGGCAAAAAATGGTCCACCTTGCAAAACAAACACGTATCGTTGTGATCGGTGGATACGGATCGGGAAAAACTCAAGGGATCGCCATGTCTGCATGTACCTGGGCTATGACGACCCTTGATTTTAAGTTTATGAATGCGGCTCCGGTATCCTGGCAAACAGAACTGATGTATCACTTGATCATGGATATGGCAGAGGACACTCCTTTTGGAAAACTGATTTACGAACACCCCAAAAGACCCTATCCAAAAATTACACTGAAGTTTTACGTTGGACAATTTCTTGTTAATTCCTCTCTTGAGTTTATGTCAGTAGACGAAAATGCAGCGAAGATTCTTTCCTGGGATGGTGATTGGTTAAACATCGATGAAGCAGGAAAAATAGATAATCTTAGTGAGACAATCAAAAATGCAGGGTCCCGGTTGCGTGGAAAAACAAAACGTGGTCGACCGAGACTTGGTCGTTTCAGTATGTGTAGTAACTCTTGGGACAATCCTGAAATGTGGTATCGGTTTGATATGGCTTCTGCTTTACCAGAAGAACATTTATCGTTAACCGTTTCTACCAGAGCAAATAAAAACATTACGCCAGAACAATTAAGAGATATCCTAAAAGATGTTCCAGAAGACGAATGGGATCAGTTTATTGAGGGTAATCGTCCCCAGGGTGCAGGAATGTATTTCTCGAACAACTCCGTTCATAGTTGTGAGAGTAAAACCCTGTCTGATTTTGTGAAAGATAGAATTAAGTCTGGAGATCCAGATTATATTGTTGCTTCAACCTCATTGGCAGGTGTTGTGGTTTATGAAATGCCAGTAATTGCAGATCATGTTTATATTGAATTGGCTGATCCGGGTACCGGTGAAGCTCCAAATAGAAATGCTCCAGTAGTAATGGTTTGGGATGTAACCGATTTTCCAAAAAACCGTGCTGTTCTTGTTGGATTATGGTGGGGTGCTGGTCATGGATCAATCACACCATTTCTCGTAAAATATTTTCAACTTATGATGAAATACAAGCCTATTTACAATGGAGTTGATTCTACAGGAACCCAAAAAGGAACTGCAGAACTTCTCAATACCTATATCCTGGATAAAGATAATGTTGAGAAGACAGGTGGATGGCTTGGGCAGATTGATTTAACTGGCATTCTTGATAAAACCATTCATGGACTTGATTTCTCCGGTGGTAAAAAACCGATATACTTGATTAATGCGCGACTTATGTTAGAAGCAAAATTAATGATGTGGTCTGATATGATTGTTGGAATACGATCACAACTCACAAATTATGATCCAGCAAAGGACCGTACAGGTGAACCCAAAATCTCGCAAGATCTCGTTTCAGCATTTGCTATGTCGGCTCATACGATTCGTGCTTTATTCCATATCTCAACTTCTGAATTTGGTGTCAAGAATGAGCAGAAAGAAAGCGATATCTCTGTTGCTTATGCACAAAGATCTATCCGGCTTGGTTCAGAAGAAAGAAATAATAGATCCGTATATGACGGACCGAATGAAAATGACCAGATTGTATCGATTAAATGAACCAAGAATGAAAAGATAAATACTTTTGTCTTGCTTTATTCATTGTAATATTGTATAAGTTATAGAAGAAACGCATTCTCTACTCTACACGAACTAAACATTGTTGTTTTCATAGCCTTTTGAGGGTAGAGTATGACAAATTCAAGTGAAAGATACCTACAATTACTTAGAGAAGCACAAACAATTACACCGGATTTGCTTCCTGCAGAATTTCCTTACTCCGAGTTCCAAAGAAACCTCACAAAATACAATGAAGCCGATGGGTGGTACAACGGATCGAAACTTGACGAAACAATCTCTATCGCTGGGAAAAACGTTGAGAAATATCCTGTAAAAATTAACCCAATCAAGGGTACTTGTGGTCGTCATGTTTCAATGTTGTTTGGGGATATTCAAGACGATGATCAAATGTTAGTCACTCCAAGAGTTGTTAAGAAAAAAACCTTCACTGAAGCACAGACAAAACTTGCAGAATTACTTGAAGACGTTCTTTTGCAGGTGTGGTACGAAAACAATGGCAGAGATCTACAATTGAACAATGGTTTTATGTCACAACGGTATGGTGGATGTGTTTTTTACATAAAATATGACCCAAATTCACCATTTAGTTATCCTGTTGCAATTGAAACCCCCAATCCCAAATTCTTCATTGGTGTTCCAAACAGTTCAAATCCATATATTCTCGAAGAAGGTTGGATTGTTAAACCCATTTCGAAAATAGAAATCGATAATCAGGGAATAGTACCTGCTTCTTCAGGTCTTTTTAACATAAGACACGCATTTAGTGATGATGTCCATTGGCTTGTTGAGCATTGGACCCGAACAAAATACGAAGTCTTTATTGACAGTGAACGTGTTGCAAGAAATGTGATTCTTCCTGGGAGTAAAAAACAGGAAGTTGTTGAAATTGGTGGTAGTAATGTTCTTGGACTTGTTCCAATTGTTTATATTCCGCATATTAGAAATTCCTCCAACTTCTATGGAGATAATGTTTTTGATGGTGTTGTTGGAGTAGTAAGAGAAATGAACGCTCGTGTTGCAGATTACGGTGATGCTGTTTCAATGGACAGTCACGATATTGTTGTAACCAGAAATGTTAATGGACAAATTGAAGTGAAATCTTTGGTTCCTGGAGTCACAAGGGTTGATATTGGCTCCGGAATCAATGTTACTGGTCAAGAAGCCCAACCAGAAGCAAAAAGTCTCAAAACAGGAAACTCCGCATCGACTCAAATGAAAGAATTGGTAAACGATATTCTTTATAGACAATATCGCCGGGATGCAATTCATCCAGCCGTTTGTGATGGAGAAGATGAAGGATCTCAACGATCTTCTCAGACTCTTACTACTCGTATGTGGGCTCTTGAAACACATGCAATGCAGGAAAGGGTTGAATGGACTTCTGGACTTAACATAATTGCCAAAATTATCATTAGAATAATTCGATCAAATGCACCAGGTTTTGGATTGTCAGAAGAACAAGAGCGGTTTAGAATTCGTCAGGTATGGTATCCAACATTGAAAAGAGATCGCAACGATATTGTTACTGAACTTTCAACAAGAACTGGCGCTCATTTGCTTTCTATCAAAAAAGGCATTGAAAAACTTGGTGATGTCGAAGACGTTGAAGCTGAAAGAACAGAAATACTGCGTGATATAAAAGATATATCTGAAATAGAAGCAAAGCAAAATCAGCCTTTTGGAAATCAGGCTGTTAGCAAACCGAAACAATCTAATCCAACTAAACCGAAACAAGAAGGAGAATAAAAATGTCATCCAACCCCAATATCCCCAATCCGGGAAATGCTCCAGTCGGGAATCAACCTGCATCGGTTATAAATCCACCTGTACCCGATCCTGTTACTCCACCTGCGAACCCAAATCCTGGAACGCCTCAAGATTGGGAAGCAATGTACAAAGGTCTGCAAGTTACTTACAACAAACTGTTTAACTCAAATGGCGAACTTCAGACGAAACACAACAATCTGAATGTCGAACATGAACAGGTAAAACAGGAACTTGAAAAAACGAAGCAAGACCTGGTAAAAGCGACTGGATTGCTCACTGAAAAAGATAAGTCGTTACTCGAAAAGCAAACAACCGTGGATACAACCGCTTCAGACTTGAAACGTGTGAAGTTGATCGCAAAAAAGTATCCAATGCTCATGGAAATGGAAGAACAAGGTTTGTTTGCTGGTCTTAAACCAGAAGAAGCAGAGTTGAAATTACAGGCTTTGCAATCTTCAATTAATACCGTGATCGATAACAAAGCAAAAACGACTTATCAAAACACACCTCCAAGTACTACCATTGCCAATGAAATGCCACCTGTTTTGAATGCTGACGAACTGTACGAGAAGATCAAACAACTGGCAGGATCGAAAGATCCAAAAGACATGGCAGAATATGAACGTCTTTACAATCTCTACTTGGAACTGCAGAAGAATCCAACGCCTGTAATTCAACCTCAAAATTAATCTTGTGAACAAGGAGAATTAAAATGGCTGGCTCTGTTCCATCAACTCACGGTGATTTCGACACTTTTTATTCTGATGAACCCTGGTCCATCATGGATAAAAATCAACGGGAATGGTACGATCCCGAATTGATTAATCAGTGGCGTCAGAAGTCAATCTTCAAAGATATCCTCACCTTTACGAAGAATCTTGGAAGTGTTCGCGCCACCTCAATGTCTGTGACCGAATTGCTCGATCCACACCCTGACTTTACCGCTCTCGCTTCTCGCCAGATCTGGATGCCCGCAATGCATCTTGATTCTCGCCAGGTCGACATCGTTTTCCAACACAATGGTTCAAAAGTCGCATACCACAAGTATGACGATATGGTGACCTACTGGAAGCAAAACAATGTTGCTGGTTTGCGATCAATGATGCGCGGCGCTCTTGGTCAGTCTGAAGTTGACATTAACGATTTGCTGGCAAGAAATGCCCTGATCAAAGGTTCCTTTACGACCGGGTACAACATGATCATGGGTGGTGGTGACGACTTTTCTGATATCGCTGTTGGCGACAAGATGGACACCACAATCTGCTCAGATATTTGGTTGGGTATGGCAAACCGTGGTGTCAATCAGGCTCTTGGTCCAAAAGGCGCAGAAGGAAGTATCGTTTGCTACACCTCCCCTGGTGTGATTTATGATCTTCAAAAAGACTCTGCCTGGGTAACCATTCGTGAATACCTGCAGGATCAAAGTCTGCTCAACTACGAAGTCGGTGCTTACAAAAATGTTCGGTTTGTTCAGTCACCGAAATGTACTCTTTGGAATGCTGGTGAAGTTATCTGCCGTGCTCCAATCAAGGCTTCACATACTGCTGGTGATGGATGTAATCTTTTGTCCAAGGTTGATGGCACTTACGCAACTGGGCAAAACTCTGATGGAATTACTCATTATCTTCAATTGGGTGATGCAACTTCAGGTAGTTTGACTGACATCAAAGTGAACGACATCATCACAATTCACAAAACCACAACTGCCGCTTACGGTATTACCGATGGTGTTGATTTCAACGAAGGTACAGCAATGTATCGCCGTGTTATGTCCATCGATCCTTCCACAAAACGTATCACTCTTGATCTTCCGATCATGATTGATTACAACGTTGATCTTGGCGCTGGCGTTTATGGTTATGTGACCCTCGGCAGAAATGTTCACGCTTCCATCTTCGTTGGTGGTCCTCAAGCCATCGTTGGTGGTGTTGCTCAACCTCCTCGGTTCTATTCAATTGACCCGATTGACGACTACAAAGCGATCTATCGGTTCACTTGGGATCAGTACCTTGGATACCAGGCATATCGTCCAGAACTGTTTGAAGTTGTGTTCTCTGCTGGTACTACCCGTGTCAAGGGTGCCGCTAAGGTTCAATAAAAATGAGCAAATACATAGATTTACATCAGAAGGTTAGGACTTTCATGAAAGCAACATCCGTTACTTACACGGATGCTCTAATCATGGATGGCATTAATGCTGGCTGTAAAGCAATTTTGCCATGGTGTTCAAAACGCGCCGTAGAAACAATTATGGTAACGAGTGGATCACTAATTGAACTACCTTCTGATGTTTATCTTGTAGATGCTCTGTACGATTCTCAAAACTCTGTTTGGTTGAAACGATTTTCCATTAAAGGTGGAGTCAACATTAGTACTTCTTATCCAGCATGGTACGAATATCCAACCGGGAAAATTACCCTAACGCTAGATACTTATGATGGGTTGCCAGTTGATGTTCATTACTTAACGTGTTGGAATGAAATCGAAACAACCGGAAGTCCTACTACTGAAATGGATACGCCATCATTCACGGATCTCGCTGTTGTTTATTATGCTGTTTCTTATTGTCTCGCAAGTGCGGCAACGCAAACTTCACAACTGAGACAATTCAACACAAAGGTTGATTCTGGAAATCCAGAAGACAACCCATTGAAAGAAATGAGTGCATTAATGATGCAGAGATTCTTGAATGAGGTAAAACTAATGCCAACAATAGAAAGAGCCCAATAGTGATTGTCGATCTTCTTCTCTTTCGTTTAAAGGATCAACTTGCTGCAAATTTGCCAGAAGTAAATGTAATTAAAGTTGGTAGATTTCAGCAGAATCCTCTTGAAAACCCAAAATATCTTGCAATAAATACTGGAAACTCAAGAAATGATTCAACAGTTGATGGGATCGTTTCTCTTGGAGATATGCAAAACATTTCTATGAGAATTCCTGGACGAGAAGTTGGTGGAGGATCTTATTGGTGGCGAAGGGGGATTATAGACATTGGGTATTATGGTGTGGCAGAAGGAAAAACAGAGGAACAGACCCAAATAGAAGCATTTGCGTTTTTGGGAAAAGTACAACATTGGACTGAACTTACTCGAGTTGCTGACCTCACCGATGAATATGGTGAACACGCAATACAGATATTTGTTTATTCGTCCACCTATACTGAATCTGGTGGTCCTGAAAATCAATATATCTATCGAGGACAACTTCATTGGCAGGTTTTAACAGCAAGAAGATAACAGGAGTAAAAAATGACTACAACATCTGGTGCTGGCATACTCGGTTTTGGTCCACAAGCAGGTAAGAACATCCCTGTTGTCGATGGAAACTGGTATCGCCATAAAGCGTTACAAGTTGGACTTGGCGTTGTTGATGGTCAGCAGATTGGACCACAAGAAGTAGGTGGTCGTCCCCTCCCTGGGTCACCTTATAAATCAGGTGTTTCCGTTGGTGGTGCTGTTGCAATCAATCCTCGTCTTGAAAACTCTCTCGGTTGGCTCCTTTTTGGAGCGTTGGGTTATGAAAAACCCTCCATTCAATCTGGTGTCAGTTTCACCTCTGTAATGGACAGGGTTCTCTTAACTTCTGGATCTCAAATCGTCACAACCAATCTTACTGCGCCCCCGGACGCACGTAAGTTGACCGTCCGTGTCTGGAAGGGTGATGGACAAGCTTTTACCGGAAGTGTTATTGTTGCTGGTTCTGGTGGTCCTGAAACTTTCAACTTCAATACTGGAGCAGGTGCAGGTCAGCGTGAAGTTGGTTTAACCGAAAAAGAAACAATCGTTGGTTCATCCGATTTCACCACGGTAACATCTGTTACTCTCCCTGGAATTGCCCTGTCCGATGTTTATGTTTCTGTCGGTTGGGAAGACACTGAATCTTATGCCAACATCTTCACCCTGGACCCTGATCATCCGGCTCGTGTAAAATGGATGGGTTTCAGAAAATTCGTTCCCGGTGGTGATGATGATGATAGCGATTACGGTCTTGGTGAAACATACAATGACTGTAAGATTCTCGGTTTGGGAATGACACTACCAAATGACGGTCTGATCAGTTCTCAAATGAGCGTTCTCGGTCGAACGTTCACACTTGAAACCGATCCGGATTGGGGAATCACGAGTGGAAGTCCTGGTGGCTGGAATGTGGCTGATGGCGAATTCGAAACCTATGATTCAATTCCCATTGGTTGCCAAGTTGCCGGATACATTCAAGTTCCTGCATTTGATGGCGTTGAACTTCCTGTATTGAATGGTTCTGTCACCATTGCGAACACGCCCATTGATGCTCGATATGAACGAATCTTCGGCTCTCCGTTTATGCAGGGGGTAACTATTGGAAGCAGATCTGTTGCATTCGACCTCACCGTGGTATGGAGAAATCCGGATCTATATCGTATGATCCTGACAGGATCAAGAACTGGTCTTGAATGGAGTGCAAAACCATTCACTACTAGGGTTGATGTTCTCGCAGAATCACCCGATTACATCCCGAACACGCACATGAAATATGGTATCCGTGTTGAAGCCGCAAATGTTATGCTTGCAATGCAAGGAGCAATTCCCCTGGCAGGGAATGAAGCGGTTGCAATGCGCTTCTCCGGTGTGGCTCTTGATGTAACTGGAGATTATTGCCAATTCACCCTGACAAATGCAGTAAATGGGTACACTTGGCCGAGTTAAATTCAACCAAATGATGTAGAATTAGAGAGAGGGTAGAAATACTCTCCCTCTAATTTTTTATATAGGAGATATAAAATGCCACTACGACTATCTGCACCTGTAATAAAAGACTTTTTGCTCGACAGAACAGATAAAATGCATTCAGTAGATGATGGTATTCCAACAAAAGTTACCATTAAACAAGCTTCTCAGATCGATAATGAACGAAGATCACAAGTCCTCGCCAAAAACACTCGTATTCTTGATGAAGATCCATCCAGAATCAAAATTCAGTCAGATTGGTCAGTGGAAGAACTGAAACGGATGGAAGTTCGTCTTACTCTTGTTGGTTGTAACATTGAAGCCGAAGATGGAAAAGCCCTTTTCAAGTTCAAGGCTGATGGTGGAATCCCATCTTTGGATATGAATGATCTTGAGTTTGAACGGGCTTGGGGAAAACTCCCAGGGGATATTGCCAACGAGATCTATCTTCACGTTTTGGAGGTAAATTTCGATTGGTCGAACCCTTTAATGGGGTAAGTCAAGAAGATGGCAACCAACTTATAAATGCCTATCTTGACAAACTTAAACAAGAAATTCAAAGTTACTACAACAAAATAAATCTTGTTGCTTTTTCACCTGCAGGTGCACAGGTAGAAACAATTCCTGAAAAACCTGATATATTATTATGTGTAGAGCAGATAAGAAGTACAGGTCACTTGTTAATGCCTGGAGGACTCTTAAATCAGCCCCACATTTTCATGTATGAATTTGAAATTGCTTCTATGCTAAAAGACATGCTAGAAAACTTAGTACAACGCAAACCATAATGAGCATTGGAGCGAAAAATGCCTTTTGGACTCGGAAAACCAGATTTATCTCCTGACGAAAAACTTAGACGACAAATTGTCGATTCGATAAAATCTTATACTGGTGATAAGGGGTATATTCCATCCCCACAACCTCACCAAAGACTTCCCGGATCTTCTGAACCAGAAAACCTTTTTGATGTTTACGTTGCAAAGTCGGCAGGAAAATACGAAGCTGGTGATTATGGTGTAATGACTGTTGGTTTTATGAATAACCAACCCTATGTCTATGGAAGTGAAACATATTCAACAACGACCCCTGGTGTTTTACCAGTAAATGTTTTGCCAGATGCTCCATTACTTTATAATGTTGGTGCAAATAACGAAAATGTAATGAGTCCTGGAGAACATATCGGCGCACTTGCGGCAATGGCTCTTTATGGCAATCCCGGTGGTTCAAAACAGCAAAAAACAAGAACGATGCAAGAAAAACTTGCTACTGCATTGAATATTGGTGGAACACTTGATATTAGAGGTAGGAACGTTCATCTTCCGGGATTGCCAGTGGCAATTACTCCAAATATGAGTTCTGCAGAACTTCAATCATTAACAATTGGTCCCCAATTAGCCCCACAAAGCAGAAAGGGTATTTTTGGTGAAGAAGAAAGTGCATATGATCGACTTATGCAAAAGGCGAATGCCAATGGAGTAGCAGGACTTTATTCAGACGTTTATACAGTTCAGGATTTTCGTGGTGGACCTCAAAGACTTGTTCCTTCTCGAGCATTTGGTTTTGTTTCCCCTCTTGGCAAAACAGAAGCGTTTACTGCAAATCCATTAAAATCACCTGTTTCTGATCGCAGAGAATCGGCACCACTTATCGAAGTATTTAAAGGTCATGCAAGACCTCTCGAATCATCGTTATATTACACAAATTCCGGTGTTATGAATCGTGGTGATGTTCCACAACCACAACTTCACCTTAATGCCATCGTACCATTAACAGAACTTCCCAATCAGTCTGGTATGGGTTTTGTTAATATGCCTTATGAACTTCGACAGCAACTTGAGGGAAGAAAATCTCACGTTGAAGCTGGTTATTATTCTCAGAAAGGTATTGACATCATGGGGGTTAACAGACCCCAGGATTTATATTACACAGATGCTGAAGGAAATCAAAGATTACGTCTTTCGATCAGAAATCAATTTCTCCCGGGAAATATTCAGAATCGAAACACCATTCCTGCCGGAACCACAAAAGCAATTGCTGATTTTGCTGGTAGAGAAGGTGATCAGATAAGACGAAAGAGACTTGATATCACAACTGGAGAACGTCCGTTTTCAGTTATTAACACAAGTCTCACAATTCCCGAAAAATGGATAAGCGACGAGTCTTCACGAAGGTTTGTTGAAGAAACTCTAGCGCCAGAGTTACAACAAATGGGTGTTGGATTAAATTATGCCGCATCCAAACGTGATGATTTTGGATACACACTTAAATTGAGTGCCGTTGGTTATCAACATGAAGGTGCCGCTTTCAAAGGTGGCATTTCGTCAAAAATAACCGGTTCACCAATGGAAACAACCGCAGTCGGATTATGGGAACCTGGATCTACTGGAAATCTGGCATTGAAGTCTCAGGCAGATGCGATCATTCCAGTAAAGAATATCAATGCTCTTATGTGGGGTATTGTTCGTGGATTGGACCCAAATAAACAAAAAGACCTTTTGATTCAATCTATGAAAAATGAACCGGGTGATAAAAGAAAAATAACTGAATACTTCAACAATCTTAATGGTGGAGATCTTGTACTCTCTGATCTGGCTTCTGAACTTGGAATGGGTCCAATTGATTTAGTTACCAGAATGACAAAAGGAATTGTTGGATCAACCCCTATTATTTCTGGAAATAGAAAAGTAAATCAACGTGAACTTGCTCAACAAGAAGAAAACTATCAGAAATTTGGTATAGGACGATCTGTTGGGTTTATTCCTTTTGACATATTCACTTCTGAAACCAAAAAACAGTATATTGCTCAAGCCGCTTCTGTTCTTCAAAAAGAAGGACTTACAAAAGCCCAGGCAATGAAAAGAATCAATGCCACAATGAGATTTGAACAAGGAAAAACTCTTGAAGGCGGTCTTGAAACTTTTGTTGGATATCAATATGGAGAGGTTATTCGATCAAAAGACACCCCTGTAAATGCAGTCATTGAATGGAGTGGTGTTTCAAGGGATACTCTTAATAGTACTGTTGATGCAATGATGCTTCAGGGAAACACAAAACTCGCAGAATTTCTAAATGCTCGACCACAAGAATTCAGCACAACTCAAAGAGCATTGAGAAGCACCATGGCGGCTCGATCTGACACACTTCAGGGAGAAGGGCAAATTGGCAAGTATATTCGTGTTTCTGATGAAACCGCATCAGTTGATCCGGCAACAAGAACAATAAATCCAAAATATCTGAATACGCTTATCGGTCAATACTCAACCACAAATGCTTCTCCTGCAGAAGTTCTTGAAAAAGTAAATCAGTCACTTTCAAACTCCTTTGGTAGTGATAAGTTTGGACTTGAAATTGTTGGACCAAAAGGAAAAGGAAGTGCTTTTATTCCTGCACTTAGTTCTGTAAAAACACTTGATGAACTTGGTGAAGCACTTGATGTAAATGCAGAAAACGAACTTCAACTCACTTCTGTTGGTCGATATTCAGAAAGAACCTTATCAACACTTTCTAATATGTTGTCTGGAAATCCAGCAGATTATGAACAAGGAAGAAATCAACTTCTTAAACAATATTCTCAATATTTGAAATCTCCTAATATAGAAAAAACAGAAGTTGGTATTTATGGTGCCTTTTCTGGAACCGGTCTATTAAAACCTGGCGAAATATTCCTTACACAAAATGAACTTCAAAGATATTACCGAATTGCTGGTGGTGACATTAACAATAAAGCAGAATTTGGTAAATATATGAATCTCTTTAAGGGTGGAGTATTTGGCGTGGCTGAACGTCAACCAAAACCGAATGTCGGAGTAGAAGGACTTCCCGGATCAGTATTTCAGTTTTCCGTTTTGACAGCCATGAACGATCCAAGGGGTGCTTATATTCAAAAACTTCTTGATCAGTCTGGAATACGAACACAAGGAATTGTTACTTCAACAAGTGAACGAGCAACGTTTGGTGATCTTGATGCTGATAAATTTGGAATAACCCTGGCTCTTGCAAGAAATCTTGGTGGTGATAATGCAAGTGGTGTTTGGAGTAAGTTTACTGGTGGTGCAACAAACGCCAGTGAATTAAATGCAAATATTCAAAAAGTGCTTGCTTCTCGTTCTCCAGAACAACAGCAAAAAGCCTTTGATACTGTTTTCGAAGGGATGAAGGGCGGATCTCTTGAGTTTGATCCATTCAGTAAAAATATCAGAGATTATTTTGGTGCTTTATTTGGAAATGAAAATGCAGAAACACTTCTCAGAAAGAAGTCTCTTACCGCATTGCTTGATATGGGTCCTGAATGGCAAAAAGCAAACGAGAACGCCAATTTCCAGAAAAAAGTAGCAATGGGTTCTACTTATAATCAACTTCTTCGCAGACCAAAATCTGCAGGTATGGCTTTAGGATACGAACCAGCAACCACTCAAAGAATTATTGACAAGTTGGGAACAAAAAGTTATCAGTCGGCTATTGATCAGAAATACGACCCACAACAACTTGTGAGTATGCTTCAGGGAGCATTCATTTCTCCCCAGGGACAATCCCTTGCAATCAAATATAACCAAACAGCAAAGGGCGATCCAAAATTCACAAGAGGAAATCTTCCATTAAGCCAAACAAACGATATGAATGATGTTATGGTTGGTATGGCGGCTAACCTGATGTACTCCGGGGACAATCTCACGGCTTACAATTATGCAACTTTGTTTGGTCAAATGCCAAAAGAACTTATTGGAGCCCAGGGATTATCGGCACGACAATCAAATGATCTTGTGAAAAAGCAAAGTGCTTTTTTTGACACACTTACAACAAAATTCCAATCGATTCTTGATGCACCAGCAGATAAACGTGGAGCCTTATTACGAGAATTGAAAGAAAGTGGAGAACTTGGAGCAGAGTCTATCGCTGGATACGCTCTTGGATCTCGTCTTTATGAACATTATTCCGGAAAAATCAAAAGTAGTATGGGGTCGTCTGCAAGTTCTCAAAAGAGTGCAGAACAAGTAGAAAAAATAAAATCTATTGCTTCAAACATGGGTATTAACATCGATGAAATGTTGGACAAATATAGTCCTGCATCTAATCTCTTTGAAATATTTAAAGGTGATGAAAACTCTCCTGATCTTGGTTCCTGGAAAGATCCAGTAAATTTTGCATCAATGGCTACATCGTGGATGGAGCGTGGAATTCACAATGATCCAACTGTTCAGCAAATAATGAAAATATATGGAGAGCCCCATGGTCTTTCCTACGGAACCGACAAATCAGGAAAACCAATTTTGCGATCATCTTCAACAAAAAGAATAATTCGTAATCAAGAAGATCTCAATCAATATCGGGAGACGATTCAAAGAAAAACAGGACGAAAAATAAAAGATTCTTCAACTCCTGTTACTCCTGTTGTTCCACCAGAAATGGTTCCGGACGTTCCAGTAGTTCAACAAAGTTCAATCGTTCAACAAGCCGTAACGGGTGGACAAACTGCAGATAGTAGTTATCGTAATCAGTGGATGGAACAAGCGTCACCTGAAATTCAGGCATATCGAAGTATGCGTTTTGCAAAACAATGGTACTCCGCAGAAGAAAAAGGTTCTCTTGAACCTCTTGTAAATCTCGGAGCTACTTATTTGTCATCACTTCAGAATGTAACTGGTCAGGATCAGGAAACATTAATGGGCGCAAGTCCATTAGAAGCCTATGAGTATGTTCGATCAACAAGGGGAAAAGAAGTTGCTGATGCGATTATAAGAAATAATCCAAACGCTTCACGAGCTCTTGGTACTTTGTCTGCAATGAAAAGAGGGGCAAAAGGAGCGGTCCCAAATCTGCCAATTGGAAGTAATGCTTCTGCATTTGCTCTTATTGCTTCTGGTCAAAGTCCAGAAATGAAAGAAGTTTGGTCAAAAGACGAGTTCAAAGCCGGAATATTAAGTACCCTTCCATTAACAGAATTGGGTATCGGCAAGGGAATTGCAAAAGCACCATTTACTGATGCAAGTGCAATGGCATTGTCTGGAATAAATATGTCTCAGACCGCTTTGCACAATTCTCAACTTGCATACATAGCCAATCCAACAGCAAGAAATAAACAAATTGTAAATCTTCAAGAACGTGAGTTTCACGAACAAAATGCATCTTTCCTCATGGGAAATTTATCATTCCAGGAATCCGCAATGGGAGTTCCAGGTCAATATAGAATCTCCAATATT
>Ga0172381_10003376_pt1 | contig 16947 bp, 24 predicted proteins | sample Leawel6488metaG_FD_119754 | JGI IMG/M metagenome (GOLD analysis project Ga0172381, IMG submission 119754) | Leachate microbial communities from a municipal landfill in Southern Ontario, Canada - Leachate well 64-88 metaG | ecosystem: Engineered > Solid waste > Landfill > Unclassified | place... | reverse complement strand
GTTGGCCCTATCACGTACATCCGATATTTTTCCTGAAGGGAATCTAGTATCCACGACGGCCATTGGCACAGGATCAGATTCCGCATCGGTCATGTATTCCGCATCCGCCCGGACTAATGTTGCATGCCGCTGTATTGGATATATAGAAATTACGACCGGCGCCACTGCTGGTGAGTGGGACAACGCGCCGACTAAAGTTCAGGTTATGGGACCGGGAATAAAACGAACAGGGGATGTGGTGCAGGTGGCGTATTATTCCACCGGAGAAATGGCAACTACCACAGGCAGATTTTTATTGGACGATAATATCAGGCAAAACACAGAAGGCGGGGAGTTTATGACATTAGCCATTACTCCGCAAAGTGCGGTAAACAGGTTGATTATTACTCCGCAAGCAATATTAAACAGCACATCTGCCGCACACATGGGAATGGGACTTTTCCAAGATACCACATCAAATGCTTTAGCGGCGACATACGCCAATCTAGGTTCATGTGTTTTATCGCTTACGCATTCAATGATAGCAGGGACAGCATCCAGCACCACGTTCAAAGTTAGAGCAGGTTTTGATACGGGGGCGACTTGTACTTTTAACGGCCTAGCTGGAACGAGGTATTATGGTGGAAAATTTACATCCTCAATAACAATCACGGAGGTATTCGCATAATGGATATAACTAATTGCATTTTAGAGATTTACCCTGATTGGAACGGTGTTGTCTGGAGTAACAGTTACGAAGGAATAAAACCGGATGCGGCCGAAACAAGACCAACGCCCACGCTTGCAGAACTAGAAGCAGTTTGGCCGAAAGTAGAAGCCGAGCAGATTATCATTCGGAAGCGCCAAGTCTACAAAGCCGAATCAGACCCAATCTATGCCGAATGGCAGGCACTTCTTACGGCAGGACATCCCGACGCAGAAACGCGGCATCAAGAATGGCTGGATAAAAGGGCGGAGATAAAAGCACGGGTTGGATAATAAAAATAAAGAGGGGGATTAATCAAAATGGCACCATGCGAACAACACATCCACATAATTCAATCACTGCAAAATGGCGAAACGAGAATGCAGGGCATTGAATCAAAGCTTGATACTGTTTTGTCACGCCAACTTGATTACATTCAAAGCCAATCATTACTAAGCAATGACGTAACAAGGATAAAGGCAGTAGTCGAAAACGGTCTGAAAAAGAACGTTGAAGACCTCGCGTTGGCAGCGTCGGCAGTCCAGCAAAAAATAGAACTGCTTGATGATTTCAGGTGGTTTATCGAGATTGTAAATTCATTCAGGGCGGGGCTGATGCGGAAAGTGCTTTTTTTGTCGGCGGCGGGCGGTGTGTTGGTTGTTTTCTATTCTTTTCTTGCGGCATTCGGAGCAAAGGAATTCCCGAAGCTATTATTGAAGTGGTTGGGGTAAAACATGAAGCCAGAAGACAAAAGACATTTTACCGTTTTGCCCGATTGGAAGCTTTTGGGCTTCAATATCTATCGTGAAGCGGCCGGGGAGCCAAGGGAGGGGCGGATAGGAGTCGGGACCGTTACCCTTGAGCGCGTCGATCACCGGGATTGGGACGGAAAAACCATCCAGGAGGTCATCCTCAAGAAGTGGCAATTCTCCTGGACGATGCCCGAGGCAGACGAGGCTTATTATGAAGAGTCCGTCGATATGGCCGCAAATTTTGATCAGGAATACGCCCACAACGTCGCTCTTGTCGAGTGCTGCCGGATTGCCAGAGAGATGCTGCAAGGCGACATTCCGCGCGATCCTGAGCTGGCCGCGGCGCACTGCACTGAGTACGTGGCCGCAAAATATCGGAAGTTCATGGATGAACATCCTGCAGTAAAAGGGAATCGATGGTGGCAGCGAATGAAGCTACTGAAAACCATCGGCGGCCATGAATTTTATATAAAGGGAGGAGTGAAATGAAAAAGATATTATTGTTGGCAGTCATTGTTTTAATGCTTTTGGGGTGTGCCCCGGCGTTGCAAATTCTGGACATCTTGTCCGATGATCCAAAACAGCCGGAACCGCGTCCAATCTGCGATAAAGATAGCGTACGCGCCGCATATCAAGATCAGGTATGTCTCAAGTTCACGGACGGATCTTACAGGTGGGTTAAAAAATGAACAACGGATTTCAGAACAGCCTTGACCAGAAAGAAGTAGGAGAAGCGGGCGGGCGGGTTGTTTTCTGCCTGAATAACCATCTTTTATACGAAGACGAACAATATCGCGCTGAGGTCCCTCTTCATTTCTTTCACGATCAGTCATCCGTGCCGCGTGTGCCAATTATATTCTTCCTTTATGGCGACAAGGCCCATCGTGGAGGCGTTTTACATGACTATTTCTACCGCAAGGGTGCAAGAGTTTATGACAAGATTGCAAAGGAGTGGATCGAAAATCCGTCAAGGGAATTTGCCGACATGATGTTTAAGCGGGCAAATATTGCCAGTGGTTACGGGAAAGTTGTTTACATCGGTATGTGGGCCGGTGTGCGGATCGGCGGCAGAAGTTCTTACCATGCTATGGCCGTTGATGATTGTTTCGCCCTGGACGTAGTTTATGAGGAGGCTGCTTGATGAACATCCTATCAAACGAGTGGATCAATTATTTCTTAACCCATTATTCAATCCTGATCGGGGCGATACCGTACATCGTTTATAAGGCATTAAAGGTCGTTGCGATACTGAACCCGAATGTCCCGACTAATTTGATTAAAGACCTGTTCACGCCGAGGAAGTTGTGGGAGTAGGTCAGTAACCAATCATATCCAGCAAATCTGGGTTAACCACTTCCCCGCCTTGCCAGTTTAAAACGTGATTCAATTCATGCCCAAGGACGGCCTGGTTTATAATGATGGTCCCGTCCGGCAGCATTTTGCCGATCACCCAAATTGCATTTTCAGACGAATCAGCGTAGCCGGCAACTATCATTTTCCCGCTGCGGTAAGGCTCATATTTGAACTTTTCCCTACCGCTAACAATGTGAACCTTGACTTTCATTTCGTATTCTCTGGCAAACTCCCGCCCATTAGGCACATGCTCAAACCCTCTATACGTTATGTTGAAACCTTCACGGCGGAGATCGGTCGCCAAGGACGTGCAGCCGGTAAGCCAGAGGAAAAGGATAGCTATCAGAAGCCAGAGGATATTCGAAAGCAAAAGCCCATGGAGTATTCCGATGAAAAAGCGGGGAGGGTCACTCAATTCTTTCTTGACTTTTTCCCGCCGCTCAAGTAGAAGCTGACACGTCGTTTGGCAGTAAGTTGCCAGTAAGGATTTTGGACTCAATAATTTTAATAACTTAGAAGCCAAAAAATAGGTTCGAATCCTACCGGGCGTACCATTTTCCATGGAAATACCTCAATAAATTCAGGACTTGCTTTCCTGATTTTTTGCCAGTAAGTTGGCAGTAAATGGCAGCACCCGCACTTCCTCAAGGGCGTCATTAATTCGCGCCTGGGAAATGCGGCCGTACATATCGCGCGTCATCTGAATCTTCGAATGCCCCAGTAATTCGCTTACAAGTTCAATCGGGTATTTTGCGTCAAGAAGTTGACCGGCCCGAGAATGCCTCAGGCCGTTATAAAGCTTCATCTTAATACCCACCTTATCACAAGCCTCATGCCATAATTTATTCAATATCTTTTCGTCATAAGACGCTTTCCCGTTGTGCGTAAAAACAAACGCTGAAAACGATGGCGCCGCAGACTTCAATATTTCTCTGGCTCGGTCTGTTTTCAGGTACGGGCGAATCTTCCCGGCTTTATCGCCTTCCAGAAGCTCATATTCCGACAATCGGCGCATGATGATGATGTGGGTATCAGTTACAGCGTCCTTCATTAAGGCGCGGCCCTCCTGGGGGCGTAAGCCGTATTCAGCGCACAGTTCGAAGATAGGCCGATGGCGTTCCGGTATTTCGTTTAAAATCTTTTGCTGATCTTCGAAGTTCAGGTATTCAATATTGCCTTTTATCGGGTTCGTGAGCTTCGGGAACGATGGAAGATAATTGATATCCTTATTATCACGGGCGAAATTCAGCATGGTTTTCATGGTATTGAGGACATGATAAACGGTCTTTTTCGAATAGCCGGCATCTTCCAGATGCTTTTTCAACTGCAGGATATCGACCTTGCTTATCTTCCTGATGTCCTTATCTGCTGAAAAGAATGAAACAAATTGATTTGAATAGCTTTTGTATCTTTTCCGGGTATTTTTTACAACGTCGGCCAGTGGTAACCAGGTGTCAACATATTTGCTTATTGAAAGTGGCGAATCTTTTCGGTAGGCGGCGGGAGTGAAAGTATCGTTGTCGATATCATCTTGAATTACTCCAAGGATCTTATTTCCCTGTTCTTTTGTTTCAAAATGGAACCAATGTCCGCGATATTCGAAGGTGAAGAACTTTTCAGTCTTTCCGTTCCAGCGGACTTGGATATACCAATGCCCGGTCTTCTTATCCTCAAGAACCGATCCGCCCATATAGCCAACGCCTCCCCCAAGTGGGGAATTGCTGGCATATTTCACGGCAGCGGTCAACATTAATTATTTTTCCTCTGGAAATCGTTCGTTATACATTTCAAGCAATGCCCAATATGCTGTGAAGCAAGGAGAGAGCTTCTTTGATACCCGGTCAATCGCATCGTGGTCATCAGGACATTCAATTTTCCGGATATCAAACATTCTTTTCACTTTTTCCTCGTCAGTCACGTTATTTCCCCGCGTCCCATCTTCCAGTATGAGCGTTGAAAAGCCGCAACTCTTTTTTTATCTTTTGGAGCCTGGCAACAGAAACTTTTCTTAACCGTCCGCAAATCATTGAGGCCATGTCATTAACCACAACATCGGCAGCACTTACCTGTCTCTCTGCCTCCCTGAACGCCGATCTCATTTCATCCCATTTGTTTTCACTCATTCCTTAACTTCCCCTTTCTTGCAGGCGGCTTCTGTATCGTTAAAGTTTTCGTCTGGATATCCACATTCTTCGCAGTATGGTGTATCGCCTCTTGGGTATATCAGTAGATCACCACACTGAGGGCATATGCCATTCTCGACCGCTATTTTTCTGGTCTGCATGTGGCCTCCTGCTTTTTATCTACACTCATTAAGAAAACAGTTGTAAACGAATGGTTGTATGCCGCTTTACATATCCCCTGTATTTCTTGGCATGGTGCAAGGTCAGTAATCAAACACCCGCACTCGCTCTCTTCATCAACAAGACCATCATATCCATTTTCAACTAGGTATTTTTTAACTATTTCATGTACGTTCATTCCCCGCCTCCTTGGATTGCTGAAAGTAGTCTCTGATGATAGAATTAAATATACCGAAGAACCTTTTTTCTACATATGGTTGAGCATCTTCGCCAGCCTCTCTTGTATAAACATCAGATACACTATGTATGAATACATTGTATTCTTTGATTATTTTTTCCATCATAGCCACAGCCCTCTGACCGGTAGCGGCTTGCTGCTTCTCAAAAGTGACAGCGTTTGCAAAAACTTCATTACTCTCCTTTAAGTCTTTTATAAAACCTTTCAGCAACTCCACTTCCTTTTCCAGTTCGGCAATCCTGTTGTCGGCAGCATTAAGCCTTGCTGTTTCCTGCCGAAGTGACCTTTCCGCTTCCTCTCCGGCGGCTAAGCGGGAAAGAAGTTCTTTTATTTCTGTATTAAACTCTGATGGGATAGGCAAACTTTCAACAATCCCGTTATTTACATTTACTATCGCGTAACCGCTTGCATCAGGCGTATTCATTCCGGTAATAATATTGTCAATCCACTTAATCATAAATACTCCTTTACGATTTTGTCGGGGGGGGCGGGTTCAGCAACCTCATGGCATTCCGGGCAAAGCAGATCATACCCATGCTTAAACGTCACGCATTCGGTAGAGTACCCCGTCCAACCACACTCACCGTTACAGCAATCAACGCGATATTTGCATTCTGTTATTAGTTCGCCAGGGACATCAAATATTTTCAACTTTCCGCGATACGGAATCGGCTCTTTAAATAGAACCGGATTTTCAAACGTGAATCCATACGGCCCGAAGAACCACGGGCTTGATGAATGGATGACGCAGCCGGTCATTGTTACCTTGCCGATGATAAAACCCATCTCAAAACTAGAAAAGCATGGGGTTGGTATTATTTGATCATCAACTAAGTGCTTATGTTTTCTAAGCCAACCCAATCCATCATAATCAAAAGTTAGTGATGCATGAATCAGCAGTTCCCCGCGATACTTTGTGCCCCACACCCTATTCTCAACGTCTTTGCCGTAAAAGATTGCCCATGCCCACGGCTGCTTTATGCTGATTGCTTTCATCCCTTCACCTCTCGCGGCTGGTTAATTGATGGACAGTTCATATGCTTTACCTCTGAGTAAATGCGCCAAAAACAGCCAGGCCAAAGTAAAGCATAAAAGATGAGACGATTATTATTTCAACCCTATACTTCATGATCCACCGGAACATTCCCTACCTCCACACACAGTTAATAGGTTCTGCTTTTGTCGAAACCCTCCTCCCTGTCCCTCGAACGAACGAAAGAGGGTAGGTTGTCTGAACGTGCTTCAAGCATTTTTCCAGTTCTTTGATTGTCATCTGGGCCCGGGGCTTTCCAAAGTGACGGCAGACATCCGTATTTAGTTTTTGCTTCATGTATCGGTTGGCGTAAGCAAACCGGCCCAAGTGACTGTCGATCGCCTCTCTCAATTCCGCTTCCTGTTCTGATGCTGTTTTTTCAGTGGTCAACGGGATTTCCCTTTGACCCATCAACATCTCTCTTTTACCTGTCATGGCAGAGGACAGCGGCGTTATCCCACCTGGTGCCGGTTCCAAATGGAATCCGCTGCCGCCGTCCTCTGATTCGCCGCGAGAAGAAGGAAAACGCGACGATCTTTCTTGCATGACAGGCGCTTGTTCAGCTTCGATCTTCTTCATTACCTGTTTAAAAAGCGGATCGGCCGGCGCGAAGATATGGCCTATCTGCTCGTTGTAGGGTCCAGCTGCCGGGTCAATCCTGTTTGCTCGGGCTGTCATTTGCTCAATCCATGGCACGGACCGGATGCGCGTGAGGCAGATCACATGACTGACCTCGGGAATATTTAAACCTTCATAGGCCATAGCGACCGTCACAATGACGTCCAGCTGACCGGCTTTCATCCGGTTGATGACCTTTTGCGCGGCGTCCGAGTCTTCCGAAGTGGCGATATCAGACCGCGCGGCGATTGTTCCGAGGCTGGCAATGTGTCTTTTGGCCTCTGTGATATTGCTGGTGACAACCAGACACTTCGCGCTTTTATGCGTCTTTCTGTGTTCCTGCCAGTGAGCAATCCCGGACGAAAGAAGGTGATCGGCGTATTCAGTTTTCAGGGCTGTATAAAGTGCCTTGTTCGCGTCGGCCTCGTTCATTTTGTCCATGCTGGCCACCCGAACCTTGCGCCCTCGGTTGTCTTCCCATTCTGCAGATCCATCGGACAAATGAAATTGAAGGGGGATGATCGCCTTTTCTGCCAGGGCGTCAGCGCGGGTGTATCTGATAACTGCCGTTTCATCGTTGTCTTGTAGCCAGGGCGTGACGTTTTTTCCGTGGCCGCGGTAAGGGACAAAGGCTATTTTACTTTGGTCTCCGCGCTCCAACGTCCCAGTCATCATAATCCGGAAAGCGGCCATTTCGTAAAGCGGGGCTATTTTCTTATGCCAAAGGCTGTCTTCCTGAATGTGGTGAAATTCGTCGGTTATCAGGATGTAACGGCGTTTCTGAAATTCTTCATAAAGGATTCCTTCATCCATTCCAGCAGCGTTGTAGGTTGTCGATGCTCCATTGAGCCCGCGGCAGGGATTAATCTCATTCGTTGTCTGCCTGATTTTCAGGTTGTGATTAAACATCGTCCGGAAATACGGGTTGACAAATTCACGCTCTGCCTGATCGGTCAAAGATAGTCGTGGAGCAATCCAGAGAAGTTTGTCGGCAAGGCCCGCGGTGATCAGTTGACCGGCCATGATCGGAATAATCGACTTTCCGCCGCCGGGCGCTACGTGACAATAGACCGTTTTTGTATTTTCGCCGTGAATTATGCCTGAAATTATTCCCGCGAATTCTGATTGGTGCTTTCTTAACATGGGTTTCCTTAATTGCTCAAAATAGCCTTGCACAGAGCCGTGGCCGTGCGAACCGGAACGGCATTACCTATCTGCTTTACCTTGTCCGTTTTGTTACCTGAGAATTGATAATCTTTATTGAAAGACATGGCCGCGGCCAGTTCATGCGGCTGCAACATCCGGAAACGGATATCATAGACGGTTTCGCCATCGGTGCAAGGTTCTACGAGACCGAAGCGATCCCGCGTGGTGATCGTGTCCAGGGGGTCATTGATACTGGCCGCGCCTTCGCCACAGCCGTAATATTTTGTTAAAAACGGTTCACACAGGGCAATATGCTGCTTCGTGGTAATAGTCGGTAATGGTTTATTGATGCCGCTCGTCTTGCTTGTTCCTTTGATCACAGCGAGAAATGGCTCACAAAGGGCGTAACGGTTCGATGTATCCAGTGTCGGCAATGGCTGATTTACATCATGAGTGCGGCGCTCTGAATCGTTCTGTCCTTTATGATTTCCGTGGTACCGGACGATGAACGGTTCAACTAAAGATATGGCGCCAGCTGTGCAAATGGTCGGAAGTGGTTCATCGACTGAGCGTGGAGCGGCGCATGATTGCTGTCCAAGAACAAACGGCTTGCACAGTCCGATATGCTGACCGTTTGCCGTTATTGTTGGCATCGGTCTGTCAACTGACCGGACATCGTTTGAACCGTACATCATGACAAGAAACGGTTCGGCATTTTTCCCTCCGTATTTTCGGAGTCCGGCGGCGATCCGTGCCAGTGTTGCCGTTGCCAACGGTTTTTTCCTCGTAAAAATGGAATCTCCCGGCAAATCCCAATCAATAACCTCTCTTGCCGTGCGGTATGGTTTAAGCTGATCCCCGAACAATGCGGATGTGTCGCTCATGGTATGTGAGGCTTTCGGCCATGTGATCTTTTTCCGGCCGCGCCGCGCCTGAACGAAGAGACGGTTGCGCGAAGTGGGATCTCCGTAATCGGCAGCGTTTAAAATCCTGTCTTCAACATTATAATTCAGGGAGCGCAGCGCGGTTAAAAATGCCTGATAGATTTCTCCCTTTCGCCGTTTGATCGGTCTGCCTTTTTGGTCAGTTGGTCCCCAATCCCTGAACTCTCTGACGTTCTCAATCAGAATGTTGTCGATTCTCAACAACTCAATCCATCGGAGAATGTGCCAGGCTGAGGCGCGTAATTGATCGTTTACGGGTTTTCCGCCTCTGGCTACTGAATGATGGGTGCATTCAGGAGACGCAACGAGAATATCGAGATATCCGGACGGCACTGCTTCACGCGGGTCAATGTTTTCCAGCGTCGCGCAAAGATGCCGCGCGTCCGGGTGATTGGCTTCATGGGTCTGTATTGCGACATTCCAGTGATTAACTGCTAAAAGATCGACTTTGATACCCAGCTGCTTACATGCCCGATAAATCCCGGAAGAAGTTCCGCCTGCTCCACAAAAGAGATCAGCGGCTTGAATTATTTTGCCGACGTTCCCCATTATGCCGCCTTCTTCTTTTTATCTTTTTTCGCCTTTACTGACGAATTCGCACAACGGGAATTGCAGTATTTTTCGTTACATTGGCGGCAACATTCGATATCTTTATACGGCTCTTCAGGCTCTGAGCATTGCGATTTATAACCGCCGTCTTCTTCCATGATAAGATGGGAGCAAATTCCGTTAATGACTTCAAATCCGCAGGAATTTTTGACCGGCTCTTTCGGCTGTGTCGCAAAGAAGTGAAGATTCGCCTTTCTCACCATATCGTCACACCATGTTTTATAATCTTCATCAGCCCAGGATTTACAGGGCATATAAGAAACCATGGCGTCATTGCCTGTGTGTTTTATTCCTTCAAACCGTCCATAGACAACGGGGAGATTCACACCGTCAGAAACGATCACGGATTTGCGTTCCTGACATTTCGCGCAGACGGAAATGAAAACTTCATCGCCCTCAGGAAGAAGCGGGCAGGGTTTTGTCGGACCGTCCAAATTAAGGCTGGTTTGCTTTTCGTGAACCTGTCTTGAAAAAGAATCGCTGGTTTTTTCAATCACGTAATCGACGTCAATCTTCAGTTTGAAATCACCATCGCCGGCGCCTGCATTGATCGTTCCTTTCAACCCAATTTTAAAATCCCTCTCGCCTGCGTTACGGAAGCCAGCGTTTATGCCGCCGATATGCGTAAGCATCGCGCCTTCTGCAAGATCGGCCAGTTCCTTTAATGTCTTTTCTCCGATTTTCATTTTGTCCTCCTTTCGATTTTGTAAAAACGTGCGTAAATTATTCCTTGATTATTCATTGCCTAGGGGGCGGACACACCACATGCTCCCTGGCAATAAACTTTTCGAACTCTTCAATTGCTGCCAACGCTTCCATCCCTTCGGCCAACATGATCTTGTCTCGTACTTTAGTGGCCCGATCTCTTATCATTGTGATAGTTGGCTTGGCTTTCGCTTCGTTGAACGCTTCTTTCTTTTCATATTTCGAAAAGTCGAAAATATCATCAAGGTGGTCGTATTTATCTATTTTCGAAGGCGTTAATAATACCTTGCGATTTCTGACTAAGGCGACTTTTTCATCAAATGACAATTTCACGGCCGGTGATGTGAACTTTTCTGTGATTTCCTTAACCTTCGTGTCTGTCATGAAAGTTATTCTTCCTAGTGCATAATTTCTTTGTTCCTGATTCATTGTATTTCCTCCTTTTGTTGTTTTTATGGTGGACGTGTTTGTCCGTACATTCATTCCTCAGCGCGAGATGGGCGAACCATTGTCCGCTGTTAAGGGTCTCGTAATCGGATCACGTCCATATTATTGCCACGTTGGATTCTTTCCGGCCTCAAACATCAACACATGATCAGCCATGGAGCGGCACTGTTCTTTGTGAGAAATGAAAATCAGCTGATCAAGGTTCCCCTCTGCCATGAACGGTCGATAAAGAGCCGTGTATTTGACAGCGTTTTCAACATCAAGAGCGCCGTCGCTTTCGTCTGAGCAAAAGTAGTCATATTTCCGGCCGGACTTTTCCTGATTCAGAAGAGACATTGCCAGCCAGAGGGATTGAACATTCCAGGCTCTTTGGCCGCCGCTGATGTCATCGAGGTAAACTTCTTTCCCGTTTTCCATGATGATCTTAATTTGCAGGTCCTCTTTTCCGTCCTCGTTTTGTGTTTCCAGGCGGACGGAATATCTCGCACCATAAGCCTGAGAAAGAAGTTTGTTGGCGTTGTAAATGATTCGGGGGGCGGCGCCATCTATGCGCAGGTTTTGAAGTCCGGTTTTACCGCAGCCGATTTGCAGATAACGCCAGCGAGATATTTTTCCGACCAGCGATTCTCGTTGCGCCTTTACCGCTTCGAGTTCCCTTTCGGCTGTTTCAACCCGCGAGAGATCGGATTGAAGGGCGGCAATTTCTTTTTCGTCGTGTGATATTTTATTCCCATTCCAAGTAAGGGACGTTTCGATGTTATTTACGGCAACTTCTACGGCGGTGAGCTTGCTGAGCGCTTCTTTGTCGATGCTCTCCGTAATTTCATTGATCTTTTCCTGCTGTTTGGCTCTTTGGTCATCGAGATACGCGGCCCGCGCGGTCCATTCGGCGGATGTCGTCACGCCCTGCTTTTTGTTTTCTTCCAGGGCTTTCATGCGGTCTTCTTTTTTTGATTTCGCCACGGCGATTTCGGATTGTCGGGCAGCAAGGTCTTTGTATTTGGTTAATTCAAGGCGGGCGCGGGCGAGTTCCTGCCGGTTTGTGGTCTGCATGGCTTGAGTAGCGGCAAGAGTTGCCCTACTTTCTTTGATTGCAGATTCATTATTACTGATCTGCGATTTTACAATTTCGATCCCGGCTTGCACCTCAGTTATTCGGTTCTCACGTTTTATTTGCAGTCCAGAAAGAGTCTTTTCGCATTCCGATAATTCACCTTCCGCCTTTCGCGCAGAGAGAATAAACGTGCACGTCGAACTAACGCACTCATTATCGCGGCCTTCCAAGGCCTTTAGCTGTCTCTTGTATCCAACAATTTGCGCGGTCAGTTCGCGGATTGAGTTATCGAGAGAAAAAAGGGCTGCGTCGCCTTCCAGTTTACTCAGGTTATGTTTGGCGTCCTGCAAATATTTTTCAAGGTTGTGAATATTGTCTTGAATCTTTGCAATGGCCGTGTTTGCAACTTCACCATTTTCCGTAATGGTTTGAATGTTGGAACTTACTTGCTTTTCCGTTCCCGCCGCTTCCCGTATTTCCGCTTCACTGGCCAGAATTGCATCGGCGGCTTTGATTTCTTGTGCGATTTCCTGATATGCTTCACGCAGTTTTTGGAGTTGTTCACCGGATGCGCTTTCCTCGCGCACTTTGTTCATTTTCATTTCTTCCAGAATTTTTTTCAGGTCGGCAACCTGGGCGGAAAGCACTTCATTCCGGGCAATAGTTTCTTTTAAGCTCTCGCGTTCCTTCTGCGCGGCTGCTAATTTCTCCGTCAGATCGGCCTTGGCTGCTTTCTGTTCGTCGAGGGATACATTGAGGCGACCAAGTTCTTCCCGCGTCGCCTGAGCCTCACCGATTCGTTTCTTCAATGCTTCTATGTCGGAATCGCATCTTGCAAGTTTAGAAGAAAGGATATCTCCCGCCTGCTTTGAAGTGTCTGACCATATCGCGTAACGCTGAAGATTAAGGAACTGTTGCAGGAGCTCACGGAAAACACCCGCCGTCATGTTTTCAATCTGCATTCCCTGTGTATTTTTCGATTTCTGCGGGCAGAACTGCGAACGGAAATAAGTGAACGGCTGTCCGAATATCCCATTGACCTTTTCTTTATATTGGGTGATTTTCCCATCCACTTCCGATTTGCCGTCAATCCATAGATAGCCTTCCTGCTTTCCCTGATCGGAGTCCATCTTGATTAAAGACCGGTATTCGCGCCCCATGAACGTGCTGATGAATTCTTTTTCAGCAGAACGACCAAGGACATGCTGCCATAATGCCCCGCCTCTGCTCACCAGCTGCGGATAGTGATGAAGATTCTCAATCAGGGTTGACTTACCTCCACCGTTTTCTCCAGAGAAGGCGACAAGACCCGTTTTCCCCGTGAAATCTACTTCTATTTCGTCCAGACCGTCCCACGTCAATTCGGGACCGGCCTTAATTCCTTTGAAGTTTTTCAATCTTATTTTCATCATGCGGCCTCCGCGATTGTCTTTAAAAGTTCTTCCGCTGGAACTGTTTCAAGCTGCTCAGCCAAAGATAGGGTTTCCGGGTCAATTTCCTCACCCCTGAGTTTTGCCATTTCCGCAAATTCATCTTTAAGGGTTTCTGCTTCCAGAACAGCCGCCGCCCGAATTGTTTCACGGGGAACGGCATTGATTTTGATATCAACATCGAGGGCGCCGGCGTCGAGATAAAGTTGTTTGATGGCGTCCTTTGGTATAAGTCCGGCCTCATCCTGCCAGACCGTAAAATCACACCGGACAAACGCATTTTCACATTCACGGGATACTATTTCAGAGACAAGCTGATGCGCGAAGTCTTCGCATTGCTCAGGCATGGGCTCTTTTGTATAATCGGCTGATACGCGGCAAAGCTTCTTACAGGGAGTTTGAATAAACTCCGAAGAAACAAGCTTCCGTCCCCTCAGCGTGTGAATATAAAACCCGTGTTCCGTGTTTTCGCCCCAATTAAGAGGGAAGGGTGATCCAGGGTAAAACGTCCGATCCCCTAACTGCTGTCGCATGTGAATATGTCCAAGACAGATTAAATCCGGATCGGCCAGCATCATTTGATCGACTGAAATATCTATATCCTGCCCGGTTAAAGTTTGGCCTGTTGGGAGTTTCGATCCTGAAACATTCCAGTGTCCGACGAGAATATGCGGGACCGGTCCGCGCTCTGCTGCCTGGGCGCCAAATCCGGCGAACAGTCCGGCCATACCGTGAGCAATCGCCTCATTGGATGTCTGGATGTCACCCTGGTTGAAAAACTGTTTGGTGGGCTGGGGAACAAGCGTTACAACTGCATTTGGAAGATCAATCAGCTGCGGAGTTATGCCAACGTAAACCGGAAAACGCCCGCGGGCATATTCGAGGATTTCCGGAGCCGTCCCATCGTGAGAAGCCGTTCCGACGATCACGGCAACCGGCGCGATATCTGCCAGCCGTGAAACTGTCCTGATGATCAACTTTGCTGCACGGGAATCAAGTTTGATATCCCTGGAATCAAAACAATCTCCAGCAATGGCAGTAAGGTCAACTTTCTCTTTTTCTGCTGTGTCAACCATAAAGTCACAGCACTTTTCTGCTTCTTCTATATCTTTGTCGCGTGAGTGAATATCGGCAACGTGTAATATTTTCATCTTTCCGGCCTCCTTTGCAAATAACCGAGCGCGGATAACGCAGAGACAATATTCGTCGCGTCATCCTGGTCGGCGCCTTCTTTTTTAAGATATTCCCGCGCCTCATTGGCGATTCTTTTTCTTTCCGAAAATAGCGGCTTGAATATTTCTTTTTGTTCTGGCATCGCCCCTCCTTTTTGGGTATTGAGCCGGTGTCATACCCACCGGCCCAACCCAACTTTATACACCTCTAACTATGCCCGCCTTTGATGTCCTGAATGCGGTACAGGAAATTGATCAATAGGGGACTGCTTCCATGTTCGTTTTGGGTAAACTTTTCAGGTGCTCGTAAAGACCGGTACGCGCCTTATCGACTATCTGATCAACTGCCGTTACTCCGCAGCGCTCGTAATATCCCTTGATGTTGTAGCCGGTGACTTTGATCATGTTTTCGAGAATGACGTTCTGTGCTGGTTTATCGAGCTTGAAGAAATCCGGCTGCTTCGCCTCGCAACTTCCGTGATTCGTTTCATCGGCCGGCGGTTTCGTTTCACCGTTTGGCGGTTTCGTTTCACCGTTTGGCGGTTCTTCGTCGTTGGTGATAGGAGTTATGTCTATCGGCTTGCTATTCCTGATTTCCTGATCAAGCGCCTGAGGGCCATAAATCCCCGTCATGGCTTTGATTGAGGCATCAACAAACTGTTTACGCACGGCGGCGTCGGAGAAGTCCGGCCGGAAGACGATACGGGCCATAACAAAAGGCTTCTGCAGTTCGACTGTCGTATAGGATTGCTTGAGACCCAGAAGCATTCTAAGGACGCGATTCATAGCCCCGGCTTCACATAACTTCAGCTTATGTTTCCGCTTCTGTAGAACGTCCCGCCGGGTGAGTTCTTCAATTTTCCCCTGTACGTCAGCGGGTTTGTTTTTCCAAGCATTTACTTTTTTGGTGTGTGATTCACGAATTTCTTCCTCAATTACTTCAAAATCCATGTCGTATTCAGCGGAGAAAAAAACCGGCTGGCCATCGGCTTTTTTGATTCCGCCGACGGCTTTGTAAGAAATATAGTCCCTGGAGGCTCCGTTATCCGTTCGCTTTGTTTCCGTGGGCGACCAGATCACGCCGGCGCAAACGGATAATTTCATAAGCGCCTGCTTTGTTGGGCGCCATTTCTTTCCCGCTCCGTCATCCGAACCGTCATGCGGGTAAACATCACCATCATCAGGCTTGATGCTCAACTGAACGGTTTCAATAATTGGTTGATGGTACTCTGAAAGCCCAGCAATGTGGGTGCTGGGCATGAGCAAATTACAGCCCTCTTTTTTATACTTCTCTAACTCCGTGGAAATATCCTGTTCTTTTGCTGTCATTATTCCGGCCCTCCATGTTTAAAAATTATTCCTGTTGATCGTTGTGTCCGTGCGGGAACTCCTGACGGTCAACCCATTTTCTGATCGCGTCGATGTTTTCAAGCACTGCCTGCGCCTTCTTCAAACCCATAGTTAAAAATTGCGGCTCGCCCTTGAATTCGTTGATGTAAATCTTGCAAACCGGTGAACCCTTGTAAGTGTCTTCCTGAAATGTGTCCGGCATTATGCTGCGTTCTCCTTCATCCCTATTATTTTGTAAAAATAAACCCGTCCTTGTTGCCTCTCTGCCACAACATCCATCAAATGAGGTTGAAGCTTTTCCCGTATGTCGCTGATCCGGCGCGTGTGTGACAAAATGCCCATCTTCTGAATCTGTACGCTGGTCAATCCTCCGGCCAACAATCCCTCGTAAACTTTGTATTGCTGTGAGCCCCACTTAAAGAGTTCACCTGGGCGCGGGGCTGGGCTGAAATTGAATGAAGATTGTTCAGTCATCCGAATATCCTCACAGCCAGAAAATACAGGGCGGACAAGATCGAGCATGCCACGATAAACCGCTTCACCTTTTTACAGTCCAGAAAATCAAAAATGTCGTCGATCCGCTTTTCCATTATTCTGCCTCCGCGTGGGCAATTGCTGCTTTCAGGGCATCAACAATGCCAAATAAATCCGTATTGGTGGTAAATGCAGAATGAGCTAATTTAACAGCCGCCAGAAGTTCATCATGACAATTCCAAGCGCAGGCTATAAAATGTGCATTATCTTTTGAGGTAGGACCATTTCCGGTATAACAGACAACCCTATTGTCGCCCTCTACGGTTATTCCGTAAAGAGCCGCTGTATCACTTTTGAGGACGCTGGCCGCGACGGTACAAACCACATCAGATACGTTCTCGATTTCTTTCCCATCTAATCTCAAAAATTTTGTCGCCTCTGCTTTTCCCAGCGTGTGCTCCATCTTATTCCCCCTCTCTTTTCCCGGGCGATCCTCCGGCTTAGCCCGCAGTATCCGGGACCATCGAAGGCTTAAAGCATCCGTTGTAAATGTATCGCCCATGTTCTGTTTCCCCCGATCCCTGATTATGCCTCCCGTTTCCGGTGCCCTCCTCAGTGCAAGATTTGCGGTTGT
>Ga0172381_10003375_pt1 | contig 16953 bp, 13 predicted proteins | sample Leawel6488metaG_FD_119754 | JGI IMG/M metagenome (GOLD analysis project Ga0172381, IMG submission 119754) | Leachate microbial communities from a municipal landfill in Southern Ontario, Canada - Leachate well 64-88 metaG | ecosystem: Engineered > Solid waste > Landfill > Unclassified | place... | reverse complement strand
TATCCCTGGACTTGATTTCATCGGTGAGACAGAAGAAGATCACGGCAGTGCGGACCTGGCAAAGAAAATGCAAGACTGGACTATGTTTCAATGTAATGATGTTGTCTATGAACTAAGTAAAGCTTTTTTATATGCCATCATTGGGCGTATCGGCTGGCTGTGCCAGGAATATACTTTCAATGACCCGAGATTTCCGGAAGGAAAAATTTCCATTAAGTGGTATGATGGTTTGCGCCTGATGTTTGATACAAATTTTACCCGCAGAGATGTATCTGATATGAGATTTGTTCAAGATACGGGAATGTATTCTCCGGAAGAAATTATTCTTACCTACGCAAGAAAAAAATCAGACCTGGCCGAGGAAATTTACAGGAAAGGTACCGAAATTATAGGCGTAACCGCTTCAACTAAAATAAAAGATGCCGGAAAAATCGCAACCTGGTCAGAGCGTATCCTTGGAATAAATTTCGGCTATCCGGGTGAGAAAAGAGGATTTGATATTAACCGGCTTGATTATCAGACTCAGCCGGGTAATGACTGGTATAACGGGCGTGGTTTGTTCCGGGTTGTTGATTCATTTGAGAAAAGAATGGTTCCAAGCTGTAAAATATACGATTGGAGTACCGGCGAAGAAAGAGACATCACCGAACAAATCAAACTGGATAAAGCTGCAGATTATACAAGCTTCACAAATAAATGGTTTGATAATGATAAGCTGCAATTATTTAAGCAGCAATTTACAGAGCCCTCAGTGCGTATGTCGAGAGAAATTAAAACCTTCCAAACTTCTGTTTGCCCTGGTATGCAGTTAGAACTTTATGATGGCTTATCTGAACTTCAAAACGGGTACCTGAAATTCATTCCTGTCTTATGCCAGGACTTCCATCCGGACATTATGGAAACAAAATCTATTGTTGACCATATTAAAGAGCCAATTGAATCTATTAACCACAGACGAAATACAATGCTAACTTATCTCATGAGAGCTGCACACGGCGGATATTTGGCAGAACAGGGAGCCGTTAAGGATTTTATGGATAGCTTTATCAACAACGAGATCGGCGGCGTGAAGTTGGTTAAAGATAACGCACTGGCTCAGGATAGAATTAAAGAAATTACAGTACCACAGTTCCCGGCAGCCCTTGATCGTTTCACCCAGGAAGAAGGCGAAGCTCTGAACAAAATAGGTACCAGTCCTGAAAACTTCCGGGGCAATTCACAAACCAGTAATGAGAACGCATCATTAATGGCGCAGCGTGTTGAACAGGCTGAGATATTGCAGGAATGGATTTCTGAAAATGCACAATCAAGTTTTATTATAGTAGCGCACAATAATTTTGAACTATTCCGGAAGTACTTCAAGCATGAGCGTACAATCATGTTACTTATGGATAAAACAAAACCTGAGTGGATAACCATAAATAAAAGGTCATTAGACCAACTGATTAACGATACTAATTTCGGCAAGTATTCTGTTATTATATCCAAAGCTCCATATGGCCGCATGAGCAAGGAAAGAGATTTCAGTAAAATAGTTATGATAAGCGAAAAAATGATAGCTGCACAACGTCCCGAACTTGTAGACTGGACACTTATAGTTGAAAATAGTGGTTTATCCGTTGCTGATAAATGGATTGAAAGGATAAAAACAGTTGAACAGCAGGCAACCGCACAACTTGAAGAGGCTGCAGCAATCAGAACAATTCAGAATGATCAGAACGTACAGAAATCTAATCTTGAACTGAAAAAATACAGTATGGAAGTTGACCAGTTGTATAACCAGATGGCAAATGAATCTGTTATACAAAACCAGAGGGGTTTTAATGATGCAGCTTAATCAACAGGAAACCGAACTGATCGAAGATATCCGGGAGCTTAAGGGCCTGAAAAGAAGTACAACCTTTATTCTGCATATCAGTGAGACCGGGCAGATAAAAAAAGAAATGAACTTTAAAGCTGATGCCTGCTATGAAGTAATCAAGCGGTTAAAGAATTCAAAAATTTCAAACAGGAACAATAATGAAATGGTATAAAAATCTGTTAAGAAAAAAGAAAAATCCTAAATACATTGTTGCTCCAATCAATGGTTGGGGCTGTGTAAATCTTAAACCAGGTTTCCCACAATTCTTTAATGTTATTTATGAACGCAAGAACGAAGCGATTTCTTTTCTTGAAAAAAAATATAATAAACCATACTTCAAAGTAAAGCAGGATGAACAGGTCGAGATCGTGGAAATCCAGCTCACAATGAAAAATCCTGTTTTATATGAGTAAACTGGTATTATATTTGCCTTTGTAATTTTGATCGAATGATTTTTACATACTGATTCGGGTAGCTTTAACGAGAGCCCACAAAATCCAGGAAAGAAATTTCCTGTTTTGTGGGCTCTTTTTTTTTAAACAAAAAACAAAAGAGGTTCTACATATGAAGGTCTTAAAAAACCTGCTTTTTGTTGGGATGGTTATTCTGCTTAGTGCAATAGCATTTGGGCAGACTAATAACATATCCAAATTTGGTAATAGCTCTGAGGCAACAAACTCTGATTTCGGAACGAAGAAGATCTCAATTCTTTTTACGATGGACTCGCTGGCTGCCATGTTATCAGAGCCTTTTCAGTTTCCAACTTATGACGGGGTTGACCTGAACACTTACCCCATCACTTACTATAAAAAAGCTGTAAGCACGTACGGAAAGCCGCAACTCGAAATAATACTTCTTGCCTGGCCGGAAGGTGCGACAAATGCAGACAGTACTTTTTTATACCTGGATACCATCGGAACAAATATAGACACGCTTGAATCTGTCTATAAGGGTACTCTTAATCTGAATGGATACAGGGCTAACACATACAAACTATTGTTCAGGAATATTACCCGGGGCGGTAAAGTGGCGGGTGATATAAATGCAGGATGGGTTGAACTCACCTTTCCAAAAAAGGAAGAGGGGACAATCGGCCTGAAAGGTATTAAATAATTTTTTTTAAGAAAACCTTCCGGGTAATACCGGATAAAGGAGATTTATGCGTTACTTATTTGGTCTAATAGCCAATTTCAACAGATTATTTTTTGCTCCCGATGGTAATACTGGCGGAGCTGACGATCAGGCTGGTAATACAGATGATCAAAACCAAGATCAGGAACCGGTTCAGCTTACATCGGAAAAAATAGATCAGATTTTTGATGATGAAAGTTATGACCAGGATTTATTCCTTGAAAAGTTAAAATCCGGTAAACCTTTTGATCTTGATACAATTAAGAAAAAACCTGCTACTACTCCCGGAGCGGATAAAACTGCTGACCCGGATAAAACCGGTTCCGAGAATATTGCAGATAATAAACCGGCTGCGGACGAATCAACGAATAAGCCTAATAACGAATCCGTTGAACCAAAACCGACAGACATGGTTAAGCTTGATGATAATTTTATTAATTCACGACCGGAAGAAGAAAAAAAATATCTTGATGGTGTGAAAGGTCATTCTATGACCTACCAGGTTTATAAAAACTATGTTAACGCTCAGCAGCTTATAGATAAAGCAAAAAATTATTCACCTCAGCCCGAAACAAAACAGCTCAGTACTACAGAAATAATTATTCCTGATAGTTCCAAAGTACAGAAAGATGCAATTGAATCTGACAGGATTCAATATGTGCTGACTGCCTTAAAGGGAAAATATCCTGATGTACCGGATGATATCCTGACCAATGAAGAAAGTTACGATGCTTATTTCAAAACCTTATGGGAAGAAAATTCCGGTAAGGCGAGAAGATTTGAAGATCAGTATAAAGCAACTACTTCAAAAAGTTATGAGCTTGCAAATCAGTATGTAGACATGGCAACAAATTGGGAAACCAATGCAGCCAGGGCAATCAGAAATGAGGTTGAAGCATTTAAGAATTATCTAAAAGAATATAATGTAACAACTGAGGAGCTTGGAATAAATATTGATCTCGATGAAGGGAATAAAAATCCTTTCCTTTATCAGAATATTATTTTCCCGGGCAACAAGGCTAATCCTGATGTTGTGACATTTTATAACAATGATATCCCTATGATAATTCCGCAGTCAATATTTAACGGATTAACAAAAACCTTGTTTCCTAAAATATTACAACTGCAGAACGCTAAAGCAAGAAAAGAAGGATATCTGCAAAGAGTTGATGACGATACACCCCCAAGCTTATCAGATTCTTCAACACCGGCACATAAAGATTCAAAACTTGAACCGGGCAGCTCATTTGATAATGAGGATGCAGATTTAGCGGACATTGAAAAAGATCTGCAAAGAATAAAGGATTCAGTCCGGGGAAGATAAACCGGAGTTAAAATTTATGAAACGTTTTCTTGGAATTTTATTTACAGTGATGTTATGCGTGATATCAGCCATTGCCCTGGCTGATCTCGTAGGACATCTAAGCGGACATAGCACTAATAGTGTTTTGTTAGCTGAGGTTGTTGTCGGCGGACAGTTTACCGACAAGACATTTCATTTCAGGCGTGGCCTGGGAAAGAAAGTTGAAAAGCTTGTTTGGTATTATGGCAAGTGGGCAAAATTCATCGGGTTTATAGATGTACAGAAATATAAAAAAGCCGGTGAGTATGCCGGGGCTACAACTTTAAAACCCACTGGTAATTTAGTTGATGTTGTTAAGGACTTTGAACGTGAAGGCGGCATTTATATGGATATGCCGATATCAGCTCCATTGACTGGCATAGGACGAGTTGGAAAGCAGGGACTTGAAGGTCACGAAGAGCAGAGAGTAATTCTTGCTAAGAAAATCGCAATAAATCAGTTAAGGCATGCCGTACAAATCCAAGACAATAAAATGTCCAAACAGATGTTGGCAAAACCATTAATCCAGATGTCATTGATGGAAAGAGGGGCAGAAGATTTAAAAGATTGGTTCAGCCGTAAATTATCTTTCTTCCCTTACTTTGCTTTGTTTACTGGTTATTCTGATAACCTGACACATCCTACTGACGGAGTGAATAAAACTCAGAGGAGTCACCCCAATTTCTATGTGAAAGGTTATGGTACCAAGGTACCATTTAATCACATCTTTGATGCTGCTTATGAAACAGCCGTTGCAGCCGCACTGTCTACCCTGGATAGTGAGACTGAGGACGGATTTTCAATGAAGTCACTCAGAGATTTAAGCTACCTGGCAGCAAAACATAAAATCCTGAAAATACCCTTTGGACAATATGCGTTCCACGTAGTATTTATTCATTCTGCACAAATGCGGCAGCTAAGGCGTGACCCTGAATTTATTGAATATTTCAAATTTGCTGCAGACAGGGGAAAAGACAATCCTTTGTTTACAGGAGTATCAGAAGGTATTCCAATAGAGTCAATCATGCTTTATGTAGATGATACAATCCCGGCTGCAAGGTTGAGTCAGGATGATGGCTATGATGCTACCAGGGGAACAATCAATTATGGCCTTACAACTTATATGGCTAATCCCAGGGATGTCGCACCACGTAAAATTGCATTACTATGCGGAGCCGGGGCAGTAACAGGCGGATACGGTTCAGCTCTTGATTTCTCAAGCCGTACGGCTGATTATGGTCAGTTTCTTGGTGATGCTGCTGATATGATGTGCGGATTTGAAAGAGGCGATATCATAGATGATGATAATTATTTCGGCTATGGTGCCGGGGCAGTACTGGAGAATGCCAGCTCCATAGCTTATGCAACTTATTCACCTGATGAGCTTACAGATATTTAATCTGCAGGCTGTTTTCAGATAAATGTTTTTTTTCAATTTATTCAGAGGTTAATTATATGCCCACAGGTAAAAAAACCAAAAACCTTCAAGTGTTTGAAGGGGCTGGCCCGATGGATAATTTCTCAATTGCTGATTATGCCAAAGCTTCAGATTTCTCTTTTTTGACAATGGAAGCTGATAATAAAAAAAGAGTGATCGGCTGGTATGATGGTACTGAGGCAATAGACGAATCAATCCTTTCAGGGTTGCCAAAAACTACAGTTATATTCGATGCCCAGGCTAACAAAATAAAGATGAAAACATCTTTAGAGACCGAGTCCGTGACATTTGTTGATTCTGCAGCATTAACATAATACTGCATGCCGGGCAGTTTTACCCGTTTTCCTTTTTAGGGTAAGGCTGCCCATTTTTTATAATTATAAAATCAGGTGAAAAAAATGCAAAATATTCAAACCGTTAGAGTAAAAAAACTCAGAAATAACGGAACAGATACAATTCAGAATATGACCCCGGAAGCTGCCTTTATAAATGTTACCAACAATCCGACCAGATTTCTTTTAATGGATGGAAACCTTATTGAGGGCGGAATCTTATACAACGAGAGGAAAGAAAAATTATATCCGACCAGCCAGGCCGTTGCCGTAGCTGATGGTTTTTCTTTTAAAATTGAACTGCTACCAGGGCACAGAGTTGTAAACGGTGCTATTCTTGATAAATCCGGAAATGTTATTTATCCGCCAACAACTCAAATGGTTGTAGGCCCTGGTTCAATTAATCTTGGAAATCCGGATAAACCAGAAGGGGATTCTTTAGATGCTCCAAATGCAGCAACAACTCCGGACGACTGGAAACCAGCCGCAGCCAGAGAAGTACCAACAGAAGCAAAACTAAATAAGTTAAGTGTCTCTGATCTCATTGAGTATGCGAAAGCAAATAAAATTGAGGTACAAGCCACAGCCGCAAAGGGAACACTTGTTAACGTTATTGTCGCCCATTTCAAAAAAGCGGGGAAATAAATGACCACTAAACAGATTCTTTATGAAGTAAAAAGAATTCTGCAGGTCTATTCCGGTGAAACAATTGAAGAGCCTATAATCATAAAGGCTATTCAAAAAGTTCAGCAGAATATTATTAAACGGACAAACTGCCTTAGTTTGTCCGTTCCTATTACAACGCAGGCGAATATCGGGACATATCCATTGTTTCAGGATGGCCGGGATGTAATAGAAATAATTGAAGTGCTTAACCTGCCGGCAGCCTGGAGAATTCCACTGACTTATGTTCATACCGAACAGAATTGGGACATGATTCAGCATGTCGTAAATCCGGTTACAGCATACCCGCAATATTGGAGAATCAGAGGCAATAACCTGTTATTATTACCAGCTCCTACAGAAGCCGGACTAATCATTACAGCTCAATGCAAACTGAGAAATTCAACTGCCGATGTTAGTTATGATATTAACCCGGAGATTCAGGAATATTGGGAAGATGGACTCATAGCCGGTACAGTGGCCGGGGTTTCTTTAGATCAGAGTATTATAGAAAAATATGATGCATTATTTGAAGTGGAAATTCTGAAAAATCAATCAACGCATGAATTCAGGACTAATCAGCCAATTGTAATTAAAGCGGTTTGGTGAGGTAAAAAATGGCAACAACAAAACTTAATATGATCGCCCAGGCATTTATGAGAATCATTCTTGACCCTGTTACTGAAACAGACGGAGTAATTCAGCCGGGAAAAATTATAACAGAAGTAGCGGAGATCGAAACCTATATATCAAGAGCTATGATGAACCTTGTAAGTGAGACCTGGCAAGCGGCTGCGGGTAACTGGATGAAGCTTATGAAACTATATCCTGACCTTATTAAGATTAAACCAGTAAACGCAGTATTTCAAGATGGAATATCATTCGTTGAAAAAACCGGAGAAAATGAAATTCTTGATTTGTTCTATGTGTTACCTTCTTCATCCGGAACAATAAAAATTGATGTTTGGAACCCTGCAAAATTCACTGATATAATTACAGGTGCTGACCCTATTCTTATAGCGGATGTTGAACATCCCGCCATGATGTACCTGGATGGGAAAATATATTTATTTCCTCAAAACATAGCTGAGATCTCTGAATTTTCTTTTTCACTTGTTTACCTGCGGCTTCCGTTAAATCCTTTAACCGGTGATATACTCCGCAGCGGGGGTGCATATGATTCCCCTTTCTCTGAGGATAATTACAGCGCCATTGCTGAGAGAGCTGCCAAACTATACTTTGATGAAAATAAAGCTTTGGAGTCAACAACATGAAAATTCAACTAAATGACTTCATTGGTGAAGTATCAAACAGCCATCAACCTTCCAGCAATTCCGGGCAGATCATCCGGAATTTTGACGTTCATACAAAGCCGGGTGTATTAACCTTAAGAAAAGGGTATACTCTGAGATACCCGCATCCTACAGATTCGCGCATTTCAGATATCGAGTATGTTTCTTTTAAAAATTATTATGATAAGTCTCAAACAACTGCAGCCGAAATAACTGTTCAGATCTGCAAGGGAACTGTTAAAAGTGATTTTACAGAACAGACAATTAAAATTCCTATAATATTTGTACGGCCATACTGGACGGGTGCCTATTGGCTGGATGAATGGCTGTGGTTGAATGAAACTAACCTGACAAAAATTTCTGCAGCTCCGGATAATACATATCAGACAAAAATGAGTGTTCTCGGAATAAATTTCGGCAGCTTAAAACAATGGTCAATTATTAATCTTACTAAAAACAGGACAGTTGTTGAAGAAATAATTTCATCCAAGGTATCCGGCGCCAGTACTGAGATAAATATTTCAAACTTTAATAGCCAGTGGGAACTTAACGATGAAGTAATTATTCAGAGAAACTATATCCCTCTGAAATATCTTGAACAAATGTACCAGGTACAAAAACAGGATATCGCAGTTGCAAAAATAAACAGTGAAATGCGCCTTAGTTTCGGCAGCTATGAAAACAGGGTTGTTATGGCAATAGCAACGAAAAAAACTGTGTTGCAATTATCAGGTTATAGTTATACAAATGTAGACCAGGCTTTGACTGATTCACTCGATACCTTCCGGAAACTTGAAAGGATGGTACTTGAACAGTATACAGTTCTTGACCCGGGCAACAACTATGATATTTCCATAGATACATCGGACGGGGGAGCATTTCCCGCAGGTGAGAAGTTTTTCAAAATGACAGCTCTTATTGATGGAATATCTGAGGTTCTTGTATGTGAAAAAACTATCAACGACGCAGGGGCAAAACGTTATATTCCAAAGCCTTATGTTCGTTATGCTGCCATGTCGAAAAGGGTTACTGAATTCAGGATATATTTTTCTGCCGATGGTTTTACCTGGAATCATTATAAAAACTTTACAGTAAGAAGTACCACATTAAGCAAACCAACAATTACGCTCGATAATCAGGGCTTTCTTGTTTTTGCTTCGCCAGCAGGTACAAACTTTTATATTGAATCTTCCGCAGCTTCAACAGTAACAGACAGCGCATATTTAGGAAGCTGGAAAAATGGAATCCCTTTATATACTTATGATGTATTATCAGCAGAGGCCGGGGATGGAGGAACTTTTTTTCTCAGGTTAAAAAATACCCGGGTTGTTGGATTAGACAGCAATGCAGAAATTCATTTAACATTACCGGAAGCTCTAAAGGCTAATAGTGATTATGATATTTCTTTTAAACTCCGGGTTGATATAACTCATACAATAACAATGCCTTTGAAATTCACTCTTGCATATACTGACCCGGTTACAGGGTTACCAGGATATGCAGCAAGTAACTCGGAACAATATCTTAACTTGGGTACCTGGGCAACTTACAGCTTTACACTTCATACACTAAGCACCATTGAAAGTGCTTATGAATTCCAGTTTAAAATTTCCTGTCAATTACTCGGCGGCCAGTCTTACATAGATGTTGATGATTTCACAATATCAGAAAAAACCTTTCAGGCAATTGATGACAGTTATGTTCTTGGAGCGAATATCACTGCACAGATGGGATATATTCCGACCTTTAACCTGGTTAAGAGTTGGGATGATTCACTCGTATTTAATGGCCGTGTTCATGTCTTGAATCCTTTTGTAGAAAAAAGATATGATAATATGATATATAAATCACAGATAGGACCAACTACTTACCAGTGGGATGCCATTGTAAGCGAAGGTTTTATAAATGTTGAAAGGCATAAAGGAGAAATCAGCATTGGTTTTGCTCTTCTTCAAAATCTTAATATTCTTTTAATTAAAGATGTAAGCGCTGAGGAGATTAATCCAGAGACGGGACAGACAACAGAAATAGGGGACGGAATAGGCGGAGTTGCCAGGCTTGGAATTGTTTCTTCCAGAAATGTAATAACCTACCCAGGAAAAGATGACCTTATTATTTTAAACTCTACATCCGGAAACGTTGAACAATTACCTACAGAAAAAACAGTAAGGGATAAATATTCTGCGATTATAGATAAGTCCGGCATCATTGCAATAAGAGATCTTTTTAACACTTACAGGTTTGTTGCTAATGACCCGGAAAGCGGCCTTGAATATTTACTTACTTCCCGGGGATTTGTTGAAAATGTAAAGTCTCATTTTCCAATTGCCTATGATCTCGGAGTAAGCAATTTGATCTGGTTTATGACAGCCCAGGGGGACATATATTCATTCGCTTACCAGGTAGACGATTTTGTTGGCTATGCTGACAAATATGGTGACTATCGGGCAGGATGGTAGTATGAGCAAAAAACCCATTTTTTCGCCCCGTAGTTTACATAATGGTTATTATCGGACAGCCTTTTCTTTGATTTTGAATCATTTTCGCACTTTCACCCTTTCAAGTGACAGGATGGCAGATATTTTTATCTGTTTTCCTAAAAATTCCAGATTCATTTTTTTTCATAAACCTACTACAATTTAGAGGTGCATCATGTCAAAATATGTCCTTTTTTTCCTGCTTTTATTTTCCTGCCAGCTCTTAAGCCAGACCTATGACGAGCCAATAGATACCACTGACCATTATGGACTCAGGTTGTACGAACAATCAGCCCGGATACCTGCCGAGGTTTTGAATGAGGACAAAGTAATAATTGATTCTGTTATGTACAGCCTTATTGTCTGGACGGATACATTGCAGTTTGTACTCATTACAGACACAAGCATCACCCAGGATGCACTTGTTTTCAAAGTTAGTAATTATGCCAATGGTACCGGGACATTTACAACCACGGCTGAAACCTGCAGCCTGACAGTATCCGGGACAATAGACTCAAATGATACCTTTATAGCCACGCCAAAAGGAGCTGCTATCACTTCAAATGATGTTCTTGGTGTAGAAATCATTGAACCGAGTACAGTTGTTGTACACAGGCCAGCCAGTGGCACAAGCGGACTAAAATTCACCTGGTACTGGATAAGGAGATATTAAACATGAAAATGATTTTTGTTTTCTTCTTGCTGACCTGCAGCATACTACCGCAACACATAACAGGTACCGGCAGCCTGGTTGACCCTTATGTAATTTATACGGCTGCAAACTTTGATTCTATCCGCCACATGAGCGCCAGACTAAGCGAGACAAAATATTTTAAGCTCGGCAATGATATAAACTTTGCTTCATATGGTAACTTTAAACCTATCCGTGATTTCAGGAGTAACCTGGACGGGCAGGGATATACAATCAGTAATGTATCAATAAATCAGTCCGTCATAGGTCAATCCGTTGCAAACCAAAATTCGAGGTTAATGGAATATAACGGCTTCGGAATTTTCCGGAAACTCAGGAATGCATCTATAAAAAACCTTAACCTGGTCAACATTAATATTTCAGTTGTTGACAGCCTGCCTGTATTTACAAGGGCAACACTGGACGATCAAAACCCTGTATATGATTCATGCCTGGCCATAAAAAACATATATGCTCAGTATGCAACTCTTAATGACATATATTGTGGTATTCTTGCGGGAAAAGTACAGAGCACAGTTACTATATCAGGCGTAAGGGTTTTAAATAGCACTTTATCAGTCCGGGCACTCGGTCGCACTTATGCAGGTGGATTAATTGGCGGTGCCATCCCGGGAGAACCAACAATTCAATCTGTAGTTGACTATCCGGCCACAATAACACATTGCAGTATTAAAAATACTTCAGTGGAAAGCTCCATTGTTGATGTCACTGCATACAACAATAATATTTGTGCTGCAGGTTTGATGGGACAGGCTGACTGTTATGGTTCAGATTATACAAGATTTGATAAATGTTTTACTGATGATATAACAGTTTTAATTAATTCGAACATGCAATTGCCTGGAAATACAAGCAATCACTTTTCTACAATCCGGAATATATACGGAAGTGGTTTCATCAATACCAGGGAACTACCATCCGGGCAGGGCGGATTTTCCGGATACGTTGCAAAAAACTGTTATGCCCAGGGAACAGTAATAATTCAGCAGACAGGTAATTATACATATACATCTTACGCTGCGGGATTTATTTCAAACTTATGTTATGCTGAAAACACTTCAAATAATATCAGCAGTTCGCCTGAGAATGAAAATTTATTATCCACACTTTGGTCATGGCTTGATACAAGATCTGTTATAAACTGTTATTCAGCAGTAACCTTAATTAATACTGACGGGTACCGGGGCGGTTTTTGTGCTAACTATTCCGGAGGAGCCGAAAGAAGTTGTTTCTTTGATTACCAGGTTGCAGGTGTACCGAACGCCTCAGTGACCGGATATATTGGAAATGCGATAAAATCAAAGACAACTACCGAAATGAAAACTCAGGCAGCCTTTACAGGCTTTTTTGATTTTAATGAAGTTTGGAATATTGATATAGATTACCCGGATTTTAATAATCTGAATGTTGTCAGCCACATCTCCGGAGCTGGTACCATAGACAACCCTTATATTATCTATAATGCTGCAGACCTTGATTCAATGAGGTATGTTTCCAGCACAGGTAACGGAGCTGATGACCCTTATATAGTACTTGGAAATGATATTTCATTTTCAAATGACAGTGTTTTTTATCCACTTATAAAGGCTGATTTCCTTACTTCAAATGGTGAATATATTCCATTTGTATATGAGATATATAAATTAAATGGAAATGGCCACATACTCAGCGATTACACATCAACCCGGGGCAGCCTGTTTGCAAATCCTGAACTGAGTAATATTACTTTCAGAAATTTTCATATTACAAGTACTTTATCTAATCCCTCTGAAAGAGCTGGATACTCGGCAATTCTATCCAGGGTTAACGGAGTTTTTGACTCGGTAAAAGTCAGAGCTTCCAGCCTGACCGTGACCGTAACTGATTCAGCTTACCAGGCTAACATCGGAACCTTTGCAGGTGAATCAACTGAGAATATATCCGGAAGTTCTGCGGATACTGTAACTATAACAGTAAATGTATCAGGAAATGTACGTTCAAAGATCGGCGGACTGGCAGGGCTTACATCCGGGAAACTTTTCAGAAGTTCATTTTCCGGGGATATCATAATAAACAGTGACAGGAAAAATACAACCGCTGCGGGCCTTGCAGGTGAATCAACTTACCAGGTAGCAGACTGTTTTTCAAAAGGCAGTATTTCAGCCGGTGACAGTGTTCAGGCTGCAGGTTTTATTTATTCAGCCAAATCAGTTAATACATCCTATTCGGCAATGTTTATTTATTCAAGCTTAACAGCTCAGGGATTTACTGCCGAGGGAGTTAATCAAAAACCTGTTATCCTAAAAAGTTATTATGACTATTCGAGATCTCCAATAAGCACGGAATATGGCGGAGCTGCAAAAGATTCTTTACAAATGAGATCGCAGTCCGCTTATAGCGGATTTGATTTTTATTCTACCTGGTTAATTGATGGCACAAATGAAGGATATCCATATTTCCGGGCAGTCCCGGATACTTCAATACCAGCAGATACAGTAATATTATGTACGGGTGCCAATAATTATACTTGTGGCCAGGGTACAGCCGATGAACCTTATATTATTTGTTCAGTTGGCGGACTTGACAGCGTGAGATATTTTCCAACTGCTTATTTTGAACTTGGTCGTAATATTGATTTAACCGGTGTAGCTTGGGTGCCACTTCCTGAATTCAATGGTGTTTTTGATGGTAAAAATTATACAATCAAAAAACTTACTATTGACGGGACAATGACCAATAGATATACTGCTTTGTTTTCATATTTAGGTACAGGGGGACAGCTAAAAAATATTATTCTTGATTCTGTATATATAAATGTAACCACTCCATACACGGGCGATTATGGCTATCTTGCCGGATTAGCTGCTTATGCAATTGGGGATAGTATAACAAATTGTCACCTTACGAATTCCGTTATAAAATTATATTCATCTATCTTTTTTCATGGAGTTACACTCGGCGGACTCGTTGCTAAATCAACAGAACCAATAAACAATTGTTCTGCAAGAAAAGACAGTATTATTTATGTGGGACATAGTTCAAGTAATTATGGGGGCATAGGTGCAATTTGCGGCAATTCACTAAATACCACAATAAATAATTCATTTGTAGATTCCTGTTATATTAAGTTTGACCGAAATCAATCAACTGATGCCGTTTCTGCCATTACATATTTTGGAGATTTAAACAACTGTTATACTATCAATTCTACAGTTGAAAATCCTTCAAATTATTACACTATGCCTTTTTCAGGCGGTAACTTAACAAACTGTTATGCTGCCAATGTTAACCTTATTACTCAATCAGATTCTTGCTGCATTATGGCAAATCCATTTGTGGAAAAATCTTTTGCAAATGTTTTTTTCGACAGTTCAACAGTTAATAGTACCAGAGAATTTACAGGTGTAACTGCCCGAACAAATGCTCAAATGAAATCTTCCGGTACTTACACGGCCTGGGATTTAATAAATACATGGGATATAAATTCAGGAATAAACTCCGGATTTCCATACTTGAAAAAAGTTCCACTTATTTATTTATCAACTGAGAGTGTTGTTTTACTGTATCCAAATGGAAATGAATCATTCCGTACTGGTAATATTATATCTGTAAGATGGAATTACAGGAATAGTTCTTGCAGCCAGGTACAGGATACATTTTCTGTATATTATTCTTTGGATGCAGGCATTACTAAAAGGCTGATCGGAAAAACAATATCAAATACTTATTTCTGGACCGTTCCAGATTCATTTACAACAAAAGGCCGTGTATATATTTCGTCAGAGAATGATTTTTTCAGTTCTGATATCTCAGACAATTCTTTTGAAATTGCACCGGACAGGGCAGTAATAGAAATTTTATCCCCCTTAAATTCTTCATTGAATATTACAGAAGGAACGACAGTCCCGGTTACTTTTTATTCTTTGCTTGTCGATTCATCGAACGTTTATTTTTCACAGGACAGTTCAAACTATTATCTGATTGAAAAGGGAGTGATTACAAATCCGGGTGATGGAATTTATCCGGATACAACTGTATATAACTGGCACATTACCCAACCACTGGCAGCCGGTAAAATTTATCTTAAAATAAAAAACAGTTATGATCTCAATAATGTATCAGTCTATGATAGTAGTGATTTTATTTTCCGGGGAGAGAGGGGAAGGCAAACAGGAACAGTACAATTTCAGTCTGATTATCGTTGGACGAATTTTTTTGTGTATAATGATACTCTTTGGACTGCCTATTATTATGCTTATGCTTATGGCTGGTATGACTATCAAGACAGGTTTGGACTTTCAAAGTATGTCCCGGACAGCGCGAAATTCATTATTGATGCTGAAGGTAACTATCCTAATTCTGCATATTATCCAAGTCAGCAGCTTTATACAGGTTCAGGATTAAATTTCTACCTTTATAATAATCAAAAGAGCTTTTACGGTTATACACCGGCTAATTATACTCCATTTGTCCGGACAATAAAAGGAACCCGTGTTAATAGTATTCCGCCAGTAACATCTTTACCAGTCAATTCTACAAATTATAATGATGTGGTTACTTACAACGGATGGGAATATACTCTTTATAACTCCGGGTATATCTACGCAAAGAATTTACTTGATAATACAACCCGTCTTTATGCTGATATACATAACATTACCAGGATTGACCCGGCAAAAGCAGCCATCTTTGGATTTGATGAAAAGATATTTCTTTCAAACAGCCCATATAAAGGCATGCTTGATATTTCCAACAATATCAGTTTACCGGCTGGTACAATTGTTTATTCTATACCTTCCCTGGCCGCCCCGGTTAATGATGCTGAGGATACAGTAATTGCATTTACCAGCGTAACAGCTAAAAGAAATTATTTCAGGGGAATTTATCCTAATGCAATATTAAGAGTGAGAAAATAAATGGCAGAAATAAATCAATACCTTGATTACACTGAACCGATTACGGCTGTATTCAAAAGTGTAGAATTTAACAGTACGAATATCAGTTCGCTTGGTTCAACCAAATGGATAAAACTAAACTATCTTGAAATTAAATATTCCACTACAGAAGATTTTTTTATAACTGTTTTATTCAGGAATGACCGCAATCCTTTGAATGTACAGGTGATAAGGTACATTGTATCAAAAGACCAGGATTATTTTAAACAAAGACTTCCAAAAAACTTAATCTGCCATTCATTTGTTGTAATGGCTGAGGGTTCATTTACCGGATATTCTGAAATAAGTGAATTCGGGATTGATGCTGACCCTTTCAGAATAGGAGCACATTAATGACACTAATAAAACGAAAAAATAAATTTCCTGCTGTTGCCGGACTTGACCAGGAATTTAATAACCTTATCGATCAGCTCAGGCATAAAGACAATCTTTATTCTAAAGAAGAAATTTCAAATTTTCTTGCTGATATCGAAACCGGAGCTGCTTTTATTTATGTTGCTTATGCTGATGATATCAGTGGTACCGGGTTTACGTTAACGTTCGATACGAATAAAAATTTCATTGCCATTAAAAGTACAACTATTGCAATTGAATCACCTGCAGCCAGTGACTTTACCGGATTATGGAAAAAATATAAGGGAGAAGATGGGACAGACGGAACCAATGGCCAGGGAGTACCTGCTGGCGGAACTGCTACCCAGGTATTAACAAAAGTTGATGGTACTGATTTTAATACACAATGGAGTAACCCTTCTGGCGGAGCTTCAACCC
>Ga0172381_10003374_pt1 | contig 16955 bp, 6 predicted proteins | sample Leawel6488metaG_FD_119754 | JGI IMG/M metagenome (GOLD analysis project Ga0172381, IMG submission 119754) | Leachate microbial communities from a municipal landfill in Southern Ontario, Canada - Leachate well 64-88 metaG | ecosystem: Engineered > Solid waste > Landfill > Unclassified | place... | reverse complement strand
TTTTCCTGTTGCTGAAGTAATCGACGGTGACAGTAAGGATCGGGCTCGAGCCACGGCGGCGTTTCGAGCGGAGCTACAGAAAGTTGCGTTTAGGTGTAACTTCACTGTCGTCTCTGGAATCAAACCGCCTGCTGGTAGTCTGTCTGCCTATGTGACTGTGGTCAAGGACCATGGTCAGAGCATATCAAACGAAAGCCGCTCTGACTCTGAGAGCTCGGGTGGCTCGAGTTACTATCGGAGACGTGGCTCGTCCAGCAGCCGTTCGGAGTCGTCCAGCTCCTCTAATGGCGGAGAGTCGACTTTCGTCGGCACGTCTGTGAGTGGCGGACTTGACTTGAATAACATAGACGGATCGACGGAAACTCTGGCCTTCGTCGATAATGTGTTCTCTGGTAACTCCGAGAGAACAGCCTCGTCTTACTCAGATTCAAGGAGTAATAGTTATGACTACTCCTCGAGAAGGTCGGGAAGCTACGGCTCAGACCAGTCTTCCTCGTCTAGATCGAGTTTCCGGGGCGACTCGGAGTACTCGAAGAGTCAATCGTCTCGCGTTACCATAAGCGAGGCGGTCGAAAAGGCGGTGTACTGCATTTTATCTCAGGGGATTGACTACTTCAATGTTACCAATGCCGTAAAAAAAGGAGCCGTTCCTACGGAGGAGCCAAAGATGGCTTCTGGCTACAGCGGCGATGTGAAATACATTGCCGTCGATGAATAACAAAATACGAGGAGCTGACCAAATTGGGTCAGCTCCTTTTCAAAATCAGGTCTCAAACAGGCTAAAGCCTGGGCTCAATATATGAAATTGTTCTCGTGACTATCAGTGATAATCAGTGCGAAAAATCAGTGGCCGTCAGAATCCGATATGTGTGTAAGTAGTGGTTTGCAAATTTTCCCAAACTCCGGCTTGAGTATCTCCGTTGCAAATACCGGCAATGGAAACTAAGCCGATCACGGAACACATATTTTCATTAATATCATCATTAAGGGCTAAGACGTCCTCGTTACGGCCGGTCATAATTTGGCTGGCGTAAACATCTTTGTAAATTGGATTATTGTGCATTTCAAGAACATCCAATATCAAGCGTTTTGCTTTGTACTGAGCGGCAGCAATAGTGTTTCTTTGTGATGCATCGGCATTCATGCCATTCCAAACTGCTATACCGCTATTTGAGTCGGCTGCAGGCGAAGGTGATTCTATTTCCGGGTAATAACCGTCGGCAGAACACTTAAGCTCGGTGGCGTAGAAACCAAAGAGATTGATGCCGACAAACATTAATAAACTTTTCACAAACTCGCCAATCGACATTGTCACAAGGAAAGGGTTGAGTGTTAAAGACCCAACAGCAAGCATTAATCCGGAAGTAACGAAGCCCTGAATCAATCCTTCGAGCGAACCGGGTACAATGCTCATTTTCTGCTCAAAAGCTGCTATTTTGGCTCCATTGTTGCCGTAAATCCATCTTGTAACCGCTCCGCCGGCGTAATTGCAGGCGATGGCCCAAACATCGGCTTGTTTTTGCAGTCCGGCGTTGTGAGCCCCTTTGGCATTGTCTGCTGCGTCAGCAATTCCTGCATTCGCCTCTCTATAGGTGGAAAGATTGTGAGTTGCTTCGTTTACTGCATCTATTGTTTCTGCTTTTGCCACAGCATTTTCTAAACTCTCGAGAGTATGCAGTTTTTTAATAGTGTCAACAGACTGAACAATCGTTTTGGCGGTGTTAAATGCTTCTAATGCCTTGCCGGGTTTCCAGCCAATCTGGCGGTCAGCCCAGGTAAAGGCTTTGTTCTCCCATTTTTGAAGTGTATTGTCGGTAAAGACTTGCCCTAGAGTTTTGAAGCTGTAATTGTTTTTTCCATCCGAAGTCGTGCCTTCGACAACCCTGTTTTTGCCATCGAGCGATAGACCCCATTGGCCGGTCGTAATACCAACCATAAGCCCCTTGGCATAATCTTTATCAATGGCAAAACCGAACCAATTTTCCGAATGAGCTTGAATAAAAGTCGTGACGGCATCAAGACCCCCGCTTTTATCAAATTTGTATAATATATCGCCGGCTGGATCTTGACCGGCCAGGGCTACTCCAAAATCAACAACCTGTTTCCAATCCCAGACCGACATGCCGGTTTTTTCTTCGATGCTCTGCAAAAACGCACTTTTCTGTCCGAAAAACTCACCATTAACCAAACCGTTTTTAAGATATAGAGCAATTGCAACATTTTTCTGTGTGCTTGAACCTTCCAGAAGCATAAATGAAAAACCGGGGAAAACATTGTGGTCTTTAGACCATAGGGCAGAATCCATCATACGATATTGTGCTTGCTTCTGAAAACGGGTACGAGTATCGTTTTTGGCATTGCTCATTGTTATATTAAGTTCGTTTTGATCTCTTATTGCAGCTGAGCAATCGTTTTCCAAGTTTTGTTCACGGGCTTTTTCATGTGCACTCATATTTGGATCGGTGTTGCGAACCCTGTTCTTACAGGTATTGGCCTTGGTATTGAGTGTATCGATGCTAGCCTCAAGAGCGGCAGCGTCAAAAGACCGGCCGCCATTATAGATTGTATTGGCTTGGGCATTGCTAAATTCGATTAAGTTATCTTTTGAAGTATTATTTGGTTCAGAATTAGCATTTTGAGACGAAATGTCGAAGTCTTGGCTCGAGAAAGTGCCAAGAAATCCGCCAGTGTAATCTTGATTAAAGACATCGCCGTAGGCGGTTGGAGGAAGAGTTGTCTCATAATCGACGGTCTTGTCGGTTAGATAACCGGCGGCGGCGACATTGGCGGAATAATTCTCTGCATCGGAATCGCCAACAATCCAGAGTTTGATCATTTCATAAGGTATCTGCCAGGCCTGTGGCATCGGCTTCAAGCTGCCATCACCCCCGGTATTGTTATTATTGAGGTAAGTGTTGGCGCTGTAACAAACCAAGGCAGAGAGAAAATAGCGCATGTCTCCGTTTACGAAGAAATGTTTAATATCGTCTGCCGGCATACGCAGAGTACCAAGGGTTGCGTCAAAAATTTTATCGCTGATCAAATCGGAAGCGTAATCGGTCATCATCATCCAGGCGAATTTCCACAAAACAGGCTCGCCGCGGCCTATAGATCCTCGAATACTCACGCACATTTCAGTGTCTTTCTGCGGTTCTTTGCTACAATATTTTGAGACAGCCCCGGTTAAGCCTCCGAGTGAGTAAGTTTTAGTCTCCTGCTCTGTTTCGTTGCCAAATCGATTCCCTGCTTTGCAGGAATTTTTTAAGACTTTGTTTTCCTCTCGTGCGGCATTAATCTCCTGTAAAGTCTGGCTCATTTCATCGTATCCTGGTTGCTTAGTAATATCGAAGCCTGCCTGTGTAGTGGCACCATAGGAGTTGGGGGAATCGGCCGCTGCATAATCGATTACTCCGCTGTTTGCATTGACCCAATCGCTAACTTCCTTTTCTTTGGTTTGTAGATAGGCCTCATTTGCGTCGATTTCGGCCTGCTCTGGGCCGCAGTCCTCTTCCGAGGTCGCTTTTACCAAATTTGTCTCGGGAGAACTATTAAAATAACGGGCATAGGTGCCTGAGAAAGACCAACGGTTAGAGGAATCGACGCCAAATCGCTCATCTAGTTTTTTGGCTGCCTGAGGAAGTAAGACATCTCCAATTTTTCCTGGATTTTCAATCATCCTGCGGAAAGAGCCCTCTTCTAAGCCGGCCTTAGAATCCAAATGAAGGGAAAAAATAGTCGAAAGTCCGTTATAAATTTTGGCATAACCGGCGTCGCCCTCTTTAACCCAATTACCATAGTGTGTGAGAACTCCGACCACGGCTTGCTTCTGCACTTCAGTCATATCAAAGTCAAAAAGATCCATAGCGCTATAAGCAGCAATCCCGAGTAAGGTTTTGGAAGAGATTTTTTCAATATATTCGTCTGGTGTGATCACACTGGTTTTAACGTTGTATACGACCGAAATGGCTGGCTGGGTTGCCATATCGCATTGGCAGGTGTTGCCTGGAGCGGGAATTGTCTTATTTAAACTGCCATCTCCATTACGGATATTTAGAGTATCGTGATTGGCTGGATGCGAATCGTTACAGTCATCCCAGCGAATTCGGCCGGCGTTGTCGGGGTCAGGGACAGGAGTACCGTCTTCTCTTATCCCGCAAGCGACTTGTTGAGTCGACTCAGAAAGGATCTCTTTGCCGACAATAAAACTGGCCGTTGTCCCGATCGTGATGCCAAAAGTCTGATCGATCGAATCAACTCTGCTCAAATAGGCCAAAACCTCATCTTTTTTGTCTGTGCCCCAATCGCCCTGGCGCCATTTGCCGTCCTGAGTCCTATCACTGCCTGGATCAATCCTGGCATTTGAAGCTGAATTTGTAATGTGATCAATCAGCGCCTTTTTAAGATCAAGGTAGACAGCCTGGTATTCGCTATTGGCGGAAAGATTGGTATTTATATCCAAAAACTCTTTGATTTTTTTCAGTTTAAAATTGTTACTGTAAGCTTTGACTGAATCGGCATAAGTTGCACCGTAAAAGGTGCGGAGAGGAAGATCCAAATCAACCTCGCTTACCGGATACTGAAAGGCAATATAAAAGTTGACCACTCCGACATTATTTATCAATTGAGCAATGTCTTTGCCCGAAAAGGAATTATGAGCAAGGCCAAGCATTTTCTCTATTCTGGAGCGCCCGACATTATCATAAATATTGCCGCTCAGGGAAACATAATCAAGTCCGACAAATTTTCCAATTATACTGCCGCCAATTTCGGAAACAGCACAAGATCGAAGATCTGCCGATTTGGCGGTCAATATTTTCATAGTAGAACCACTGGGGATACTGAGTCTCTGATCAACCATAGCTCCGGCAACACCCCAAAGTGCGCTGAAATTACCCTGCATAATCTCAAAGAATTCGTTTGGACCAAAGAGAGCGGGATCAATTTTTATGCCCAAGGCGTTGAAGATCTTTGAGTTGATCGCTTTGGTTACTACTTTGACCCCAACGGCCCTTTTGTAATCTACTAGGGGAGCGTTTATGCTCTCTATGTATGACTTATTGAATAAGCTGTCCAGAGTGCCGGCCGTTACTCCAAGCTTTTTTTCGATTGCCTGTTTGGCATCGCTGTTTGAAATTAACTGAACTGTTTTGCTGGTGCCATTAAGAAAGTTGGTCAAATCATCTTTTACAGAGGAGACTTTACCCAGGTAATCTGCATCGGAATAGCTAATTTTTGCTAATCCATAAGAGAGCTCTTCTAAATAACTTACCTGGTCTGCTTTGTGGTTGGAGGCATATTCTTCTGCCTGACCCTTGCTGCCGAAAGTTTTTCCTGCACGAGTGGCGATAGTTTGGTCAAAATAGAACCAACCGTTTGGAACCATTGATCCGGAAATCATTTGCCCCGTTGTTGAGTCCTGGGTAAAAGCTCCTGCGCTGCAGGTGTCACTTGAAGTTCCCAGAAAAGGATTGTCTCCTAGATTGGTGATATCACTGGCCAGGCCGCGACCAGTAAAACCATCAGAGCCCTGGTTTGCTATCTTCTCAGATAGAGCTGAAAATGGAATATCTCCGCTTAAAAATTGCAAAAGTTTGTCAATTGCAACCGGAGAAACCCCCATTTTTGCAACCAATATCTGCTTATCTTTTGTGCTTAATCTATCTGCGCCCGCGTTGGAGACGATTCTTTCTCCGGTAAAAAGAGACTTGGTTGAACCGGCAGGAAGATTCAATAATGCGTCAATTTGATTTGCCCTGCCACTGGCATCAAGCCAAGCGACGGAATTGCCCGTTGTGAGTGCGTCAACCGATCCGGATATTCCCATTCTAAAGAGCAAATCTTGCTCTGCTGTTCGAATTCCGTCGTTTAATTTATTGATTCCAATATTAAAGACAACACTGCTAATATCGTTTTCAAGAGTATTACCGTTTAGACCGATCAATCTATAAAACTCTTTTCTCTGGGCAGTGAGGTTCTGCTCCGCTAAATTGACGAGATAATCAAAGGTTTTTGAATCGTTGACTTTGATATTTATCAACTTTGAAACGTAATTTTCCCTTTTAGCAGTTTCTTTCTGGGCATCGGTTAAGGTGCTCAAGTCAGGGGCTGTGCCATCTGCATTCAAAAAGTTGAACGATTCCGGTGTTTGAAGTTCGGTCGCGAAGGTGTTCGTATTCAAGTCGTTGGTGATATCAAACTTACTTTTGGTTGTGCTTAATGATGTGTTTTGTATATGCCAGGTTGGTTTGTCAGCCTCTTTTTCAACATCATACTGAGCGTATTCATAAAGAGCGTACAAATCATTTCTAAAGTCGAAGCTCCAGAGGGCAGGATCGTCAAAAAGTGCTCCCTGAAAATATTTATTCGGCATATTAAAGGTTTCTTCAATTTTGGCTTGTCCGACAGCCGAGTAGAACGACTCAAGGGTTCCCAGTCCTTTTTTCTCATAATTCTGAACAAAATAAATAAGAGAATTTTGCGGTAAATCAAGAGCAGTTTCTACCTTGTCGGAAGCTAAAATTAGAAAAAAGTCGGAAGGCTTCATTTTTCGAGACAAAAGAAGCATAAAGGTCTGCTTGTTCGCAGTTAAGCCAATAAGGCTGGAACCGGAAGAACGGGAAGCGGCTGCACTATTCAATGATGGAGCATTGACGGTGTTATCCGGGGAATCAATAAAAGTGTTTGTTGGTATTAGATCAAGTGTTAGCACGTCCGTGCTGGGAATTTCTTTTCCGGCCATAATTTCTGAAATATCCCTCACCAATTTATTCACATCAATAATTGTTCCGTTAGTTTTGTTGACATAACGATTTGCTCCTGACTTCAGGGTCACGACGTCTGATTTGAATTTGTTAATAACTACCGCTAGAGACCGTCCGGCTGTCTTGGCCCCGTCAACCGTTGTTACTGGCATAGATTGGTCAAGAATCGCTTTAATGTTATCGGAGGCCTCGTCGACAACTTTTTTCATTCTTAGGTACTCGGGATCTTTGTTGCTGCCGCTCCAGCTGCCTTTGATCCGTTCCAATATGGTAAGAATGTCGTAAGCTCTAGTTACATAAAACTGCTTCTCCTCATCACTTGAGTGAAAGACATGATTGGTTTCTAAAAGATTAAATTTTATTTTTTCGTCTGGGGTTAAATAGTACTGGACAAGAGAATCACGCAAAATTTTTGATCCGACGGTTTGGAAAACGGAGCGGGGATTGCTGGTTGGGCAGGAAAACATTGTAAACAAATCTCCATTGTTGAGCCCGACCGTGGTTGCTTTAGTTTCGGAAATGGTAACCTCTCTAAACTCTGGTGTACCTGGATTCAAGGCAACTTTGACCGGATCTTCATAATTACAAGCATTCTCGTCTGCCGGGTCTTTTTGCAGGTTGGCCGTAACCCAAATGGTAAAAGCCGTTCTCTCATCATCACCTGTGGCAAAGACGCGAGCCATTGATTTGATTCCAATTGAAGTTAGAGCGTCGCTTTCTCCATTGATTGCTTTTGTAAACGTGCCGGCGTCGAGCTCATATGCAGCATCTTTAGCGGCCATAAATTGAAAACCATAAACAGTATCGTCTCTGCGAACCGCTCCAATAACAGCGGCGTATATGTGTGGGGAGATAGTCCCGTTTATAAATTGTTCTGTTGTTCCTAGCCCAATATGAAGCAGATTGTCTATATAAACCGGATCACTGAAGGCCATCTTAATTTTTGTTTCACCAAGAGATTTTTTGAGTTCGGCAAAATCGGCTGGTTCAATATTATTTTTCCCCGTAAATGAGCCTGCCGGAAGACTTAATTCTTGTTCTAATATTGCTTTACCGATTAGATAGTCCTGGTTTTCTTTTATTGAAGTGGTTGTGGATGTCTTGAAATAATTGTCGAGTGCGCCAGTCTTTAAATTCATTTCGACTTCGAGCTTACGCTGGCCGACTTTTTGGAGCATCTCTTTTAGATTGTTGCCGCCAAATGTGCCGATCGGCAAATCAAGCCTTTTCTCAATTGCGGCAGTGCCAATTTTTTCGGCTAATTCGTCATACGAGTCAGGAATATGTCCCTGTGTAAACATCTCGCGCGGAAGCCCTAAATAATCGGCCAGATACATGCCACCGAGCTGGGTCAGGGTATCACCAAAATTGTAACCTTGAAGATTTGAGCTGGGAGAATTGATAATTTGAGTAAAGATTGATTTTCCGATCAGCATTGCGACATCGGAAAAGCCGCTTGACGAGAGGTCCCCCTCATAATTTGAGATGTCTCCGCCAAATTCACTAACTAAATCTTTTATACTGTCACTTGCAAAACTTTTTAGAACATTAGCCATATCGGATTTATAAAGATCACTGCCGCCATTGTCAGCATAGCCTTTTGCTGTCTGCCAAGCTAACTTGATTGGCCTCTGCTCAAATTTACTTCTAGAGTATCCACCAATTCTTCTTTTTTTAATAAGAGTACAACGGATATCGTCGATTTCGGAAATATCAACTGCTTGCCCGTCCGAGTGAGCGGAGATATTAGTAGCGTTTTCACCTGCCACGGCGGCATCAGCGGCACTGGCACTGGCGGCTAGGGCCGTAGAAACAAAGGCATTGTAACTTTCGCCGTCCTGATCAGATACGATGGCAAGAGCATCCGGATCATCGTCATTTAAGGCTTGAGGTGTCGAGCTCACAGAAGTGCTTTGAGAATCATCAGCTCGATTTTGGCCGTAATCAGCGGCAGTTGTATTTGAAACTGCCTGCTTACCAGAGTTATAAATGGTATTAGTGGATTCATTGGAGAATATTTTCTTTGGAGCAGTGTAGCCGGAAAGAATTGTCTTAACTTTTATTCGATAGTGACCGGCTCCGCCCTGTGTCTTTGGGGTGACAAGGTAAACCAGCATATTTACGACACGAATATCAATTTTGATAGCTTTAATATTTTCACTGAAAGTACTCATTAAATTGGTGTACTTTTCTTTGGTTGCCTCAGCCAATGCTGTATTTCCTGTATTTTGAGCCAGAGCATTGTCCGCAAATATATTATTAATCGCCTCGACTGTTTCGCCCGTGACATCGCTTATTGTTTCAATAGTGGCGGAGTCGGGAGAGAATTTCTTAGAATCAATTGCATCATCAGTCTGCTTTCTGATTGCGGTAGCAACATCACCGAGGCTTTTCGTCCATTCGAGTTGGGCATAATGGGATAAATCAAGGTAATAAGAACCGTTTGCAACTTTTATGGCCGCTATATCATCAACAGAAGTAACTTCATGTCCAAGAATAGTAATGATATTATTGTAAATATCTTTTTTCTCTTTGATAAATGTAGTTTTGAATTTTGGATATTGCACCCAAATTGCTTCCGGTTCTCGCTCAAAGTCCGGCATCATCCAACTGCCTGACATTCGCCAAAGAATTTTCAGAGCCTGCTGATCGTCACTATTTAGAATAATTCTTGGCTCTACCTGATTTGAAAGCGCTTCTTCAAGCCCTATGCCGGATTTCTGGTCTTCATCGCTATGAATTCCAGCAAGAGAGAGGATAATATTATCCATTCCTCCTGTTTTTGTTTTAGTTTTAAGGGGAATTTTATAAATTGCGGTGTCGATTGAGGTTGGCTGGGAAGGGGTGGAATTTCCGTCATAAACGACATTCGCCACAGGTTCTTGTTCGGCGGAAGCGTTTGCATCTGCTGCTTTTGCAATCGTAATTTGACTGAGTTGCAAAACGGGCTCGACCGTAAACAAGACGGCGAAGAGAGTGATGATAAATTTTTTATAACTATTTTTCATTTATTTAGTATCGTCATTGCGAGTGTTCTTGCGAAGCAATCTTTGATGACAGATTGCCACGTCGCATCCGCCAGCTGGCGGATCACTCCTCGCAATGACTATAATATTTTTTCGTATAAATCCTTATATTCGGGATTGTTTTTAATTATTAAATCAATCTTCTTTTGTCTTGATCCCGCTTTAATTTGTTTTTCTCTTTCAATGGCCGAATACGGATCAAGACATTTTTCAAAGTAAACCAATTTATTTATGTTGTATTTGCTTGTAAATCCTTTGATCAGTTTGTTTTTGTGCTCATAAACTCTCTTGATTAGATTGCTTGTTACTCCAGCATAAATAACTTTATTGGAGAAATTAGTCATCAAATAAACATAATATTCTTTTTGAGTCATTTGGATTTTTATTTGACATTAGATATTCTGATTTAGATATTAAGTTGGCTATTACTTAAGGTTGAATGTTTTCACCACCCGGTCCCAAAGATAACCACCCCAATCCTGATGACGACGGCTGGATAAGGCGTGATCAATCAAGTCGGCGTGGGTTGTAACAAGGCAGCTGTTTTCTTTTGTTGTGGGATCAGTAGAAAAAATCTCAATTTGAATATTATTAGTTTTGGCAATACCAAGAGGTTCTGTTGTGACAATTGTATCGTCTTTTTTCTTACTGGAATACTGAACATGAGCATAAAGTGCAGTATATTTACCGTCATTGCTGGTTATAATAACCTTTTCTCCGCTATTTGTGTCTCCGTCGGAGCTGACATCAACTATCTTCCCGCCAAAAATCGGAAAAATGGATTCTCCCATTGTCACACCAATGTCAACGGCATCGCATTTCTCCTGCCCGTCGTCGCTTCTAATGTAGACGTTGTTATTGTCTATGGCATCATTGCGTAGAAATGAGTTACCGTGAAGATCACTGTTAAACAAAGTCACTGTTCCGCTGACAGGCAGACGGGTCGGATTGCTGGAGTCTACAGTCCAGGTAGGGATATTTCCCTCCATTGAGTCATAAACTTTACCCAAATCGGTCAAAAAGGCTTTAGCACTTTCTTGTGATTTTGTACCTTCGAGAATGCTTAGGGAACCGAGAGCGGTATCAATTTGTTTGACTAAAGCAGGATTGGCTTTGACAGCTTCAAGATCTTTTGTTTCAATTAAATTTTTCTTCATAGTGCTGGTAGTCTCGTTAATTACCTGTTCCGTAACTGTTTTGTCTCCGGATAATTTTAGAAAATTTTGCAGGGCGCCGGCATCGTCTAGGGGTTTGATTGCGATTAATTGTGCACCACCGGAAGTCGATGGTTTTTTAGTGCTCAGTGTTCCCAAATAAGAGATAGCCACAATAAATAAAACAATTGCTATTAGTAGACCAATACCAATAATCACCCATGTTATGGGGCTAGTGGCGAGGACTGCCGCCCATCTTTTTGCCGCCCATCTTTTGATTGCTTGAGTCGCTCGATCGGTCAACTGTTTTCTGGCCAATCTTGCTGCTTCCCCTGTCTTTGTCTCTCCTCCCGGAGCAGATTCTGTATTGTGTGCGTCAGGGCCGCGGCGAAAGACATTTCTTACTCTTGCTAATCCACCCGGTGGTTTTTCCGGGGAAGCTTCTTCCTTGGGCGATTTCGGAGGGGGAACGGGAGACTCAGAAGCTTCTGCCTGCGGGCCGCTATTTGGCACTGACGACTTTTCCGGCTCGTTTTTGGGAATATTTTCAATAATATTTTGATTTTGATTATTATTATCAAATGTATTCAAGTCTTGTCCGAAAGGTTCTTGCTCCTTTCTTGTCAGTTGTTCTTCAAAAGCATCTATTTCTTGGGCCGAGGCAAGAGAATTTAATTCTGCCATTTTTGAGAGATATTTTTCTTGTGCTTTCGCTTCTCCCAACGATAAAATATCCTCTTTTTGTCGTTCCAAGAGAATTCTTTTGTTTCTTGCTAATTTTCTGTCATATCTTGTCAAAACCCCTCCAATAAACTTTGTTCTGATATTTCTAATTACCAAACGAATACAATGTCATGCCTGTATATTGAGTACGATCTATAGGATATTCAACGTTGACATCAGTCGTCATAATTGGGTCAGCAGTTATGTATTTATTGCCACGAATTCCTTTAATAACAACATAGTGAGTCTTGTGTCCGCTGTTGCCTTTGAGGTGCATAATAATAGGGTGATTTTTTGCAAGTTCTGTTGCTACCTGATCCTGTGAAATGACGCCATATGATTTTATGCCGTAATTTGTAATAACACTCGCATTAAACGGTGCCCAATTGTAACCCGATGGCCTCGTATTATAGAACTTTTCCGCTACTTCGTATGGCTTTATGTTAGCATTTTTTAAATAATTTATTACCATAGCTGCACTAGTGGCAGCACAGCCTCCGCCGGCTATTGAGCCGGAGGTAGGGAAAAATAATCCTCCTGTAGAGCCCCATTCTGGATCTCTCTGACTCAAAAAGAGAATTTTCAAATATCCTTCGGCGGTGTAACTCTGACAGCCTATATTCAAATTCTGAAAACTGGTCCATGCTCTTTCTTCATATTTATTAGTGGTATGGGGTGGATCAGAGGGATTATATCCGCCATTCTTCCATGTCTTACACATATTCGATCCGCCGTTGTATCCTGCTGCCAAGCATTTGACCTCATTTTCGTTTGTTGTATTTGCTGGAATGTTTGCAGCGTGTGCTATTTCGTACAATACTCCACCGGCTGCCAAGGCAGCGTCGTCAAAATTTTGTGGATCTGCATATTTAGTTGAATCGTCTGTAGCTCCACTAGGTTTGGGATATGTTTTTTTAGTTAGGCCAAGCTCCGATACTGTCTTCCATTTGTTATCAAAATTTTCAATTTGGAAGGGGCCGACACCATTACCTCCTTGTGCCCAGTCGGTATCTGTTATTGCTTTTTGTGGCCAGGAATTCCCGTGCTCTGACAAAAATACTGCACCCAGCAATGCCGACTGAACTGGTACTTTGCCGCCAACCACAGAGAAGGCGTTCGAAGCCTTTTCAATTGCACTTTGATAACCCACTGGAGCATTATCCCAAGAGTCACAATGCAACCCTTTTGCTAATGCTGTCGTATTTGGTGCAGGCTCGCGCCATTTTATAAACGAAAAAGCAATTGCTAGTCCGATAACGAAGGCGGCAATCACTATTCCACCGACGACAGTCAGCGCAATAGAGGGAGCAAATTTGCTCGTCTTTTTCCCTATTTGGGAGGTATTTATTCCTTGTCCTTCTGGTTGTTGAATATCATCGTTCATTGTTTTTATACGGTTATTTATGCCACTGATCGTTTCACTGATTGTCACTGATCAGCACTTATCAGTGGTGAAAATCAGTGGCCGTAATCTCTGTTTAATGTGCCCTGCTATTGAAGCTCGAAAGCGAATACACCGTCTGCATTTTCATAAAGTGCAACATTATTATCAAGAGCAAGTAAAACATGATTTACAATTTTAGATTCTATACTCTGAATTGTTTCTGGCTCTGTATTAGAGGTAAAGTCTTGAGTAAAAAATAATTCATTATTTCCTGATCGGCTATACTGTGCCGCCAAAATTGAATTATTGGTTATCCAAGCCACACCGTCTGTGCTTGTTCTAATATCTAAGCTTTTCTGGTTCGAGCCGTCCCTGTTCATTACCGAAATAATGTAAGGATCAGTGTCACCAGTGCCTTTTGAATAAGTTGAGTAAATAATCTTGCTTGAATCCGGGGAAAAAACGGCTGAAATTTGGTTTCCGATGTCAGAAACTGTTTTGAGTGAGCCGGCATAAACGTCATAAAGGTAAATTTTATTAGTCGCATAGTCTTGATTTCTAGGAATTAAGATCAAATATTGCGAATCTGGAGACCACGCTAAAAATGGATTGTCGATTCCGAAATCGGCCAGGTTGACTACCCTTGTTTTCTCAGTATTTGCTGCATTAGCGAAGATCAAACTCTTCTCGCCACCGGGATTGTTAAAATAAGCGATTTTTGAATTATCCGGTGCCCAAGCAATATCGCCAATATCCCCGCCCCATAAATTTTCAGTTTGATTTACAAAATCGTATTTTTGAAAATCAAATAAATAAACACCGTCATTCTTTTTAAAAAGGGCTAAGTCTTTGCTTGGAGACCAAACTATCTGATTTATGCCAGAGAGGCGACTGCTTGTGATGGGATCTTTTGTTACTATGATTTTTTTGTCATCACTAAGCGAAAGTGTTGCGCGCATAAGGGTGGTACCGGTTGAATCAAGATAAACTATTTCATTTGAATTTTTACCGGCTGAGAGAAAACTTGCGCCGGATTCAACGTTAAAAATTTCTGGTTTTACTTCTAGTGTAAAGCTGAGACTGTTTTTTCTCCCTCTTTTAAAATTGACATCACGACTGACAGACAAAAAATTCTCAGCTTCTATTTTGATAGTATGAACCCCGGGTGAAAGCGTTGTTTTGGCAACTCCTCTCCTATTGACTGAAAGAGGTGCGTTGTCCACCGTTAATTTTGCGGCAGCAGGCGAAATAGTGATTGTGACAAATGACCTGTTTAGAAACCAGACCAACCCAAAAATTGCCACTACTACTACGGCTAGTGACATGTATTTCACCTGATTAAGTTTGGAAATATTATGCTGCACAGGCAATTTTCAATTTAAAATTTAAAGTTTAAAATCAATTCTCAAAATATCAATTTAAAATTAACGCAATTAGTGCTTTTCTTCCAATCATTTTTTCTTTTTTGTAATTTATCATTTTAAATTTATTTTAAATTGTCTTCGACTCTGAGGGATGAGCCCTCAGGCTCAGACTCGAACGAGAAAATTTTAAATTTTAAATTACTTGGGCTATTGCCCGAGGATTTGTTTTGGGTCGGTTGTTATAATCTGATCTTCTGTAAATGAGGCAACAACTTTAATTGCAACATGATCTAGGCCGGCAAAGAAAAGTCCTTCGCCTACATCAGATTCAAGCAACAAATATTTCTCGCCTTCGGTCAGATTAAACACCTCTGCCACAATATCGATCGAAGCAGTAGATTGTTTCAGAAGAATCTGCATTGCAGCATTCGAAACGACAGCCTTTCCATATCTGCTTGAAAGGAAATCTTCGACGTCTTGGCTAATAATGGTCAAGCCAAGATAGTATTTTCTTGCTCTTTTTGCCAGGCCATGGAGGAATTTAGCCGAGTCTTCGTGCTGCATCATCCACCAAGCTTCGTCTATGATCATAAGACGTCTTTTTACATTGATGCGAATCTTGGTCCAGATATAATTAAGTATCGTGTACATGGAGACTGGGCGAAGCTGTTCTTCCAGGTCTCGGACAGAAAATACGACAAAACCGGAATCAAGATCAAAATTAGTCTTCTGATTATAAAGCGAAGCGAATGTTCCCTCAACAAATTTGTTTAATCGGGCACGAAGAGAGTCGGTTCCTTTCATATTACCCAATATATTGTAAAGATCCTGCATAATAGGAGGCTCATTTTTCTGACTTTCCGGATCGGTCGTGATGTCTTTTAATGCGTATGTCTCATAAAGAGCTTTTTCGATAATTGAATCTTCTTCAGGGGTTAAACCGTTGACCATCAAATTAATCAGACCATGAACCGAGGCGATAGTTGAGCGTAAAACATCCTCCCCACTGTCTTTTGATCCAACTGGTAGATCAAAAGGGTTTATTCTTTTATCCGAATTAAGGGAAATTTCAAGATAATTTCCTCCGACTGCCTCGCACAAAGTCTTATACTCATTTTCTGGGTCGACAATAATCACATCTGTGCCTAGCATAAGGTAACGAAGCGCTTCAAGTTTCACAAAATATGACTTGCCAGAACCAGAAGTAGCAAAAACAACCGAGTTGGCATTTGGGAGGTTGAAACGATCAAATATAATTAATGAATTGTTGTGCCGGTTGATCCCGTACAAAATGCCATCGTCTTGGGTTAATTCGCTTGAAGTGAAGGGAAAGCTGGAAGAGAGCGAGCCGGTATCAAAATTACGTAAAATTTTTAGCTTGTCCATACAAAGTGGGAGAGTGGTTGTGAAACCCTGTTCCATTTGGAAAAGCGCTTCTTTAGTGTAAATGAGGAGACCTCCTAAGGTTGATTCTAATTGCTCGCACAAAGTGCGGAGCTCTTCTGCCGAACTTGCATAGACTGTGAAATAAAGGCCAAATTGAAAAAGTCTGACTTCTCCTCTTTGAAGCACATCTCTGAGCGCTTCTACGTCTCCCAAGGCGGTCTCCAACTCTGGGTCCCTAGCAGAGCCGCGTTCTTGGTCAATCATCATTGTCGACTCAAGCTTACCGACCTGTTTTTTAAGGTCATACATCACATTTTTTGATTCCATCGGATGGATGTACATGCCCATGTCAAGGGTCAAATCATAGTTGACAATGGGCGAGAGCCAGTTTGTCTCAATATAGCGGGGATAAGTAAAGACAAACATTGTTTTTACAAAAAGATTTTCTAGCTGTAGAAAGTACGGAGAAACTATAAAAGCGGCAGGGGAGATAATGTCTCGAACAGAAGTAACTCCTTGCTTAATCGGATCATTGGCTCTTACTGTTTCAGTTGTTTTCATTTTTTCCGCGGTAGATTTTTCGCGCTCAGCAATATTATCGCGCGCAATTTGGTGCGGATCCTGCGAGGTGGAGGGCGAAGCTTGTGCTCCCTCTGGTGTTAAATTTTGTTGATCATTTTCTGGCATAGTAAATAGTTTTTAGTTGGTAGTTTTTAGGGGGTCGCAGGTCGCAAGCAGGCTAAAGCCTGGTCTCAGATATATGGCTTCAAGCTCAAGCTTTCAATCAGCCTGAAGGCTGGTCTCAGTATGAATCCGGAGCCCAAGCTTTAGCTTGGGGCAAGCTATAGCCGATCTCAAACATTAACTTGAGCACAAGCTTTAGCTTGTTTGTGTTGGTGGCGGGGTGACTGGTGGCTGAACCGGCGGTACCGATTTGTTGATGTCCTGGCCGATGGTTGGCTGAATATTCGGAACTGGCGTTGCTTGAGGGACAGGAGCCACTGGTGCGACTGACGGCACGCTCTCTCTGGTCGGGGCAGGCTCAACTGTTTTCGGAGTCTCTGAAGGCTCTTTGGCTATAATCTGTCTTTCTGCTTCATTATCAGCTGTCATTTGTCTTGATTGAAGTTGTTGTTTGTGCTGTTCTTCAACAATTC
>Ga0172381_10003372_pt1 | contig 16960 bp, 16 predicted proteins | sample Leawel6488metaG_FD_119754 | JGI IMG/M metagenome (GOLD analysis project Ga0172381, IMG submission 119754) | Leachate microbial communities from a municipal landfill in Southern Ontario, Canada - Leachate well 64-88 metaG | ecosystem: Engineered > Solid waste > Landfill > Unclassified | place... | reverse complement strand
CGAGACCGTGTCCTGCGAAATCTGAATGATGTGGCGGACCTTTTCTATCTCCTCGCCCATCTCGGCGGCAATCTCCTCGGGGAGCGGCTCGCGGCCGAGGTCCTGGATGAGCTGGCGCTCGACCTGCTGGAAGCGGTTGATGGTCTCGACCATATGCACCGGGATGCGGATGGTGCGCGACTGGTCGGCGAGGGCGCGGGTTATGGCCTGGCGAATCCACCAAGTCGCGTACGTCGAGAACTTGTAGCCCTTGCGGTACTCGAATTTCTTGACGGCGCGGAACAGGCCGATGTTGCCCTCCTGGATGAGGTCGAGGAGCGACAGCGACTTGCCGACGAACTTCTTGGCGATGGAGACGACGAGACGCAGGTTGGCCTCGATGAGGCGGCGCTCGGCCTCCTTGTCGTTGCGCTCCTTGCGCTTGGCGAGGGCGACCTCCTCCTCGGCGGTGAGCAGGGGGATTTTGCCGATCTCGCGCAGGTACATCTGGATGGAGTCGGTCGAGATGTCGGTGAGGTCGAAGCGCTTCTTGTCCTTGGAGAGGCGGATGGAGTTCAGCAACTGCTCGCGCTCGTCCTTGCGTCCGAGAATGCCTTCCTTCATCTCCACGATGCGCACGCCCGCGGCGTCGAGGCGGTCTTCCATCCTCTCGAAGAGCGACACGTATTCCTCAAGGTCCTTGAAGACGTAAAGGACTTCCTGTTCGGTGATGAAGCCGCGCATCCGCGCCTTCTTGATGAGTTTCTCAATCTCGGTCTCGGTCGGCGGCACGGCCGGCACGAAATCGCGCGGCTCGTGGTGGACTCCCGCCACGATCACTCGGGGATGAAAGACCGACGGCGACTTCGCGGCCGAGGAACCGGCACCCTTGGTCTTTCCGCCGAAGGCGGACCCGCCTTTGGCGGGCTTCGGTGCCGCCTTGCCCGCCGGCAGGCGGACGGCTTTCGTCTGGGATTTCACCGGCTTTCCGCCGGAGGCGGACCCGCCTTTGGAGGGCTTCGCGGCTGCCTTAACCAGCTTACGGGCCGGCTTCACGGCCTTCACGGACGGCTTCTTGGGCGCGGGTTTGCCGCCTTTTGCAGACTTGGCTTTTCCGAAGGACGTATGGCCGTGCCCGGCCTTCACGACCGGCTTGCGGGCCGCCGGCTTCGACGCCTTCTTCGAACTGGCCGCCTTGACTTGAATTTTCGCCATAAATATTTTCGTCTGATGTGCGTGAACAAGACGAGCGCTGACTTGGGACCGCCAGAGGCCGTGCGGCACGGGCCTCAAACCAGCGTCTCCTTCTGTTGTTCTTGTATCCGTCTGATCGCCTCGTCGTCGCCACGGCGCTCGGCACCGGCCATCTCGTCGATGAGGATGCGGCGCTCGCGCAACCGATCGAAATCCTTGAGTTCCCCGACGAGCCTCACGAGCGTCTCGCGCCGCGCCTCATCGAGAAGCATGTCGAACTCCTTCTCCGCGAGGAGCTGGAGCACGTTGCGGCGTTCGGTCGACATGACGGCCTCGCCCGGCGACAAATCGGCAAACGTCAAATCGGGGCCCAAATCGCCTGCCCCGCTTCGTTGCTTATTATAGGCAAGAACCAGGGCTGTGTAAAGCGGCTGATGCTCCTCGGTAAGGGCGGTTGGAGGTAAGTTGTCCACAGCGGACGCCAAAAGCGCCGGCCAACGCACGAGCAGGGCGAGAACGTACTCGGAGACGACCTCGTGCCGGTTCCTGGGGCGCTTCACGACTGGCCGTCTTTCCGGCCCGGCCGGTGCCGCCGTGACCGCCTTCCCGGACTCACGGGCGTGCCGATTCGCCAGCTTCTCGACGGCGTCAAGGATGAGCGAGAGCGGCGTATGGAAAAGCTCGGCCACCTCCCCCGCCCAATGGGTCCGTTCGACCGGCTGGGGTACCTTCGCCACCTCGGCCAGGAGGTCGTCGGAGGCGCGGCGCTTGGCCTCGGGATCGTTCATGTCCGTCCGCGACCTCACCTTGCCGATGAACCACTCTAGGTACGGTACGGCCTCGGCGATGGCGCGTTTCCAGATCTCCACGTCCTTGCGGATGGCGTCATCGGCGTCCTTGCCCGCGCCGGGCGGCAGGGTGAGGACGCGCACGACGAAGCCGGCGGCCATGGCCAGCCCCACCCCGCGCCGCGCCGCGTTCTCGCCGGCCACGTCCACGTCGAAGGCGAGGACGAGGCGGTCGGCGAAACGCTTGAGGAGGCGCAGGTGTTCCTCGGTGAGCGCGGTGCCGGAACTGGCCACGACGTTCGTGACCCCGGCCTGGTGCGAGGCGATGACGTCCATGTTGCCCTCGACGATGACGGCGAGGTTCTGACGGCGGATCTCCTGCCGCGCCCGGTCGAGGCCGAAGATGATCCGGCTCTTGTCATAAGCCAGGGTCTGCGGCGTGTTCATGTACTTGGGCTCGCCCTCGGGGTCCTTGCCGCCGGGCCCGGGCATGACGCGGCCGGTGAAGCCGGCAACGTTGCCATTCGCGTCGCGAATCGGGAACATGACGCGATTGCGAAAACGGTCGAACAAATTTCCTGTTCGCTCGCTCTTCAGCGCCAGCCCGCCCTTCAATATCTCGTCGTCACGGAAACCGTGCTGACGCAGGAAATTCAAGGTGAAATCCCACGAGTCAGGCGCGAAGCCGATCTTCCAATCCTCCACCGTCGCATCCTGAAGTTGGCGGCGGCCGGTGTACTCCCGCGCCTTCTCCCCCGCCTTCTGCCGCATCAGCACCTCGTTCCACAGCCGCGCGGCGAGCTCGTTCATCTCGTGCAGGCGCTGGCGCTCGCCGGTCGCCTTCATGTCCTCGTCGCGGAGCTGGACGCCGGCCTTGCGCGCGAGGAGCTTCAAGGTTTCCGGGAAATCGAGCCCCTCCATGCGCTCGACGAAGTCGAAGATGTCGCCGCCCTCGCCGCAACCGAAGCAGTACCAGAACTGGTTGTCCGGCGAGATGCTGAAGCTCGGCGTCTTCTCGTGGTGGAACGGGCAGGACGCGACAAAACGCGTGCCCGCCTTCTTGACCGGCAGGTATTCGGAAATGAGCTGGACGATGTCCAGCCGCGCCTTGATCTCGTCGGTGGGGGCGGGCGCGAAAGTCATTTGACCAATTCGATCATTTCATCAAGGGAGAGGCGGGAGGGCTTGGGGCCGCCGCCATGGTCGCCGCCGAGGATGAGCAGGTGCTTCGAGTGGTGGAAGAACCACTTGGCGTCCGGGTCGCGCTCGGCCAGGGCCTCGGCGACGGGCGTGAGGTCGATGGGCGCGTCGGCGCGGGCGCGGAAGGTGCGGTAGGTGCCGGCGTGGTCAACGATGAGCACGAGGTCGAAGCCTTGGGCGTAAGCGTAGCTGTCCACCTCCCGCTCGTCGGTCACGAGGGCGACGGCGCGGCCGAAGTGCGACTGGAATTCACGGCGTCCGGCCCAATCGTCCTCGAGACGGAGACGTCCGCGCAAGTTTTCAAGCAGGGCGTCAAGAATCTCGAGACCAAAGGCGGTCGCCGACTCCGAGGACTCGCCGGAGGCGAAAAAGCGGCCGTCGATGAGGGACGGGACGCTGAACTCGCGCTCCGCCCCGGTCTTGAGCCGGCCGGTGTCCTCGGCGAGCACCCAGGCGACGAGGCGGCCCACGGCGCGCTTGGTGAGGTCGTCGGCCTCGGCGGTCGGATGCAACTCGTCCCAGACGAGGCTCGCCGCGCAGGCGTCCAGGACGCCGCGATGTTCATCGAAGCGTCCGCGCCCCACGCCGACGTAGATTTTGTCTGGCGAGGCGTCAACGTCCACAGGCCGGTCGGCGTTATTGATGAAGCTAACCGGAGCATCACCGAAGCCGCGCCAAAACCGCCGCACCAGCCAAGCGGCGCAGATGTCGTCGAGGTGGGGTCGGACGTGGGTGACGATGCGAGGCATAAGGCTACAGGTCACAGGTGGATGAGCTGGACGGAACCGCAGGATGTAAAAAACTGTTGGCGGCGTCGTTCAGCTCAATCAGGTTCCCGTCGGGATCAGAGAGGAAAACTTGGTTCTGCCCGAGGTTGTCGGGATCCAGGGGGAATCGCGCCAGCCGTGAATCCAAACCGAACAGCTCTACGCCTTTGGCCGCGAGGACCTTCATGGCGGCCGGCAAGCCCCGAACCTCGAGGCAAAGATGCTGGAAGGAATTCACCGGCGGTTCGCCGGAGGAATCAGTGACGTGAACGAACGACTGACCCACGCGAATCCACAGCGACGACCCGAGCCGCACCGGTTCCAAACCCAATGTCTCGACATAGAACTTCTCGGAGCGCTGCTTGTCGCGCACCAAAACGGTGACGTGATTAATGCCTGTGCAGTCCATATAAGATTAACGGGCGTTGTCACCAGCCAAGCGAGCAGGTGTCGTTAACTGTCAGGCTAAGCCGCTCAATCACTCCAAGCCCAACCAATCACAGCGACGGCCCAAGCTTAACCTACGGTCCACGCGGGGGCAAGTCATCACGGCCAAGTCACGTCCTTGACCTCGCTCGGCGGGGTGTCCATGGCCGAAAGGCGCAGGGTGACGCCCTTTTCGAGGTCGGTCGGGTCATAGACGAGGAGGCTGACCGGCTCGTTCGGTGCGAGCGCCCGCTTGGGGGTGACCGTGGCCCGAAAACCCTGCCAGGGCTCGTCGCCCGGGAGGAAGACGACCTCGAGCGCGGCAAGGGTCTCGCCGGTGCGCCGGCTCTTCAGCTTGACGGCGACGCGCTCGATGCCGGCGCTCGCGAGGCCGCGAACTTCGAAGACACCGCCGGGCAACGGTTGGTCGGCGGATGGGACGCTGACGATGATGGCCGGGGCATCCGTCACCGTGACGCCGGTCGCGACCAACCGTCCGTCCGTGAGAGCGGCACCCGTCACCGTGACCGAGAGGCCCGGCTGGAGGTACCCGGCGGCGACGGCCCGCCCGTCCTTGTCGAGGTATCTCGTGCGTCCGGTCAGGCGGACGCCGACCGTCCGACTATCCGCGACGACGTTCAGGCTGTCGGGACCGAGGACGGAAAGCATGCCGCTCACGGACTGATGGAGAGCGTCCGGAGGGACGATGCCGGAAGCGAGGCTCTCCTCGTCGGAGAGCGATGCGAGATGCGCTCGCTCGATGTCGGCGCGGAAGGGATCGCCCGGGAAGCCGTGCTTTTCCGAGAGGTAAAGGTCATGGCGGCGGGCGGCGAAATCGAGGATGTCGAGTGTAAGCCGGTAATAGCAGAGCGGGACCCCGGCGCTGTCCGAGAGGCAGAGGCGGCTGCCATCGGCCCTTTTCTCGGGCAGGGAGCCGAGGACGGCGAAACGAGTCCCGTCGAGCCAGAGACCGGCCTGCCAATAACCGGGTTTCTCGCGGGTCGCATAGGTCCGCACCGTCGCGTCGCCGGAGGCAATCGCCAAAGTCGCAGCCGCGCCTCCGAGGCCGGGGTCGAGGTCGGCGAAAAGCCCCTCGGACGGGCCGACGATGAGACGCGAGCGGCGCGGCTCTCCCTGGTCCGCATCCTCGACCGGGCGCTGGGGGGACGTGGCCGGCAACGGCTCGCTGCCCGTCAAAGCAAACTCTCCGGCCGTGACGTACTTGTCCTCCTCCGCCCAGCCGGCCAACCAGTCCTGGAAGGCCGACTTGGCCGCCAGCTCCTGAATGAGCGATTGGGTCGCATTCTTGGGGTCGGTCTCCGCCGGGGCCGCCGGCGACCTCATGATGGCGATGAGCCCGGCCAGCAGGAGAGCCGAACCGACGATGCCGCCCATGAGCGGAAGGAGCCGTGCCGGGGACGCGTCCGGCCTCCTGTCAGGGGGCGCTAGAGGCACCGGCAACGGGGCCGTTGCCGGGACAGGCGCGGGCGGGACAGACGTCTTCCGGCGGACGGGCCGCGAAATCGGGCGAGAAACCGATTTTTTCGCCGTTTTCGGCTTGTCGGAGGAGGTCTTCTTGCTGGTCAATCGGGCGGGTATGGGCATAACAGCTATATCTTAGCACAATATTGCCACGGTCAACCACCCAAACCAACGGCTAGCCGGCCGTTTCCCAAAAAGCAATGGCGGCTCGGGGTTGCGCGGTCCGGCTGATTCGCTATAATGGCTTTCGCCGGCATGACGACAGGATGTCTAGCCGAGCGACGCCTCTCCGATGACCGCGGGGAGCCGAATCGCGCCCCACGGAGGGATCGCATAGTGGTCGAGTGCGCTCGCTTGGAAAGCGAGTATACCGAAAGGTATCGAGAGTTCGAATCTCTCTCCCTCCGCCACGACAATTTCTTATCGTGCGACTCACTTACCGCAAGGCAAGAGGGGCGACCGATGGGGCCTTGTCGCCAAGACAAAACCGCCATTTCTGGCGGTTTTGTCGTTTGACAGTAAAATACCATGAGTGTATGAATTGTAGATGAGATTGTGCTGACGAATAAATGTTGGCGCCGGTTCATTCTCGGTTACGGCAGTAACGTCCCGATAGGCCGCCATCTAACTCTTTTTCATGGATTCAGTCTTTTTCTACTTCTTCGCCACCACCATCTTCTTCCCGATGACCATCGGCCTATTTCAGCTCGGTCGGCCGTTCGGGGTATTGTATGCGCTACCGGCAGTCGTATTGATCAGTCTGGGCATCACGTTTAAGAAGAACGAAATTCGATCATCGCGCCTCGTTCTCACGGCCGTCCTCGGTCAGTGGCTCTCCCTGCTCGCGTGGATATTTTCCCGCCGGGCGATTTCGGCGGAGGAATCGGCTCGTCTATGGGCATCTGACGCGCCAAGCATCGCCAAGGCGGGCTTTCCGATTCAAGCGATAGAAATACCGTCACCGCCCATGGGAAGCGATGTCATCCCGACCGAGATGTGGGTCGGGGTGTTCGTGAATCATTTCTTCTGGTTCATGATCGCTTTCCTCTTGGCGCGACCGCTGTTGAAACGCGTCACGAAAGCAAGAAGCCTCGTCGTGGCATCCGTAGCGCTCGGATTCTATGCGCTCGTCGCCAACCTTGCCCTGTTTGCCGTTTGGTATGACTAAAGAGGGATTCGCGTTTCCGCTTCCGTTCCGTTCTTTTCTCTACGCGATCCTCTCGGTCGCGTCAGAACTTGTCGCGTTATACGTTGTGCTCTTACGCATCGACGAGACGCCGATCGAAGGAAATCCGGAAGGATTCATGCTCGTGATGGCCGCACTCGGCATTACGACGATATTCATCTTCTTCGTGCTACATCGTGTCTTTTTCGGACGGCTCCGCGAACTGAATGTAGGGCTCCACGCCCACTGGTTCCGCGTTTGGGCCGCGTATTTGCTGATTCCTCTCGGCATCATCGCCGGGAACATCGGCATAACGGGCGATGGCGCAGTCGTGCTGACTGATCGATCATGGTTCGAAGTCGCGTGGAACGGACCGGCATTTTTGCCACTCGTTCCCGTGTTGGTGGATGTGCTAAGGGCCGTGTCGGCACAACTGCTCACGACAGTCGCGCATTGGGGTACGCGCCGAAGAAAAATCCTTTTCGCCGCCACTCTTTTCGTGACCGCCTCGGCGATTGCGACACATCAATGCCTGCGCACCTCAACACTTCCCATTTTCACTCCCACGCATATTTCACCTTCGTATGTCGAATATGTCTTCGATTCCGGCGAGGACGTCGATCTTGGTTTCACGAAGCGCGCGTACCAAAAATTGAAGAACGAAAGAGAGCTCCCGGACGAGGAAAGCGTCGCCATTGACGATGACTCCATGACCCATGTTCGATTATTGACGGAAGGCATCGAGGAAGGCACAATCGAACGTCGGATGTGGGGCGATGATCTGTATGAGTTGAGGCAGACGCGCCTTGATAGGTTGCTTGATAACTATCGGATGTCCCTGAATGGCCGATTGTTATTCAAAGAAAAAATGGGGTTCGCGGCACAAGATCCTGTGTTGGATTGGAGAATCGTCGACGGCAGACCAGCCTTCACGTTCACGGTCTCGTGCTCACCGAACGGCAAGAACCAAATAACCTGCGATCGAGATGTCTGGCATGACGATGGCCTGATGTCTAAGACATACGGCGTGAAAGATCCCCGGTATCTTTTTTCGCATGACGGCAGGATAGGTTTTGTCGCCTCGCATGACGGTCTAGACAAGATATTTTTCGATGGCAGCCTCATCACTCCCGGATTCGATACGATATGGACCCATAACTGCTGTTCCTACACTGAGATCCTGCCGACAGTGTTCGAGAACGGGGTGCTGCTTTTTTACGCCATCCGTGACGGGAATAATATACTTGTGGAGGTACGGCTGGAATAAGGTTGCTGTAAGGTGAGGCCCCTAAGAACAGCTTTCCGTATCCAATTCGTCCAAAATGGGCCTAACCGACCCCGACTCATGCGCCTCAAACGGTCACCAAAATCGACCCTCGAAAAAGCCCTGACACATACACGAGGCTGGGGCGCTTAACTGACTGACGCCGCCTCGTAAAAATACCAGCTCGTCTGGTGTTTTTACGCGGACGCCACACCCGCCGCCGCGCCCGCCCGCGGCTCCTTCGCGAACGACGTGGCTCCGCCACACATCACCGGCAGGAGCCGCAATCGTTGGCTACCGACGCGGAAAAGCCACGGATTCAAGGTGAAAACCAGATACTTTCGCTCCATGGTCGGATCGCAAAATCAACGGTTACATTTCCTGAAATTTTTCAAGATCCTGCCTTTTGCCTGCTCCTGTTCGACATCAGAAAGAATGGATCGGTAATCCCAGATTCTTCCTTTCGATGAAAATGCCTCCAGATATTTTTCGCAGTAGCTTTTCGGGTTGATAATAAGTACTCCTTCGCGCCTTTTCCAACCACTCGCCATCCCGTAATCACACCCAATCTCGTGCCCGATCGATCCGAGCCACCGATGCGCAAGGACATTCCGCCAGTCGTGGATATCTTTCGCTATCAAGGAAAACTTCGTTTCCTCGGTCTCGCCATCCATGAACGCCTCAAGAAATTTTTTGTAGCCATCCTTGCCGGTCTTGCCGAAAAGGACCTCGGAGATCGTAAGAGCCGAAGCGTGAATTCCCAAAAATAGGAGCGACGTCTGGTCGTTCTCGGAGGCGATTCGAATCTCTTTATTGAAGAAGTTGGAGATCGAATTGAGCAAGGTGAGTATCGCTTCGGCTGGCGCTCCGTCTTGGAACCTCGCCAGCCTATGATTTCTAGATTCCATGAGGTGCACGTTATTATTCATATGTAGAATTCTATCCCGTAGTGACGTCTCGTTCAAGCAGTCTCGTGGCCTTGTCCTCAAATACCAACCTGCTCCACAAGCTCCCCCAACACCTCCCGCCTCTCGCACGCGATCAATTCGATGACACGCGCTTACCTTCCCCACTCCCCCGCCAGGTCCTCCCAAGCCCGGATGATGCGCATGGTGACGTCCGTTTCGTAGCGGTCGGCGGCGTCGTGCTCATCGAACAGGAAACGGGCCACGCCCTCCGGGAGCGAGCGCAGGACCTTGACCTGGTCGTCAACGTAGGCGGTGACGCCGAGGCCCGGCAGAAAGGCGGCCTTGTCCAGGCTCCGACCGACGAAATGGACGCGATCGGGACGAAGGTGCTCGAGGAAACCGTTATGCTCAAGCCAATGCATGACGACGTCGCGATTGTCCTCGCGGCGGGCGGAGATGACGAGCGCATCACCGCCGAAGCGCGCAACGGCCGCCAAGCTCCCGGGCATGGGCGGCGCCGAGAGGGTCATCTCGCCGTAGAGCCTTTCACGCAAGGCATCGTAATGACCCTTCGCCATGAAGCGGCCCATCACGTTGGAGCTGGTCTGCCACGGCTCGAGCGCATAGCCGAAATCAGCGGCCAAGGAGAGCTTGTTCGCGGTGTGGTTCACGATTGTCCCGTCGAGGTCGAGGCCGATGATTCGGCGCGGCTCTTTCATGTCAGGAATATAGCAGTTTTCGGCGGATAGAAAAAGACGCCCTCCCCCGGCCGGGTAGGGCGTCAAGCGTAAGGAACGTGCCGCGTCAGCATCCGGCGAGCCGCCGCTCAAAGGCGGTGACGCACTCCTGTATGAGGGAGACCGCCGTCTCCTCCTCGCTCTCCAACGAGCTGTCGTGCCAGACGAGGCGATGGTCGGTGTCGCCGCCCAGACGCTCCCAGACCGCCCGATGAGCCTCAAGCAGGCGACGCAAGGTGGCGGGATTCATGGTCTCGCCGTCCTTCTTGGTGAAGGCCCGGGCGAACTCGCGCCGGATGGCGACCTCGGGCGAGGCGACCAGACAGACGTGCAGGTCGAAGAGGTCACGCATCCACGGGAGCAGGTAATAGCCCTCGATCGTGGCCTGCTGGGGCGGCGTCAGGATGCCCTTGCCGCGGTAATACTCCATCCGCACGACGCCGTCGAAGATGGCGCGATCCATGACGACGATGTGAAACTGTCCGCTGTAGGAGCGGTCGCGCGCCGTCATCATGGCGTACTCGCACGTCTGGAAGTTGTACGTCGGCTCGTCGCGCGGCAACTCGACGACCTCGGCACCCTCCTGGGGCGTCGAGACCAGCCAACCGTTGCGCTTGAAGAAATGCTTGAGCATCTCCTTCATCGTCGATTTGCCGGACTTGGGCGTGCCGAACAGCTCAATGGTGAAAGGACGGTCGATGCGCCGCCGCCGGTCCCTGTTCGGATCGAAGCGCCGCAACAGTTCGCCGACCCTGATTTCCATGTCCTCATGCCCCATCTTTTCCTCCTGTGGCAATAGTTGGATCTCGACTAATTATAGGGGTCGGCAAGGAATTTACAACCGACTGAATTATTGGGCATTTTGGGCCTCACTCGACTTATCCACAACGCCGCCGAAAACGACGATGCTGGACCGTCGTCCGGTTACGGAATGTTCTCCGCCGTAGCTTTTCCGGCTGGCACCGGCTCTCCCGGGCTGATCCTTGAAATACCCGCCCGTTTCGGCCATACTCATCTGGACATATGTTCAAGTTCCTCATCACCAAGAAATCCAAGAAGAGCCGGGCGCGGCTGGGGGTCATGGAGACCGACCACGGCTCTATCCAGACGCCGTGCCTCGTGACGGTCGCCACGCAGGGGACGGTCAAGGCCCTGCCGCACCGCCTCGCCAAGGAGGCCGGCACTTCGCTCATCATCGCGAACACCCTGCACCTGCACCTCAAGCCCGGCGAGGAGGTCGTGAAGAAGGCCGGCGGCCTGCATAAGTTCATGGGCTGGGACGGGCCGATCATGACCGACTCGGGCGGTTACCAAGTCCTCTCCCTCGGCTTCGGCCGCGACCACGGCATCTCCAAGGTGATGCGCCACGGCTCCGACGTCACCATCAAGAGCGGCCAGCAGCCGCGCGGCGTCAAGATCACCGAGGAGGGCGTCGCCTTCCGCTCGCCGGACGACGGCAGTCGCCTCTTCCTCTCGCCCGAGGAGTCCATCCACATCCAGGAGCACATCGGGGCGGACATGATTTTCGCCTTTGACGAATGCACCTCGACCCCGGCGGACAAGGAATACACGCGCCTCTCGATGGAGCGCACGCATCGCTGGGCTGACCGTTGCCTCGCCGCGCACGGCCGGCGGCGGCAGGCGCTCTTCGGCATCGTCCAGGGAGGACGCTTCGAGGACCTGCGCCGGCAGAGCGCCCGCTTCATCGGCGCGCGCCCGTTCGCCGGCTTCGGCATCGGCGGCGAATTCGGCTCGGACAAGAAGCTCATGGCCGACGTCCTGCGCTGGACGATCGACGAGCTGCCGGACGCCAAGCCCCGTCACCTCCTCGGCATCGGCCACCCGGACGACCTCCTCACCATCATCAAGGAAGGCGTGGACACGTTCGACTGCACCGCGCCGACGCACTACGCACGCACGGGCACGGCCTTCACCTCGTCCGGCCGGGTAAACATCGGCAATGCCGTGTTCAAGAACGACCCGGGGCCGCTCGACCGCAAGTGCGGCTGCTTCGTCTGCACCGAGCACTCGCGCCGCTACCTCCACCACCTCACGCGCGCCAAGGAAATCCTCGGCATGACGCTCCTGACTTTCCACAACCTGAATTTCTTCCACGCCGAAGTCGCGCGCATCCGCCGCGACATCCGCGCCGGAAAGGTATGAGCATGCCATCGCTCAAGCGGACGCTGGCCCGCTACGACTACCGGTTCCCGCCGGAGCTCATCGCCCAGCGGCCGGCCTCGCCGCGCGACGCGGCGAGGCTCTTGGTCGTTGACCGAAAGGCCGGCGGGCTCGCTGACGCCTTCTTTCGCGACCTCCCCGACCTCCTGCCGGACGGCACCCTCCTCGTGCTCAACGAGACCAAAGTCGAACCGGCGCGCCTCACCCTCACCAAGGAGGACACCGGCGGCAAGGTGCGGGCGCTCATCGTGAAGCGCGAGGGCCGTCGCATCGAATGCCTGGTGGACCGCCCGGTGCGGCCCGGACAGATTTTACGCGTCAGCGCGAAATACCGATTCCTAGCGCACGACCTCAAGTCCGGCCGTTGCGTCATGGAGGCGCTCTTCCCGGCCAAGGACTTCCCGGCGGCCATGGAACGCTTCGGCGCCGCTCCCCTGCCGCCCTACATCAAGAGCCACGGCCTCACCCGCGCCGAGGCGCGCAGCCGTTACCAGAGCGTCTTCGCGCGCCAGCCGGGCTCGTCCGCCGCCCCGACCGCTTCGCTCCATTTCACAGACCGTCTCCTGAAGAAGTTGGCCGCCCGCGGCATCGCGACGGTCAAGGTGACGCTCCATGTCTCGCTCGGCACCTTCGCCCCGCTCACCGAGGAGAACCTGCGCGAGGGACGCCTGCATGAGGAGGCGTACGAGATTTCGGCGGCGGCCGCCAAGGCCGTAAACGCCGCGAAAAAGGCCGGCCGTCCTGTCATCCCGGTCGGCACGACCGCCCTGCGCGCGCTGGAGTCAGCCGCCGACGAACACGGCCGGATCAAGGCCGGCCGCTCATCCACCCGCCTTTTCATCCGCGAAGGCTACCGCTTCAGGGTCGCGGACGGCCTCGTCACCAACTTCCACGTGCCGCGCTCGAGCCTCATGATTCTGGTCGCCGCGCTCGTCGGCCGGACAAGGCTCCTCGCCGCCTACCGCCATGCCGTGGCCGCCCGCTACCGCCTCTTCAGTTTCGGCGATGCGACGCTGATCCTGCCGAAATAGGTTGTCCAAAAAACGGGCGCCGGACGGGCTTTGGATATCTTCTCCGGAAGCCTTTCCCTCAACCCGCCCGCAGGAAGGCGAGGCCGGACACTAGGAGCAGGAGGATATAGACGGTGCAAATGACGGCAATCGTCTCGGTCCCCAATGGACGCGGGTGCCGCTCGTTGGCATGGAGGAAAATCGAGAGCAGGCCGCCGCAGGCCGCCCCGTCACGGACGGTCGCGTCGGAGACGCCGCCGGAAACATTGGCCGCGACTAGCAGGCCGACAGCGATAAGGGAAAGGGTGCGGAGACGAAGGCCGGCGATGAGGGCGATGCCGACGGAGAACGCGAGCACGCCGGCGGCGGCCACGAGGAGGCCGGGCGCGGGCGTCACGGCATTCACGGGTCCGGGCAACCAACCGAGCCAGGCGACCGGCCGAGACCACTGATCCATGCCGAACCAGACGAACATCGATCCGCAACCGTAACGCATGACGGTCATGGCCAGATCCTCGCTCTCGCGCCGGAAGACGCGCAATTTCCTGAAAATAGCCATGCGTTCAAGCTTTACGCCGTCGTGCGAGCCAGACGACGCCGACGGCGATCATGATAAGGCCGCCGTACTGCGCGGGCGTGACGCCGAAATAGCGCGTTTCCGCGAGCAGGAAGTCGCCAGCGCGCCAGAAGTCAAGGATGACGCGGATGAGGCCCCAAGCGAGCAGGAGCAGGGGCAGGAAGAAGGGCGACTTCGGGCGGTGGCGATTCAAGAGCCAAAAAACGACGAAGAGGACGGCGAACGCGAGCGAGAGCAGGAGGCCGTGGTCGGTTCGCGGGCCGTCGGGAAAGTTGACTGACAGGAAACCACTCCATGGGCGGCCGGGGTGATCGTGGATGAGGAAGCAACCGACGCGGCCGATGGCCTCACCGAGCGGATAGACGAACGCCGCGACCTCCGCGAGCGGCAGGAGCGACGGCCCGAAACGTCGGCGCAGGAGGATGACGGCGACGATCACGCCGAAGCCGGCGCCGAGAAGCGACATCCCGCCTTCCCAGACGCGCAGGACGGACCACGGATCATCCCACGCGGCGGTCGGGGCATACAGCAGGATGAAGCCGAGCCGGGCGCCGACCACGCCGGCGACGACGACATAGGCGGCGAAGTCGAGAAAATCCCCGGCCGAGAGGCCGCGCCGCCGCGCCTCACGGGCTCCGACGATCGCGGCCGCGACGAGCCCGAGGGCGACAAGCAGCCCCCAGACGCGGATGGGCCACGGCCAGAACGGGATGGTGTCGGCTTGGAAGTAGGGAATCATGTTGACGGGAATTGGGAGACAGGAGAGAGAGTTCAGACTGTTGCTTGGTTCTTGCTCGATGCCTGTTTCCTGATGTCTTCAGTCTCACCTCGGTCCTCGACGGATGATGGCGATGAGCCACACGAGAACGACGAATGACGCGATGAAACCGATCTGCCCGAGCGGGATGCCGGCGGCAGTGAGGTTCACGTCGAGACGCGCCACGGCCGCCGAACCGAGAAAAAGGACGGCGACGAGAACGGCGAGCAGGCGGGCGTCATTCTGCCGATCGAACTCCGCCTTGAGGTCGTGGAGCTCATCGAGATCAACCTTCACCCCGACCTCGCCGCGCTCGATGCGTTCGAGGATGGCCCGCGCCTTCTCAGGCAGGCTCTTGAGGAGGTAAATCTGGTCGAAAGCGGATGATTGCAGGTCGCGTGCCGCCTTGGCCGGCGACAACTCGCGCCGCATGATTTCGGTGAGGGCGGGACGGAAAATCTCGTCGAGATCGATGTCGGGACACAATTTGAAGCCGATCTGCTCGAGGGTGAAGAACGCCTTGGCCATGAGGATGAGGTCGGTCGGGAAGCGGACGTCATGGCGCGCCCCGGCGAGCAGGACGCGGTAGAAGGCGAGGGCGACGCCCTTGCGCTCGTTGGGCCGATAGAGGATGTCCGTGACGATGCGCTTGGCGTCGCTGAGGAAAGCGTCAACGTCGGCCGACGGGCCGGGCTCGGCGATGTCGAGGACGTGACCGGCGTAAGCGTCAATGTCGCGGTTCACGTAGCTCATGAAGCAGCTCATGAGCTCGTAGCGGCTCTTGGACGAGAGGTTTCCGGTCATGCCGAAGTCGTAAAGGCAGACGCGGACGTCCCCGCCTTCACCGGCGCTGCCCTGCTGGCTGACAGGCCGGCGGCGGGCAGGCCCGTCCTTGCCGGGAATCGCCACGAGGTTGCCCGGGTGCGGGTCGGCGTGGAAAAAGCCCTCGATGAAGAACTGCCGCAGGCCCATCCTGATGCCGACCTCGGCGAGACGGCGGCGATCGATGCCCGCCCGGTCGAGCGCCGCAAAATCGTCGATGCGGATGCCGGCGACGTAATCCATGACCAGGACGTCAGGGCGGGTCATTTCCCAATGGACGCGCGGGACGACGAGCGATGGATTGTCGGCAAAGGCGGCACGGAAACGCTCCATGCTGGCGCCCTCAATCTCGAAATTCAACTCCCGCGTCGTCCAGTCGGCGAACTCGCGGACGAAACGCTTCGGCCCGAGCCGCCGGCTCTCCGGCACGTGTTTCTCGATGAGCGCGGCCAAATAGGCGAGGATATGGGTGTCGTTGCGGATCGTCTCCACGACGCGCGGACGCCGCACCTTGATCGCGACCGGCGTGCCGTCGCGGAGCGTCGCCCGATGGACGACGGCGAGGGAGGCGGCGGCGATCGGTTCCGTCTCGAAAGTGACGAAGACGTTCTCCATCGGCTGACCGATTGCGTCCTCGACGATCCGTTCGGCGGTGCCGGGGCGCAAAGGCGGCACGCGATCCTGCAGCCTGGAGAATTCCGCGCAATAATGCTCCGGCAGGAGGTCGGGGCGCATGCTGAGGATCTGCCCGAGCTTCACGAAGGACGGACCGAGCCTCTCGAAGGCACGCCGCAACCGGACCTCGACCGGCGGTTCGACGTTCGCGCCGAACCGCGCGAGATTGACGCCCTTCCTGAACAGCAGTCCGCGGAGGCGCGAACGCCAAGGAACCAGTCGGCGCAGGCGCAACTCTTCAGAAACGAAAGACACTCCCTCCTCGAAGAGGACGCCCATGATCTCGCGGAGCCGCCGCAAGTCGCCGATGGTGCTGCGCAGACCGAGGAGGGACATAACGGAGGTTCTAGTCTCTAGGCACTAGGGCACTTCAATTTACTGTTTCGCAAAAATGTGCGTCAAACTTCCACCTAGAACCTAGATCGCCCCCAGCCTTTCCAGTGCCTTGCGGAACGAGGCGACGGCCCGCTTGGCGACGGAGGCGTCGAGGTGACCGGAAGCCTCATGGGCGAGCTGGTTGCGGACGCGGTGCGCCCACCAGACGTCGCGCAGTTCGGGATGCTTGTACTGGGCGAACTTCAGGCGCTCACCGAGCGTCTGGCCGGGCATGGAGAGGGACTTGAGGGCCTGGTCGAGCAGTTTGTCCGCCTCGAGAATGGCCATCTTCCGTGACATCTCCCCCGGCATGGCGAGCATCGCCTCGACCTCGCGCCACCGGCGCTGGAGCTCGCTGCGATCCCGACTGTCGAATTTGCGCCGTGCGAAAAATCCGCGCAAGCGACGCATGCCCGCAAAGAGGATGTAGATGACCGCCGCCCCGCCGACGAGCGGGCCGAGCCAGGAGAGCAAACCGGCGAAATCAATGGTGACGGACATGATATGCGTATTTAGGGAACAGGGAACAGCCTACAGGTCACAGTCGTCATATTCATAACGGCTAATTTATGCATCAAACTTGACCTGTGACCTGTGACCTGTGACCTGTGACCTGTGACCTGTGACCTGTGACCTGTGACCTGTGACCTGTG
>Ga0172381_10003371_pt1 | contig 16960 bp, 13 predicted proteins | sample Leawel6488metaG_FD_119754 | JGI IMG/M metagenome (GOLD analysis project Ga0172381, IMG submission 119754) | Leachate microbial communities from a municipal landfill in Southern Ontario, Canada - Leachate well 64-88 metaG | ecosystem: Engineered > Solid waste > Landfill > Unclassified | place... | reverse complement strand
CTGCCTGATAAATATTTTACAATTTCTTGAAAGTTTTTTTTGTTAATTTCTTTGATTAATTCCGCTTTTTTATTCTTTTTAGGGTCGTTTGTATAAATTCCTTCCACATCTCCCGCTTCGATGATCTTTTTGGCTCCGAGCTTCAAAGCCAGATAAGGCGCGATCTGGTCGCCCGATAAAATAGATGATCCTTGCACTTCGTCAAAAGCTGGAACGCCGTAGCAAACAGGAACCATTCCCAACTTAACTATGCCTTCCATGGTTTTGAATTCCATTTTAACCAGCCTTCCCTTTTTCATGATCGCATGGCTGGAAGCTTGGCAAGGAATGGCCGATATCCCCTCCTTTATTAAAGCGGCGCAGACCAAACAGTTGAGCTGGTTCTGCAACCTCTGGGTTTCGGCAAAAGCAAGCAACTGGGATTTGTTTTTTATCCCTTTATCAATTCCAGTTTTTTTAACAATCGGATGGCCGAAAGATCCGGCGCCGTGGATTAAAACATAAGGCAGCTTAAAATTTTTAAGCTGCCGGGCAACTATTTTTAAATTTTTGGAATTTATTTTCGGCGTCGTGCTTTTTTTGTCAGTAACGACCGACCCGCCTATCTTGATGATCGTCAATTGCATAGTTGATCTGTATTAAGTAAAAGCCTGATCCAACTCAGGCCCATTTACTTTACCAGAAAAAAGATTTGCAGTAAAAAACTGGTCGAAGCCCGGCTTCCGCAAGTTTTTAGTGAGTTATCCACAGGGTTATTCAAAAAGTTTGGTGCTTAGGTATTTTTCTCCTCGGTCCGGGAAAATAGTTACTATGTTCTTTGCTTCGCCTTGAGGGTCTACCTTTTCGGCTATTTTTAACGCGGCCAGCATTGCCGCGCCGCTAGACATCCCGACAAAAATTCCCTCTTCTCTTACAATCCGGCGAGACATTGCAAAAGCTTCTTCTGTATCGATTTCAATAATTTGATCTAGCTGGGATTTATCATAAATAGCTGGCACTATCGCATCTTTCATATTTTTTAGGCCTTGGATATAGTGTCCCCTGACCGGCTCCGCGCTGACGATCTTCACATCGGGTCCGCACATTTTCTTTAAAAAAGAACCTACGCCCATCAAAGTTCCGGAAGTGCCGATGGCGGCCACAAAATAATCAACCTGTCCGCTCATTTGCTGGCAGATCTCTTTGGCCGTTGTTTCGTAATGGGCGACTTTATTGTATTCATTGGAAAATTGGTCTGGCGTATAATATTTTTCCGAAAATTCTTTGACCAGCTCCCTTACTTTCATTATCGCGCCGTCAGTTCCTTTATCTCCGGGAGTCAAAGTTATTTTTGCCCCGAAAGCTCTGATCATTTTTTGCCTTTCAATAGAAACAGCCTCGCTCATCACGACTTCAACCGAATAACCTTTAACTGCACCGATCATGGCCAAGGCAATACCTGTGTTTCCGCTTGTGGCTTCGATAATGGTTTTTCCTTTAACTAATTTTCCCTCTCTTTCCGCTTGTTCCAGCATCCGCAAAGCGATTCTGTCCTTAATACTTCCTCCCGGATTTACTCCTTCGATCTTGGCAAAAATATTTGCCTTGGGATTTTGGTTTAATTTATTTATCTTCACTAAAGGCGTATTACCAATAGTCTCCAAAATGTTTTTAGCGTAATTCATAAAAATGTAATTAATTTACGGACAGTTATTCTTGATAAAATTGTCGAGGCCCGCTTCGCCCCTGCCTACCGGCAGGCAGGCGCCGTAGCTTTAGCGAAGGCGGGGCTTCTGCCAGTTTTTAGCGAGTTATCCACAGGGAATTTATTAATAATTATTCTCTTTAAATAAAAAACCTCTTTCGGTTTAGGGAAGAGGTTCTTTTGTTGGAATTTATTTTAGGCCTTTATCTCGTTGTTTCGAGTCTACAACATACCGGTCCAAACAAATTAACCTCTTTCTTACAAGAAGAAGAACAACAAACGCAACAAGAAGAAATTTGGTTAATTTGTTTATTCATTAATATAAAAATACCAAACCCTAACCCCGCCGTCAAGTTAAAATTTACAAGAAAAATAAAGAACCCCCCTATTTTATTAGTAAAAAACTAGCCGAAGCCCGGCTTCCGCAAGTTTTTAATGATTTATCCACAGTTCATAGATAATAAATATGCACAGGTGACACCTGTGCATCTCTAGCTCTGGTATTCTCCAGAAAGGGTTAGACCCTTTCTGGAGAATCATCTGCCAAGGGTTAGTTGGCGGCTGGGGGTTGGCCGTTCGGAGCTTGTTCTCCTGCAGCCGCAGTAGGCATTATTTGGATGGACTTGGCGGTGATATTGCCGCTGGCATCGGCTGTTCCCGTAACGGTAACTTGGTTTCCCACAACCAAATCGCTAAGGGATCCGGAAGCTTGTTTTAATGTTTCAGTGGCGCTGGAAGTAAAAATTATTTTTGAGCTTCCGTCACGCGATTTTACAGTGATGCTTTGGTCGTCTTTAGCAGTGATCTCTCCGGCTACCATTCCTCCGCTTCCGTTCGCTCTGGTTCCACTTTTCGTACCTGTTGCGTTATTTATTGCTCCTTGCTGGAAACTGCCATTTCCTCTATTGGCAAATTTAGAAGCTACTTGGCTTTGGCTGTATTTCATACCCCCATAAAAAGAGCCTCCTCCCACGGCTAAAATAATTACTAAAAATATGGCGATAGTTTTTGCGTTCATAGAAAATTTTGATGAATTATTATTAATTATTTAACAGGGTAAATTTTGCTTTTTTGATTTATTTGCGTAGATCTAATCTTTGCGTTTTTGAAAGGGTTAGACACTTGTGCGCAAGGGACTAATCCTTTCGTTTTTTGTTTTACACTTTGCGCTTTTCGCTTTGCACTTTATTCATACCGTAATGCCTCTATCGGGTTTAACGCGGCGGCTCTTTGGGCGGGATAATATCCGAAAATTATACCGATCAAAGCTGAAACTCCGAAAGCCATTGCTACTGAAGACATAGAAACTTCGGTGGCGATATTTCCAAATTGCTTAACTCCCAAGGCAATCAGCCATCCAACCGTAATGCCTATCAACCCTCCTAAAAAAGTTAGCATGATCGCTTCCGCTAAAAATTGCAGGGAAATTTCTTTTCTCTTTGCGCCAATAGCCTTGCGCAAACCTATCTCGCGCGTGCGTTCCGTTACATTGGTAAGCATCATGTTCATGATCCCGATGCCTCCGACCACAAGAGAAATTCCAGCTATCGCTCCCAGCAGCAAAGTAAGAGTGCTGGCGATTGATGAAGCGCTGGCTACGATGTCGGCTTGATTCATAACGGAAAAATCAGCCGATGCCGAATCCGCTATATTATGCCTTTCAAGCAACAGCTCGGTTATTTGCGTTTGCAGTTCAGCCATTGATTCTTCATCAACAGCTTGGACATTGATTGTGCTCACATATTCATTGCCGGTAAAATATCTTTGAGCGGCGGCCAAAGGGATATAGACCATATCATCTTGGTTGTTGAAACCCGATCCTCCCTTAGTAACGGTTGTGCCTATTACTTTAAATTCAATGCCTTTGATCTTGATCGTCTGCCCGACCGGCTGAGTAGTGCTTCCAAAAAGATCGCTGACGGTTGTAGGGCCAAGCACAGCCACTTTCGCTCCGCTTTTGGCTTGCTGATCGGTAAAGAATGTTCCTTGGTCTACGGAAACGCTTTTGACCTCGGTATAATCGGCGGTTGTGCCGACCACTTGCGTGTTGGTGTTGGTTCCTTTGGCGGTTATCTGATACCTCCCCGATGTCACCGGAGCCACTGCTTTTGCCAAAGATATTTTATCTTTTATTGCATTACTGTCATCAACCGTAAGAGTCTGCGCCGATCCGCGGCCGGAGCTTACGGAAGAGCCGGCGGTCCTTTGCGCGCCCGGCATAACCATTACCAAATTTGAACCCAAAGATTCAATGCTGGATTTGATCGACGCCTGGGTTCCTTGGCCGATGGCGATCATGGCAATGACCGATCCGATGCCAATGACAATTCCAAGGATCGTTAAGCCCGATCTCGCTTTATTCGAAACAAGCGCCAAATATGTTTCTTCGATTAAATCTGCTGTTTTCATAGTTTATAAAGTTTTTTGCTAGTCATTATAATTGATACTGCCGGCCAATATTTTCCGCGGATTTTTCTTATCCTCCACTATCTCTCCGTCGCGGACAAAAATTATGCGGTCGGCATGCTCGGCAACATCATGTTCGTGCGTGATCAAAATAATAGTATGGTGTTTTTTTTCGTTAAGCTCCTGAAAAGTGGAAAGAACGATCTCTCCGGTTTTGGTGTCCAAATTTCCGGTTGGCTCATCGGCTAAAATAATGGCCGGATCGTTGACCAAAGCCCTGGCGATGGCCACGCGCTGCATTTGTCCTCCGGAAAGCTGGCTGGAGCGATGGTCGTAGTATTTTTCATCCAATCCGGAATTTTTTAAAGCGGTTTTTGCCCTGGCTTCTCTTTCAGATCTCGGCATCCCCGCGTAAACAAGCGGCAGCATTACATTCCTCAAAGCCGTTGCGCGGGACAATAAATTGAAAGACTGGAAAACGAATCCGATCTTATTTTTTCTTATATCCGCCAGTTCATCCTCGGAAAGCGCTGACATGTTTTTGCCGTCCAAAAAATATTCGCCGCTGGTAGCCTTATCCAAAGCTCCAAGGATATGCATTAAAGTGGACTTGCCCGATCCCGAAGGGCCGATGATGGCTACAAATTCTCCGGCTTCAATATGTAAAGACACCCCTTTAAGAACAATTGTTTCATTGTCGCCGCTTTTGTAGATTTTCTTAATATTTTTACAGTCAATCATAATAAATTTATAATTTTATTTGCGCACGCCGATAAAATAATTTTACATTCCCGGAGGAGGCATATCTCCGCCGCCGCTTGAGGAATTGGTTTTAGTGCTGGAAGAGCTTTTTGCGCTGTTGTTGTTTCTGCCGAAAGAGAATAACCCTTGGCCTTGCGAAGCGGCCTTAACTGTTTGGACGACTGTTTTTATGACAACCAAGTCGCCCTCTTCGAGCCCGCTTGTTACTTCAACGCTTGTATCGTCGGATAATCCGATTTCAACGGTTTGTTGGGTTGGAGCTGAAACGGAAATCACTCCTTCGCTGTTGGTTGCATTTTGGCCGGACAAAGAACTTACGCTTAGGGTCTCGACATAATACGCTCCTTCAGTGCCTTTTATCGCCGCGCTTGGAACCAGCAAAATATCCTGTTTGACATCCGTAATGATCGAAGCCGAAACGCTCATACCCGGCTTGATCTGGTCATCGGAATCAAAAACTATTTTTACGTTATAAGAAACCACTCCCTGCGAAACGGTTCCGATAGTATCTATTTCCGAAACCTCGCCGGCAATGGTCAATCCGTCGATCGCGTCAAAAGTGAGAGTTGTTTTTTGTCCGACTTTTACTTTGGAAGCGTCCACTTCATTAAGCGATACTCCGGCAACCCGGCTTTTGGTGATGATGGTCGCAATCGTTCCGTAAGAAGAAATAGAAGCGATGGAATCTCCCTGGTTGACATTCATGGCCGCAATAACTCCGTCAAACGGCGCTCTGATAGAATAATCGTTTAATTTATCTTTGGCATCGGCAAGAGCTTGTTCTCTTTGGCTGATAGAAATTTGCTGGGAGCGCAGATCAAGCTCGTCCGGTCCGGCTTTCAGGTCCGCCAATGAAGCGGTTTTTTCAACTATGCTGTTGCTGGCATTGGTAAGGGCCAGCTCGTAAGTTTGGATAGAATTTTTCGCCGAAATGATGTTGGTTGAATAGGTCTTAACGGTTGTCGAATCGGAATTAAGGCTGGTCAAATTTGGGTCGTTGATCGTTTTTCCTTGAGTGGAAGGGATAACATCATAAGTGTGGGAGATCAAGTCCGAAGCGTTTTTTATCGTTTCGGTTACATCGCTTACGGTAACAGCAGTTTCGCTGACCAAGGCCTTTATGGCCTCATTGTCAGAAGATCCGTTTACGCTTAGATAATCATTGAAGTTTTTTTCGTATTCTCCAGCCGCTTTTTGGTAGACAGCGGAAACTCTGCTGCCGTATTGAGCCATATTAGAGTCATAACTGTTTCCGGCGTTAACGTAGTAATCTATGTTATTTTGCTGGATGGTTGTTCCTATGATCAGATCATGAAGCCTGATCATAACATTTGGAAAAGTGGTAAAAATTGTTTGAACAGCGGCCAGTCCGTCCTGATAAGATTTTTTGAGATTATCTTGGGCCTGTTGTTCTGTTTGCCGGGCTAGAATAAGGCTGTTTTCCGCTTGGAAAATAGCCAAATCAGTTGCCGGTTTTTGCAATTTTTCCAGCGCGAGATTTGCCGATTCCAAGCTTATCTCCGCGTCTCTTACTGATTTTTGGGCAGCAGCGGAATCCAGCTGGGCTATAAGCTGGTTTTTTTTCACTTCGTCTCCGACTTTCGCGTTGACCGAAAGCACATCGCCGGAAACAGTGGCTTTTATATCCACTTGTTTGGAAGCGGAAACTTGTCCGCTGCCGGAAACAGCTGTTATCAGCTGTCCTTTTTCAGCCGCGGCCAAAACATATCTGGTTTGGGAAGTACTTCCTCCCAGAGAGCTGAAAACAAAATATCCTCCCGCGATCAAAACAACAACAATGATCGCAGAAATAAATTTGTGTTTGATTATCTTTCCTAAAATATTTTTCATCATAATTTTGGCCAAAACTAAATCAGCCTGGATTTAAGAATTATCTTTTTTATATTAATAAGGCATAATCCTCGGCCCTGCTTTTGGATCCTTTTGGGGAGCCGGAGGCATAACTCTGATCAGTCTTGCTTGCATCTGGCCGGTGCCATTCGGTTCTCCGATGATCACGATAAGGTCATTCGTTTTCAGATCGGATATTTTTAAGGTGTCTTTAAGCCGTTTTATGGTTGTGGTGCCGTCTTCTATTATTATGGATTTTTCAACATCGTCTTTTCCTTTAACAACAATACTTGATCCTTCTACTTTGATGATCTGCCCAAAGACGCCATTCGCTTCCATAAAATCCTTGCCTTCAAATTCGTTCAAAAATCCTTCTTTGGGCCCGGCAAAATTGAGGTGGTAATTCTCGCTCCAATTGCCGGAAAATTCGGCTTTCCTGGAACCGACCATCATCCCCGCTTTAAAAATAAGCAAAAAGGCTAAAAAGATGGCCATGCCGATAATTATTCCCTGAAAAAGTTTTGATTGGAAAAATTTAGTTATTTGTTGCATATTTTTTATTTGTCATTAGATCGAGGCTAGCAATATCCCTGATATCTTTGGTTAAAAATCTTATTGATCCTAAAAAAACTAAAACAGCGGCGAAAACAGCAACAAGACCCATTACCGGAAGCGTTTCCAATAATGACAAAGCGAAGTTTTGCCAATACATCGAAACGACCGCGAAATCGGAAAAAAGAAGCGAAGAAAAAGTGAAAAAACTAGTTGCGGCCAGTTCGGTTTTCAACATTTGGAAAGCCGGAAAAACAGCGGCCAGCGATGCTAATGCTCCAACGGAAAAAATAACTATTCTTTGCTTGATCCTCCCCAGCCTTTGCTCCCTATGGATGCGGCTCATTATTTTACCAAAAAGCTCCTTTGGCGGCTCGGGAGAATTATCTATAAAATTTTTGTTATGCTGTTGGACCATATTTTGTTAATTTCTATGATATTTATACGAGAAAAGGTTATATTTTGGTGCGTTTTTGGAAATAAACTAAAAGAAACCCGCGGTTATGGCGTCGCGGGTATATTAATTGGCTGCAATAATTTTTTTAGCCGCAATAACAGCCCGTCTGTAGCGGCTTTTGACGGTATTGATCGGCTCGTCCAAAAAGTCGGCGATCTCTTGAAAGGTCAAATCTTTATCGTGCCGCAAAGAAATTATTTTTTGATAATTTGAAGAAAGCTGGCTGATGGCCGAAGAAACAAAGCCGGCTGTTTCTTTCTTCTCCGCCTCTTGAGCTGGAGAAAGCGACTGGCTGGCCAAATTGTCGGCAATAAAATTATAGCCGTTTTCGTCTTCAAAATTGGAAAATGGTATGGTCTTTCTTTTTTTGAAAAAATCTATAGCGGTATTTTTCGCGATGGTGAAAATCCAGGTTTTAAAACTTTTCTCCTGATCGAATTTTTTAATGCTCCTCCACGCTTTCACAAAAGTTTCTTGAGCAATGTCGTCCGCGTCAGCGGCGTTTCCAGTATAACGGAAAACAAAGCCGTAAACAGGTTTAAGATATTTCTTGATCAAAAATTCCAGCGCTTTTTCGTTTCCTTTCAAATATTGCTCAATGAGATCCAAGTCGCTTGATTCAGGCATAAAAAATTGCTTTTAATATAGATCATTATACCAAAAAGTCCAATCAAAAAACAGCCAAATTATCAACCTCAATTATTAAGAGTTGCCAGAGGTCTAACCTCTGGCAGATGACTCCCCTTGGTTTCTGTTGCTAGAAGTTTTTATCAGAGGTTAGACCCCTGATAAAAACTCAAAAAGTTAGGATTGTTTCTTTGGGGATTTTCTTTGGTCGAACATCCAGAGAGCGATGTTGCCGACAAGGAATATCAGCGCCAGCCACCAAGGCAGACAGATATACAATTTGGCGTAAGCCAAGATGGCTACGATGATTGGAATTAGACTGATAATAGAAAAAATAATGCTTTTGTTCCGTTTGCTGTTCCAATAATCCAATCCTTTCAATATCGGATAAGCGGCGAAGAGCAAAAACAGCCACCAAGGGGAATTGGGCCAGCAGGCGCCGATGCTTAAGCTGTCCCAAATGGAAGCCAAGCTAGCCATTAAATTGAAATTTGTTGTTTGGCCATCAACTTGTGTCTCTCCTATCTGCTGTTCCGGCTGGCCTTGGCCGTTTTGACCGGTTTGGTTTCCTTGGCTGTCCTGGCTGGATTCTTCGCTGTTTCCAATTTCGGTTGAGGTTCCGCTCACTTGCGGGGTAAAAGAATTGGCGGCAATCAAGCCGGATCCTTGGCCGTTATTATTTGCTTCACCTTCTCCGCCAGCCGGAGTTTTTTGTCCGTTATCCGGAAGAACAGCCGCTAACGTAAAAGTATGATCCTGGGTAACGGCAAGAGAGCCGTGCGATACGCAGCGAAAGTGATAAGTTCCTGGAGATAAATTAGGTATCGTCACAGAATGGGAAGTTCCTCTCACATTTGTTTCCGGGTTCGGATACGAAGAAGCATAACCGTAATTAGGTTTGCTAAGGTCAAGAGTTGCGGGTTCTCCGTCTTTGGAATAAATCACCCAGCTTGTGGCAGAATAACTCGTAGTCCAGGAAATGGTCACGCTTCCTCCTTCGACGCCATTAACCACGGTTACCGTTCCGTCCGGAATGGTCAAACCCAAAGGAGCCGATCCGCCGCCTCCGTTGCCGGGAGTAATAGCTCCCCCTTCCTCTCCCTGAAAACCGACCAAAAGATCAAAAGTTGTCGTTGCTTCCTGTCCCCTTGTTTCCGTAGAGGGAAACAAGACTGCGTATTCGTATTCTTTGTAATTGCCAGCCGGAATAGTTGAGAGATAAGTTTCTCCGTCTCTATAAAAATCGTAAAGCGTTTTAGCTCCTGTGGAGCTTAACCCGCCGTACAAATCGCTTCCGCCGTTCTCTCTGATAACTATTGAAAGGTATCTGGAAAGGTCCCCTGCCGGTATGTTGTCTTTATTGGGAAACCCTGGATAACTTAAAGTCTCGGTTGCTATTTTTTTGTCCTTACCGCTATTGTTGATAACCTTTACTAAACTGCTGGTGCTTGCTCCTGGATAAAAGTTATCGACATTGAACAGAGGTCTGGAATCAAATGCCACGAAATCACTGCCATCCCAAGTTTTCACGGTCAAACCATCGGAAGCCAGAGCAAAAGGCGTGCAGAAAAATCCGGCTCCAAAAAATACTGCCAAGACTACCAAATTTATTTTAAGAATATTAGAAATGCTTTTCATAAAGGTTGACGGATTAAATTATAGTCAGCTCGCCCTCTCCATCGCCGCCGCCGGTATTGCTATCATTATTATTGTCGCCATCTTGAGTAGTATCGTCTTGGCCGCCAATATCTCCGTCCTCAATATTTTCTCCATCCTGGCTTGGTTCAATAACAGGGTCTTCTATTATGGCTGGATCTTCTATGACCAAATCTTGGTCTTCGGGTTCTCCTTGTTGCTCTTCTTCCGGCTGTTCATCAGCTGCTGGTCCGGAAGTAACTTCAATTTCAGGGATACTATCAATCAAAGTATTGGAAATTTCTTCAGTGTCCGAGAATCCCGAAGACGGATTCGGTAAATTTTCCTGCCAGCCGTTGAAAACAAATTTAAAAACGCATTTTTGATCCGTTATTACAGGACTGCTGGCCGGATAGCTTATTTCGTAATGGAGCCATTGTTCGAATCCGTCGTTAATAATAAAATCTCCATTTGTTCCGTTTATAGGGCCCGCCAAAGAAGTCAGTAAACCATCGTATTCAAGGCTGTTTGATCCGTAATAATTATAGTATATTTTCAGTTGCAATATATCACAAAAGTCACTTCCTTCTATGGATTCATAACCGATGTTATATCTCAAAGGCAGACTATCAACAGTTTTTCCTACATAAATGTCTCTAGTTACCGAGTCTCCGGGGCCCATATCACCGACGACTTCGGAAGGAATAAAATTGTTTTGGTCAGACCTTACGGTCAAATCCAGTGTTCCGGCGGAAAGGGTCGAACCGTTAATTTCCACTTTGTCCGTATAATAAGCAAAAGTATTTCCAATAGCGGATAAGCCGGTTAAGTTCAAGGCGACGCAAACAAGGACAGCCGAAACCTTAAAGAGAGCTTTTTTGAAAAGCTTTTTATTCGGATGTCTTTTTGATGTTCTTCTTTTTTTAGACATTGTCCTTTTTTCCTTTTCCTATCTCTTTATACTGTTCATCTTTTTTAACCTCTCCATAAATTTTTCTTGCTTCTTCCCAAATAATCAACACTGCCGGAATAATAATCACTAATGCGAAACCTATAGGCTGTCTTACAAAATTTAATATGTAACCCAGATACGGAATAGAAAAGAAAACCCTACCCTTAACTTCGCTCTGTGCTACTTCCTTGCTATCCTCGGTATTATTAGCATCACCCTTGGTGATGTAAATCATCTGACCGCCGACAATCTTTATATCTTTAACGCGGTGAGTTGTAGGTGTTTTGGTTTTACTGATTTCGCCGAAAGTAATCACATCGCCAATCTTATAATTGCTTGCTGGAGCAACGACTACTACGCTTCCCGTATGAATTGCTGGCTCCATTGAACCTGATAGTACGGATAACACTCTGTAATTGCCAGAAATCGGTAACATTGTCCCAACCAATAGAACCGCCATAAATGTTAGAATCGAAATCCCAACGATAGAAATCCAATTTTTAACTTTTTTTAATGTTATCATTTTCATTCTGGATAATTAAAATCCTTTATAGGCTATCTCATTACTAAAATGAGGTAGCCTAAAAAAATTCAACTAATCAATTTTCTAATCTTTCGCCTATTTAACAAGAAAAGAAATATTTAATTATTAAATTTTTTGATCAAGACCAAAAATAGTATTGATTGTTACGCTGTCATTCATGATAACATTTCCAACGCTAGCAGGAATTGAATATTGAATCTTAACGCTGGCAGTTTTGTCTGTGCCTAATATGTCACCAAGCACTAGCTGGTTTGGATTAGCATTAAATTCAGCGAGAGTGTAGTCGTATAAAACAGACCCGAAGACACCATTGTTTTCTGGGCTATACGAAATTTTTATTCTAATGTTTTGAGGAAGCTCACCAGTCGTATCGCTGGCACTGTCTCCGGCAGCCACTTCGGGAGCGAGAGCTGTATTCTCTGCGTTAGAAGTTACCACCAATCTGATGGAAGCTACACCGTTAACACTACCCTGTTTTTGGATATCGACGATTTGTTCGTCTGTAAATCCTGGTGCTAAATTGGTTAATTGGACTGGAGAAACAAAACCATCAGACCATACTTGTGCGCCGCCAGAAGGATTACTATCCACTTTAAGATCTAATGTTCCAGCTGTAATAGTGCTACCTGATGCAACTGTTGTGTCGGTAAAATAAGCGACTGTTCCCGCGGTGGCAACTGCGCCAACCACGAGCATTGTGGCTAAACTAACTAAAATTTTTGCATTCATAAGTGTTTTTAAAAATTAAAATTGTACTGATTATTTTTCTCTGCGTTTTTAATTGCCCCTGCAGGGATCAGGCAAGCCGACCAGTGGCGTTAATTTTTATAAGTCCACGCTTCGCTTTTTTATCAAAAAATTTTCAATAAAAAAGCGAAGCCTAAGCTCCGCGTCCAAAATTTAAAATTGTCTTATGTAAAATCCAAGCCGCTGTGCAGTTCCAATATCCAATTATCTGATGGTGATTGCATCCAAACATAGTGCGTTTTCCTACTTACAATAATCCTTATCTTGATAATCCTGCCCTTCTTGGTACTTTTGATTTTACCCTGCCGCAAACCCCTGTCAAGTTTTTCCTTTACCAGAAACCAATCCCCAAACTCGTCAAACTTCCTTCAAAAACCATACCTATCCGAAAGGTATAGTTTCCCAAATCAAGAATGGTCAAGGCCCGGCCTTGACCATCTTTTGGTGAGTTATCCACAGCCTAAAAGAAAAAACTTCCGGGATTCCGGAAGTTTTTTGATGCTTTATTGCGATCTGGGCACCGCTGTCAGTGCCGGTATTATCAAAAAAAAGATAATATTTTCCAAAACAAAAAGGAAAATCAACGCTATTAGTAAGCCCTTGCTCATTTATTTTATTTTTAAGGTGCGAATTGCTGGTCTGCCAATCTGCCGACCAGCAAGAACCGCTCCTTAAAGGTTAAGATTCTTGCCAGTTGACGCTGGCGATACCTAAAGATAATAGTAATTTTTGCCGAATTTGTCAAAATTTAGTGAAAAACTACACCTGTTCGACAGGTGTATTAAAAATTTACCAGAAGCCCGGCTTCTGCCAGTTTTTTGTGAGCTATCCACAACTCAAAGCATATTTTCACAAACAAAAACTTCCGGGTTTCGGAAGTTTTTTGATGTTTTTCATTCGCTATTTTGAATTTGCGGGAGCTGGGTGCTTCCAGCTTCTCGATGTTTTTCCCTTGTAATGCCGAATATGGTAAAAACAACGGCAAAGATCAGCATTGCCGATACAAAGACAAAGAAAATTGAAACAGCTTTCATATTTAATTTTTTAAAGGTGCCTTGCCTGCTTAGCATCAGCTTTGCAGGACAGTGGTTCCCTAAAAAAGGTTACATATCCTGCCCAGCCGATGCTGGCGATGTCTAAAAATATTAATGATTTTTACAAAGCCTGTCAACTAAAAAAACTACACCTTTCGGATAGGTATAGTTCAAAGCGTAATCCTTAAAGGATCATCCGAAAATATGCATCATTTTATCGCCTTCATCAGCGGAGGCAAAATATCTTTTTTGCGCGACATTGCTTTTTCGAGATAAACGGAACCGCCAACAACTTTTTTGCCAAACGCTTTTTCCATAGACTCAATATCTCCGGCAATCAAAACTTCCGAACCTTCATTTATAATATCCGTAATCATTAAAGCCATAAAAGAAAAACTTTCTTTTTGCGCAATTTCAGCCATTTTTTCCAAAAGCTCGGCTTTCTTCTCTTTGGCCTCCCCTAATTCCACTACTTCTATTTGTCCAATCCCGAATTTTTTTCCGCTGGCCTCAAAAGCCTTGAAATCGGAATAAATTATTTTTTCAGCGGTTAGTCCTTTCAGGCTCGCCTTTTGTTTCTTTATTTCTATGCCGAATTTTTTCAAATTTTTGATCTTGGCTTTTGGGCCAAGCTTTTTGGCAATTTCAATATCTGTTTTGGTGGTGGTGGCTGATTTAAAAACCACGGTGTCCGACAAAATGGCTGAAACCAAAAGACCGGCCAATTGAGGAGTGATCTTAAATTTCTTATCAGCCAGCATTTTTTTGGCAACCAAGGTCGCGGTTGAACCAACCGGCTCGGCATGGACAATAATAGGCTCGGAGCAGATAAACCCTATTTTATGGTGGTCTAAAATTTCAATAATTTTAGCTTCTTCAATACCATCAGGACTTTGGCTTTTTTCGTTGTGGTCAACTAAGACCAGCTTCTGGCCGGCAACCGACTCCAGTTTAGCCGGAGATTTTATTTTGAAATAGTCCAGCACAAACTGGGTTTCCGGGTTGATCTCGCCGAAAACAGCCGGAACAGCATTAATCCTGCACGTTTTTTTCAAATAAGCGGAGTAAGCAATTGCCGAACAAACCGTATCGGTATCGGGCGACTTATGGCCAATGACATAAACTGTTTCTTTTTCCATACTTTATTTTTATTACTTAAATTTATTTATCGATTTTTAGATATCTTATAAAAATACGGCTAGATTGGCAATCACGCCCGATGTTTAGCGCTAGCAAGCGCCATTTTTGCTGCTGGGTTTTTCCAAACATAGCGAAAATAAGCCAGCTTTACTATTTCGCTGGTTGCGAAATAACAAGAGACCAAAAGCAGAACGATTAACAGCTGTCCGACGGCTGGCGCTGCGAAGTGGAAAAATCCCTGGCCGAGAAAAGTAAAGGGCAGAGAAAAAATTATCAAAGCGTCTAAGATAGTAAATAGGATAAGGGACAGCCCAGGCCTTTTTGCCTTTAGGAAAAAATGGCGCGTGCGGATTATGAAAATTAAAACAATTTCAGTAAGAATACTCTCTATAAACCAAAGGGTTTGGATAGTACTGGGCGCGGCTTTATAAAAAATGGCGAAGAAAATAAAATCGAATACCGTGCTGACCAAAGCCAAAGCCACGATAAACGGAATAGAATGGCTTAACTGATAATATTTCGGTTTTTTAAGCTCTTCCGGGTCAACATTGTCGCTAGCTATCGAGATCAGCGGAAAATCGGACAAAAGGTTTCCAAGTAAAATTTGGATAGGCAGCATCGGCAAAAAATACTGCTTCAACAAAACCGGTATTAAAAGAGAGATGACGGCAATCGAATAAAAATTGCCAAAATTGCTGGCCAGAGCGCACTTTATATATTTGTTTATATTTGAAAAGATGTTGCGTCCGTTTTTGATGCCGTTGATAATGGCCCGCAAATCTTTTTCCAAAAGCACGACATCGGCCGCCTCGCGAGGAACATCGGCCGCTTCTTTTACCACGATCCCGACATTGGCTATTTTAAGGGCAGGAGTATCATTGATGCCTTCCCCCAAAAATCCAACCTCAAACTTTTTTTGCAGGCTTTTGATTATATTTAATTTTGTCTGCGGAGAAACCCTGGCAAAAACAGAAAATTTTTCGCAGGCTTCGGCAAAATCGCTTTCAGGCATTGCTTCCAATTCTTTCCCGAGAATAACCTCATTTAAATTTTTGATAAGGCTGACTTGCTGGGCTACCGCGGCGGCCACTTCTTTGCTGTCGCCCGTTAAAACTTTTATTTTTACGCCCATTTTCCTGGCCAGACTGATCGCCTCTTTAGCAGTATCTTTAAGAGGATCGATAAATGAAAAAAATCCCAAAAAGGTTAAGCCCTTTTCGTCGCTTTCCAAGTATCTATTCTTATTCTTGCTTATTTTCTTAAAAGCGACCGCCAAACTGCGTTTTCCTTGCTTTCCATCCTTTAATAATTCTTCTTCTGCCGCCTTCCTGGTTAATCCTTCTTCAAACTTAGAGCATAGGCTTAAAATGATCTCCGGGGCTCCTTTGACTATTAAAAATTTATCCCCTTTTTCGTCTTCTATTAATGAGCTGGCGCGCATACGGACACTGTCGAAAGATATATTAAAGACCTCTTTGAACATTCCCATTTGCCGCTTTAACGAATTGGTCATTTTTTTCAGTTGGGCTTTGTCGAAAGGATTGGCCAAAGATTCTATGTCTTCCTTCATTGCCGATGAGGCTAAAAGAGAGAATAGCAGGCATTTGTCTTTATTGGCAGAAAAAATCCTTTCAAGGCGAAGCTTGTTCTCGGTCAGGGTCCCTGTTTTATCAGTGCAAAGGATCTCAATATCGCCTAGATCTTCAATGGCCGACAGCCTTTTTACCACTATTTTTTCTTTAGCCATCTTTACCGCTCCTCTGGAAAGGGCAAAAGTAACAACCAAAGGCAAAGCCTCGGGAAGAATACTTACGATCAAAGCGATGGAAAAGACCAAAAATTCCGAAAAATTAGTCCGTCCGGAATTGATAAAAAGATCGGCCAAAAAAACCAAAAGAATGGTCGAAACGACTATTCTTAAAATAATATTAGAAAAATGGAATAAGTTTTTTTCGTAAGCGCTTTCCCTGGAAGAGGTGGAAACCAATTTGGTGATCTCGCCGAAAACCGTATCTTTTCCAGTCGCCACCACTGCCCCTTTAGCTTTTCCGGAAATAACCGAAGTTCCGGCGAACGCAATATTTTTTGCTTCAAATATTTCTTTCGCTCCATTGGCGATAGTTTCCCTGTTTTTTTGGAGAGGAACCGATTCTCCGCTTAAAACCGATTCATCTATTAAGAAATTTTCTTCTTTAATAATCCGGACATCGGCCGGAACGATGTCTCCCGACTCCAGCATCAGGATATCGCCGGGAACAAGAAATTTTTTATCTATATCCAGCTCAACTCCTTTTCTTAAAACCCTGGCTTTGGCGGAAAAATATTTCTTCAAAAGGGAAACAGCGCGATGCGCACGGCTTTCTTGTAAAAATCCCAGGGAAACATTGATAAAAATAAAAGCCAGGATCACCAGGCCGTCGGTTTTTTCAGCTTTTCCGCTTATTAAAAAAGATAAAACGGCCGCGGCGAAAAGCAAATAAAAAAAAGGAGATCTGAACTGCCTGAAAAAAATATCAGCCAGCCCTATCTCCTTTGCTTTTGTTTCGTTGGGGCCATACGCTTCGAAGCG